>CEUY01192256.1_pt1 | contig 103261 bp, 130 predicted proteins | sample 361481 | NCBI WGS metagenome assembly CEUY01 (sample SAMEA2622737, study PRJEB7988) | marine metagenome | isolation source: saline water (ENVO:00002010), including | reverse complement strand
ACTCTATTGATTCTGTTAAAAATTATTTTATCGAACTTTGGGAAGATTGCTTTTTGGCTTGGTGCTGCTTTCTGTCTTTATGGTATTGAATATAATCCATTTGGCATCGATAAACACCCTATTATTGTTGCATTTGTTTATTCTGCAGTTTATGGCTTATCTTGGGCTGTTGTTGCCGCACTTGTCATGCTATTAGACGTTGAAGATTAATCATTAAATTGCTTTAAAAATTGAGAAAATCCTTGCTGCGCAGCGAGGGTTTTGTTATTATAGACCTATCTTAAACAAATGCGAAAAAGGCAGTCAAAATGCAATCACTTATTTCTCTTGTTGCACAAATTCGATCTACTCTTATCGACAATGATTACTACTTTGTTGATAATATTGCTATGGACGTTCTTGGTAATCACCCACGTTTTCAAGCTAAATTAGCAAATTCAACTGGCTGTATTTCTTATTCCAACAGTGATAACACTTATTGGTCGCCTAGCGTTGTTGCATTGGTTCAATCTCGTGATCGCTTGGCTTCTATCATTTTTCAAGCTGACAACCTTGTTCGTGATATCGAAGTAAAACTACGACAAAAAGATATTCAGATTAATAGTTTCTATACTATTTTCCGAAATAATGCTTTTGGTGGTGGGACTCCAGAACCAGAATTTCAACTAAAAGACCTTGTTGTTACTCACTACAATGATTTTGAAACAGACGGCAAACAATCATCAGATCATCCATATATTATGAATGCTTTTGATTTCTTTGCTATCGAAGGTCGCAACGAAGAAAGCTTACCTAATGCTTTTCTGCTTAAAAAGATTTTTGCTCATTTCGATATACTTTCTTTCTTGTTTGCAGGTGATAAACCAATGTTGCAAGAACTTGTTACTGTTTATGAAGAAAAAGCAAAAGATTATGCTTTTGCTCAACTTCTTAAACTTACTCTTGAAATGATGGAAAAAGAAATGAAAGAGCTTCTTGATGAAGTATCTGTATTTCATGAAAAACACGCTGAAATTGAATAATACTCTTTATTAAAAAATTAAAAATAGTCAAATTAGTTGCTTTGTTTACTTGTTAAATAGGGCAGCTTTTGCTATTATATATTCATAGTCAAGAACAAAGTAAAGTCGCTAATATTCAGAGGTCTAGATTATGTCTTACACTAAAAAAACTCTTATCGCTTCTCTTCTAAAAATTGGTCGTGAAATCGAACTTGATACAGACGAAGTTACAAAGAATCTTAATCTAGATACAAAAGAAGGCGAAGCTGAATTTACAAGAATAATCGAAGATAACTTAACAGAAATTCGTCAAGCTCGTAATAAGTTCCTTTCTCCTATCTTTGGCGGTAAAAAAGTATCTTCTCATTGTGGTTATGACATGACTGTTTTTTGTCAAAACGAAGACGAAGTGAAAGAAACAATTCAATTTGCTGAGAGTATTGGATTTAAAAACATTAGCACATATGTTCCGCAAGTATCAGACGGCACAAAATACGGCTCTATGGACGATCCAGACAATGCTTTTGCTGTTGACATTCGTAGCTCAGAAGAACAGATTATTTCAGAAAATGGTGAGCGTATCATTGCTTTCTTAGCTCCTGTCATTAAAAGTTTTCAAGAAAAAATAATTTATACTTATGCTTACAACGCACAAGCGTCATTCTCTTTTCGTGACGAAATTGCAGCAAAAGAAATGCTTGATTCTGTTAATGCCATGATTGAAAAAATAAAAAAATCAACTAAATCAGATTTATCTGCTTCTATTCAACTTGTAAAAGAACGTTTAGACAATTTCAACATTAATATTATATTTGCATAAGAAAAAACAATAATAAAAAAGGACTCTATCGGAGTCTTTTTTTGTTTTTATAGCTTTGTTTTTCTTGATTTATCTTGTGTTTTTATGTATAATTAATCCATTGAAAAAAACTAGGATTAAATAATGTCTAAAATCGCAATTACAGAAAATGAATTTTTTCTTATTCTAGCACATGAATCACACCCAAGATACCAAGCGAGTGAACCAGAACACGTTGAAAACTACAAAGCATATAACGAAATTATTCGAGTGGACGTTACCGATCTTGAAACAAAAGAAGTCTACTCACTTGAAGCAATGCGACACCATGAATTAGGCTATGTTTTAGCTGATATTCAAGGCGGTGATTTTTACATTGATTCCGATAAGGAAGAACTTTATACCAGTGACGGCAAGTTGCTTGCGGATATTCCACCAGAACCCGTCCCTGAAAAGACTCGCCATGATATTTATGAGGAAATGAAAGCTAACAATGAATTAACTATTCCTGAAAAAATGGAAGACGTTTATTCTCTTGTTTCTCTGGAAGAATTGAAAAAACTTATCACTACAATGATTCCTTTCGTTGGAAACAAGAAGAAAGTTGAAGGTCATTCATTTATGGATCTAGCGAATACTTATTTCAGCATTTCTTTTGAAAACAAGATTGAAGCTGACTATATGAGATCTGTCATTCAAAAAGATATGGAAGAGTTTAAGAAAAGTAAAAAAGTTCTGACTTTATCTCGTTTTGTTAAACACTATACTGCTATGTATAATCTTGAATCAAACGGTTTTATCGAAGTTGAGATCGGTGGTAAAATGGTCAAGATAAACAAAAAAGAATTAGATAACATTCAAAAAATCTAAACAACAAACAACCAAAAAAGGCACTAGTAAGTGCCTTTTTTATTGCTTTTGATTCTCTATTTAGGTATAATCGTTCTATTATTCAAAGCGAGGTTTAAACAATGTCAGACGTTATCGGCAAAATCCCAAAATCTAAAACAAAATTCATTTCTTTTGTTCGTCAAATCGTAACAAACAACATGAATGGTCAACGTCTTTACAAACACGTTGTAAACCCTGAAAGTATTACTTCAGTAGAACAAATCGAATCTTATGTTCTAATGCTTGGTAATAAAAAAGAACAGAAAGATTTTTTTGAAATCATTCAAGAACAAGAAAACTCATTTACTCCTGTTATGGATACTTTATTTGCGTTTTCTCGTAAAAATGATTCAACTTGGTATCAACAAAACATTGCATAAAAGAGGACAGCTATGATTATCATTCGAGAAGGCTCTGGACGCTATTATTCGCCATATGCTTACTATTTAAAACTTGAAGACGGCACTTGTGTTTTGATTGCTTCAAATGACCCTAATTATGAGATTAGCGATCTAGGTGACGATTCGCTGCAATACAAAGACCTTGATATACAAGATCGAATCAATCTTTCCGTTGAAGAATATCTCTCTGATTCTCCACGGATTGCTTTGCCAGTTAAGATCCTAGAACGAATCAAATAAAGATAATAAAAAGTCGCCTCGTGCGGCTTTTTTCTTGATCCCCATTTTTAAATTGTGTATAATTGAACGCATAGATAAATAGGAGCTTGCAAACGGGTAATGTCTTCTGTCTTAGGTCAATACCCTGCCCTCTCAATTGGCGAATATTTTTTAATTAAACTTTATATCTATTAATTGAACTTCAATTTGCGATATAAGTAACGAGAGAACTTTCCGAATCTATGCAAATTGAAAAATTTCAATTTGGAGATATTTATGTTTAAATCATACGACCACTTTAAAAAATTTAGTCTTAATATTCTTAATTCTATCAAGACAAACCCTTCTAAAAAACTATCTGAATGTCGAGAAGAAATGGCACAACAGCTAATCGGTTCAGATCTTAATACGTTAAAAGCTATGTTTAACAATGAAGTGTCATTTGAAGAATATTTTGTTTATGCAAAAGATAGCGAACACAAAGATTGTTTTGTCGTTTGTCGATTTGATGATGAATCTAGCATTTATAAAATTGAAGAATTAAATGACGAAGATTTTGTTTTATTTGTTAAAGAATTGACAACAAAACAAAACACAAACTATTCTTTTTTCAAAGATTTATTTGATTTCACAAAAGAAATTATAAAAATAGAGAATCTTGATCTTAAAAAAGCCCTTGAAACACTACCAAGAGACGCTATTGACGCTGCTTTTGAACTTTTATCTGATACTCTTATGGTTAGGGACGATACACGAGATCACACGTTACAGTTCGTGTCTAAAACAAAATGCAAATTCAATCATCACTATATGAGCATTACAGGCTCTTTTCCTGATTTGCTATATTTTGACGAAATGGATAATTCTAATTTAAGATTTCCCGATCATGTCTTCTATGACGTTGTTTCAAGACATATTGAAAGAGTTATTCCTTTTGTTTGTTCCAAGATAATCGACAAAGAAAACCCAACAGAAGAAGATATGTTGAATTATTTTGCTGAGTTTATTGTTAGTAATTATCGACAACCTTAATTTATTACTTTAAAAAACAAATAATTTATTGCACTACCCGTTAGGGTGGTGTATAATTATTCCAACTTAAACAAACAAGTCGAGATAAAATCATGAATGCACAAAATCTACTTGCTATTTACATGAAAGACACTAAAAAAGTGACAAAAACAATAGAGTCATTCTTTGCAGATGTTGTTCTTGGTGTTGGTGAGTGGGAATACCGCAATCTCATATCTGGTCGAACTGTCATTGCTCCTAAAATGGCTGTTTTTTCAGAAGGCTTTTCCGTTCTAAATCGTGAAAATGCGATTGTCGCTCTTAACCGCCTTGTTAAAGAAGTCGATATCGACCTAACAGAAGAAATTGCGATGATTGAAGAAGCAAAAAATACCATGACTCTTCGAAAATCGATCCCTATTTCTCTAATGAGTGCAATTCAAAAAGTTGAACCAGAACTCATTGAAACACCTATTGCAGCATAATTAAAATACATTTGATTATAAAGCCCGTTCTTCGGGCTTTTTGTCGTTTTTCTTGTTTTTGCTTTTTTTCTTTGTTATAATAAGTTAAATTGAAAGGAATAACTATGTCAAAAAAAGAAAAAGATTATTTGGTTATCGATCTAGAAATGACCTGTGAAGAACCAAGACCAAAAGACTACAAACCAGAAATTATTGAGATTGGCATTGTTAAAGTTGATTTAGACGGCAATGTTAAATCTCGTGAACAGATCCTAGTTAAACCAGTACATAATACCATTTCTGACTTTTGCACTGAATTAACTGGTCATACTTTTGAAAATCTAAAACGAAACGGCATCCCATTAGAATCTGCTTTTAACAAAATCAAAAAGCTTGGATCTCGAAATAAAAAGATTATTGCTTGGGGTGAAGATTGGAAACAATTTGAAATGGAAGCCGATTGGAAAGGGCTTGAAAATCCTTTATCTGGACGCTACCTTAATCTTAGCATGTTACATTCTGTTTTGCATAGAACCGTCCATAAAACGGCATTAGAGGACGCTATTGAATATTATGGAGTGGAAAAGGTCGGTAAATTACACTCTGGCGTTGATGACGCTCATAATACTGCATTAGTATTTAAAGCCATACTTGATAAATTTGATATATAAAAAAAAGCCCGAAAGGGCTTTTTTATTTTATATTATCCTGCATTTCCTTAACTTTATTTGAATACCTCACTGTATTTGCGGTTATACTACTTATTAGTTTTGTATTTTTCGCTTTTATCTTTAATTTTTGATCATTAAATATTGATAAAACAACAACATCCGTTCTCAATGATTCTTTTACAACTGTTGAAGATACGTTATCTAAAAAATGCACTTCGCTATTTGGTGTTTCTTTATAACCCAACATCATATGAAACGTATTTTCTGGTTTTAGATAAACATAATAAAAATTAAGCTTATCTTTGGAAATCCCCATTGACTGCAGTTCAAAATATTTTATCACTGAATAATCTTCACAATCTCCACCATTATCTGATAAAAATTCTTCTGGCGTTTTCCAGTAATCGCTTACTTCTTTATCGTCTGAATCATACTTATAAGGATATTGATTAAAATAATAATTGATTTGTTGAATCGCTAAAAATTCGTCATGGGTTTTTTTATAGTCTGATTTAATTCTTTCTAAATTAAAATCATTATCTACATGCATATCTATTGCTGCATTATCGTGATACTCGTAAATATTTGCATTAACAGACATAGGCAATGCAAGTAGTATTGTCATTAATTTCTTGTTCATATTCTTGTCTTTCTTAAGTCTTTTAGTTTATTGCGTATTATATCAATAATTGGGAGATAATACAAGTTTTTTCTTTTTTTTAAAACAATGTTTTAGTTGTTATCTTTGTTCTTTATTGTTATAATAAACCTAGTTTAAAAACAATGAGATTAAGATTATGAGCCTAATTAAAAAATATTTCACACTAGAAAATGTTTTTGAAGCTTTTTTAAATTTTAACAACAATTTCTACTCTGGTCTTTTCCGTATTGTTCTTGTCTTTACTATCATAAAAGACCTTGTAGCAAACATGACTGTTCTTGAATTTGCTTCTACATTTGTCGCTGATTATGCTTTCTATGTTTTAATTATGCACATTTTTAACACTATCTTTTTCATTCTCAACAAGATAGGCACAGAAGAAGAAAAGTATCAATTCGAGTCTTAATTGCTTGATTATAAAGAAAGACAAGCGTATAATTAACACATATTCATTAAAGAGGTCAGGATTATGAGCAAACCATTCAATACTAAAAAAATTGTTTCGATTCTTCTTTCTCGCAAAGTTAAGCCTTTTGTCGTTGCTTTTGACTCTATGATTATCACATTAGCAGTTATGTGGCTTTTCAATTTGGAAATTTCATTGTTCAACGTGATTATCGGCACTGCTGCGGTTTCTGTCCCTTATATGATCGGGCTTAAAAAAATCACCAAACATTACAAAATTCAAAATTAATTTATTTTACATTAATTTAATGTATTTTAAATATCCTTGATATGCAGGGCTTAGTTCCCCTGCATTAAAAGATAAAAGGTATATTATGTTTAAGAATGAATCGGCATTTTTAAAGTATCAGCAGTTTTATGAAAACAGAAAAGATCACTTTAAACCGATTATGTTCTCTCTGCTTATCTGCGTATTTTTAGAACAATTTAAAGTCGCATTCTGTATTATTTCATTCCTTGTTGCTTATTCGTTTTTGATTGCTATTCTTGATTGCTTATATTTAAAATCATATTCTAGCAATATGTTTTATACCCAACTAGAACAAGACATTGAAGATAAAATCTTTTATAATGAGATTTATAAAATGAAAGAATCTATTCATTCTATTAGAAATGAATTAGAAGGCATTAAGTAATGATCAACTTGAAAAAGAATATAGTTAACTTGTTTTTTTGAGTTGGTTATTTTATAATATAGGTATTAAAGCATAAGAAGAGGCAATATCATGAGACAACTTATTAAATCTATTTTTATTATTGGATTTTTAATTACAACCTTTTCCGTGACAGAAAATCAACGAATTTTAATCACGACTTATGCTATTATTGCGCCTTTTGCTATCATTTACCTTAGTGTTAAACGCTATGGTGTTGCTAAAACATTTATTTTCTTTTCAGCTCTTGCTGTGTCTTTAATGATTTGTCTATCTATCAGTAATGCGCTTCAATTAGGTGTTGGAATCCTTACCTGTTCTGTTCCTGCTCTGGTTATTGCAAGCATTGTTAGTTACTTTCTCTTTTCATACAACAATAAAAAAGATAAAAACGTATTTGAGAAACAAGAGCAAAAAAATAAAAAATAGTTCCATTATAAAACTTAAAAACATTCGATTTTAAAGTGATTTTTGTTGCCTTATATCGAATGTTCTTTTATAATTACCCTATTATTTCAAACGACAAATAGGCTTCCCATGACCATCAAAAAAGCACAAGTTAGAAAAGACTCAAATTACTATGGCGTTTTTCTACCTTTATCATTTTTGCTCACAATGCTTTTGTCTAATGGTCTTGTTGCCGTGGCTGTTTTTTCCACAACGCTTTATCTGATCTTAAAACGATACTGTTTATAATTTCAGGCTTATTGTTTTAAAAACTAATCAATTCTTGGATTCTCTCCTTAACTTTGCTATAATGCTATTACAGCAAAGGGGATAACCCCTTAATTTTAAATCTTTATAGGAATACGAATATGACTGCTTCTATTATCCTTGCAAAAGAACCTTTGTTTGATGTTACAGTTGGCTTTCGCACAGAAGACGGTGATTTTAATTACGAGCGAATGGATGATATCTCACTAAGCAAACTTCAAGAAAAAATTACAGAAGACGATAATCGCCCTGACGAAGATTTAACAGAATGTGACTACTCTTTTGTTGATCAGATCTATTTTCACAACACTCAACGTCAAGTGAAAACTTCAGATATTCGTCAACTTTCTGGTTGTCGTTCTTTTACTGGTTTTGAAATTTCTTCAAGCAACTCGGAGTTCTTGAAGGAACTAAACAAACGCTACGTTTAACACTCTAAAATTTAAAGATAGAGGCTGCTTGCAATGATCGACAACTCTTTTGTTTTTTTCTTATTTCCAGTTGCTTTTATCTTATTTTTTTTTATCTGCAAAAAAGACAATTTTATAAAACTTTTCTATAAATCAGAACTTGATTATAACACTCTCAAATCAAAACCCAATCAAACCAAATTACTAGAAAAAAAACACCTGTTTTTTCACTCCTTAACGCAACGAGAGCGTGATCAAGCTGTTTTTATTATGGAATCAGCCATTAGAGAAAAAAGAGTTCTTACGCCGAAAGACAAGCCTTACGCTGAATATTCTCGAAGTTTGCAAGCTCGATTTTCTTCTGAGGTTGCTTTTAAATTCGCACAGTGCCACTTTAAGGTCTTTGAGGAAAAAGGTTTTCGCTCTAATGAACTGCACGAAGGTTACTTTTACAGTCTTAACTTTCAATAATCAATTTTACTTTCATACAAAGCCCTTAGAAAAGGGCTTTTTGTTTTTCTGCACTAGAACATTGCTTTATTATTTGTTTAATTTTTAACCGTTTGATTTTATTTTAAATTATTTTGCTTTTTTAACTAAAAACACCTGGCATTCAAACTCAATTTTGCTATTATATACACATAGCCAAGGGGAATTAAGAACGGTTCTCCTTATTTTCTTAAAGACAATCACAAAGGTATTTATTATGTCTCAGCTAGTTCAATCAGTTACAGGTCTTCTTCAAGGTACTCAATCAATGCAAGAAGCGGTTCAAGTTCTCACTGACAATTTCCCACAACTTAGCGCAAAAGAAGCGGAGAACACAGTAAAAGATGTTGTCGATTACGCCAACAAAGAAATGCAAGAGTCAGAGCTTGAGCATTGGCTAAAAAATCGTGGTCTTTCAGATTAATTAAAATCCCATAAAAAAGTCTCCAATTGGAGGCTTTTTTGTTTACTTCAACTTTTAATTTTGCTAAAATAAACGCATAAGCCCAATAACCTTAAAGGTTTTGCAATGTCAGATTCTCGATTATACCAAATGTTTTTTGTTAAATCTACGATCTCAAATCCATTTAAAAAAGCATTCCTTTTAATTTCTAATGCTGATAAGTTTGAAGAATCATTGTGGGCGCAAAAACCAGTATTGAAATAAGAGACGCTTATCTTAACTATATAAGAGCAAAAGGCGATCTTCTTCCAAATGGCATTGTAGAATCAAAAGAAGTACAAAAATTAATGACAACGTATGAGAAATTCATTAAACCACAAGTAATTAAACGAGATCTTAAACTACATGTTTAATTTTCTAATATCTAAATTTGAGGTATCCCTTGATTTCTAAAATTTTAAATTTCTTATTTTATCTTTTTATGATCGGTCTCATCGGCTTTTCCATCATGCTTATTGTTGCCATGTTTATGGTAGCCACTGATGGGGTTGGGGTTGAAGATAGAACTGAAACTGCGACTGTTGTTGAACTTAAACACCACGAATCAAGCTCTTATACTCAGTCTATACTTGTTGGTAAAACTGTTGTTACCCAACATATCAACAGTGACGAATCTTGGTCTGCAAATGTCAAAATTAATAACGAAATTGTCAACTGTTCAATCTCTAAGACCTTATTTGAAAGTCTGGATATTGGTCAAGAGGTTACAGCTATTGCTTACACAGGAAGCAAGACAGGACTGACAGGCTGTAGAGGCTTAAAATAACCGAATAAATAATGCTTTTTTAAGACAAAAACACTTGTTTATTTTTGTCGGTTTGATATAATACTCCCAACAAATTGAAACACATTCTTGTTTTTATCGGAGATTTAAAATGGCTAATAAAAAAGTGCTTAATAAAGAACTTTCTGCAAAAGCTAAAAGCATTAAAGGTGAAGTTCGCTCAGAAGTTGCCCTAGCTGCTATGAATGCACGTTCTTCGGTTCAACCAAACAAAAAGAAACAAATGAACTCTTCTACACGAAAAGAGAAACACAAGACTCGATACGTCTAGATAGGGGTTTTTATGAGCGATATTTTCTTTAACCCTTGGTTTCTTAGTCTTATTTTCCTTAGTGTGATCATTGGCAATATTGCTGTTCTCAAATACACAGCAAACATGAAAATGCCGAAAACAAACAAACCAAAAGAAGACGACAAAGATAAAGACCAAAACGATAAATCTTGATTTTCAAAATTCTAAAAAGTCTCCGTAGTGAGGCTTTTTTTGTTTCTGATTTTTTCTATTTTTCGCTAAAAAAATGAAAAAAGACCTGGCATAAAAATATAGTTTTGCTATTATATACACATAGCCAAGGGGAATTAAGAACGGTTTTCCTTATTTTCTTAAAGACAATTACAAAGGTGTTTATTATGTCTACGCTAGTTCAAAAAATCACAACTCTTCTTAAAGACGCTCAATCAATGCCAGAGGCAGTTCAAGTATTGACTTCTAACTATCCACAACTTAGTGCAAAAGAAGCGGAAAACACAGTTCAAGACGTTATGGACTTTGCCAACCAGAAAATGAAAGCTTCAGAACTGGATCATTGGCTAAAAGGTCGTGGCATCGCCTAATCAGTTTCAAATAATCTAAGAGGGGAACAGTCGTATTTATACGGCTGATTTCCACCAAACTCAAAGATTATTCGAGAACCCTTATTATCATTGATAAGGGTTTTTTTATTTCTGTTCTTAAAGGTCTTACTTATGATTAAAATTCCATTCGATTTATTTAAAAAAATGGAAAGAGATTACAGCAATCTTTTTGACTACTCTATTTTTGATTGTAAAACACCCAAAGACAAAGTTGAAGATCTACACGTTGAGTTTCTTCAAGCATTTAAAAATCAAGATATTGAGATTATCTTAAACGAAGAATCGAAGAAAAGTGTTCACGAAACTATTCTTCACAGTTATTTTGATGATTCTGAATTTCCACACTTACCATTTAATGACGCTTGCACTATTCTTGAAGATTTAGGAATTATTGAAATTATCCCCAAAAATAGTGGCTTTTAAAAGCAATTTTATGCTACAATATTCCTATTGAAAATAACAAGAGAATTAAATTATGCTAATGATTCATTCTTACACTTTACTTCCTCTCGATATTCGAATGAGTGTTTATCAAGAAATCCTTAATGTTCTTAATCACTGTATGGTTAAATGCGAAGATGAAGTTGAAAAGCAACAACGTAAAACCGTTTTTGAACTGCAAAACAACACTCTTGATATGTCACCATTAAAAATGGCAGAAGACCTTGCTGTCGCTATTGTGAAGCGCAATTTAATGAAAGACATCATGAAGTATTTCACTGATCCTAATTCTGAATACATTACTAACGTTTCAGATATTAAAATTCCTGACGCTGCTTTTGAGAGTTTGTTTGATACGCTTGAATCCGTGATCTGCAATTCTAACCAAAGACCTAGTGAAATGAGTAACACTCAGATTCTAGAAGCTAATGCAAAAATAAATCTGATTTACGATATTCAAAAACTTGTTCGTCGTCCACTTGATAAAATTGCATTCCCTTAATCAATCACTACCTATGAAAAAGTCGTCATAAGACGGCTTTTTTGTTTTAAAATTGAAACAATTTATTGCGTAAAACCCTTGTTTTTGCTATTATTATCTTATCGAAACGGAGACGTTTTCTCCTAAGCTTCCTTAAAGGGTTTGAGATTATGAAAAAGTTTATCAATGACGTTTGCACATTTAAAAGCACTTCTAGATTTGTAAGAACTTTTGTTGTTAATGCTATTACCGAAGGCGAGAAACACAACAAACTTGACGTTACTGTCATGAAAACAAACAAATTGACAGCAACACTAGAAGAAGACTTTAAAACGTCTTACACCGTAAACAAAGACGGGGAGCGTGTAGACTCTGATGGCTTCACTCTTAAAGGTAAACTGTGTAAATACCGCTCTATGTCTCTAAAACAAGGCACTCTTGGTAGCAGTTGGTAAGATAACATATACCTGCCAAGGTTGGCGGGTATATTTCTAACAAATATTATTTTAAAATTTCATTAAATAGTTGTTTTAAAACCACGGTTTTGCTATTATTACCTTACAGCGAAAGACAATAGCTTTCATATCCAAACATTCAACTGAGGCTCCAATTATGGCTAAGAATTCTCCTTTTACTCTTACTTTTACAGAAGCACTAGAAATCGTTATGAAAGGCGGTTGGGTTCAAGGTCAAAACTTTCGTAATGGTCTTATCTTAATGAAAGAAGGAAACTTGACTTTGTCTGGTCTTAATCATGTTCACGTTCATGATTTTCTTGCAGAGGAAAAAGATCAAGAAAAAATAGAATTTTTTCTATCTTCTGGTATTTACATGGATAAATATCGTCAAATCTCTACCGCATATGACGCTAAAAACAAACCAGAAGTTAATGCCTTGACAGGTCTAGTTATTGAATCATAAATCCAACATTTAAAAGCCACTTTCGATAGTGGCTTTTTCTTCCTGTAAAATCATTTAAACATTGCTTAAAAGTTTATTTTTTTTTATTATTACCTTACATTCAAAAAAAGCTTAAAGGTGTTACAATGTATCTTAATTTTTTTCTTGTTGTTGAAATGGCTGTTAAAAACGTCTTCAATCGAAAGTTTACATTGAAGCCGATTTCTTGCCTAACAAATCATTTGTTTTATGATGAACTGGTATCACTAGAACATTTATTTACGCTTGACCCTAATGCAAGAGTTCTTAATGCAAACAATGACGTTGATGTTCATGCCAAATTTAATTATTCTGGCTATGACGTTAGTTTTCATTTCTCAACTAAAAAAAGCTTGCCAAGATTTCTAAAAAAATCAGCACTGCTTACATTCTTTATGGACAAAAAACTTTCTATCCATAAAAATGGCGTTGAGCTTTATTCTGACGGGTTTGTTTCCCATGAATACCAAGAACACGCACAAAACATTCAAAACCTGCTGTGGTTCATTAAAGAAGATATTAAGGTAAAAAAGACAGTCGATATATTGAAGACAAGATAGAAATATCAGACGAATATAATCCAAATTTGTTTTAAAAAACAAAGAAAACCCTTGTCGTATGGCGAGGGTTTTGTTATTATATACACACAGTCAAAGAGGAAATTATTATGATTCAATCAGCCGCAACTTTAAAAGCAGAACCTAAGTTTGACGTTCGTTACGGCTTTCAGCTTGAAAACGGTGATTTTGAGTATGAGCGAGAATTTGACGTTCCACTATCAAAACTCCAATATCAGATCCGAACTGACGAAGCTCGTTATAATGAGTTCCCTTGTTCTGAAGAAGGTTTTCAATTCGTTGACGCTGTATTTGAAATCAATACTGATAAAGTTATTAAGAATCACGAAGTGTTGAAAATGTAACCACTCTCAAAATAAGCCCTATTCTCTTAGGGTTTATTTTCCATTTTTTTAAAACAAAAGCTTGTTTGTTTTTCTTAGTTTTGCTATTATGTGTTCATAATCAGAGAGCAAAGCTCTTATCCCAAAAATAGAAAAAGGTATTCATTATGTCTTTCGATTTCAATGCACTTTCTCAAAAACTTAAAGACCTTCTAATCAACACAAAAGAAGAACAAATGTGGGATAACCCTTTCAACGGTGAAGATCGTGGTCACTATGTTGAGTTTGACTCAGAAAACTGTAAACCATACACCAATGAAGAAGCTATTCAAATTCAAGAACTTTGCGAACAAGGCGTTGTCGTTCTTCACGAAGATAGCGATTGGGCAGAAGAAGTTGATAACAGCGACAATGACGACTTCCTTTACGGTTCACCAGACGAAGACGAAGATGAGGACGAAGAAGACTTCGAGCGTTCTGAGGGTGTCATGTTCGTTACTATCGCTACTGAATACCTAGACGTTATCCCAGACGCATAATCAATCAAAAAGGGAGGAGCAACCTCCCTTAATTTTTTTATTACTCGGAGAAAAAAATGAAAAAACAAGAACTTTATAATCTTTTTAAAAAACACTTCAAAGAACAAATGAATCTAAACCTTGAAGAAGTTCTTACCATTCAAAATGATAAATTTATCCTTAACATGGAGCTTATGGCGATCTCAATGGCTTCAATGAAGCTTGAATTAAGCAAAGAAGAACATGGTCAAATGGCTGATTTTTTAAGCTTGATTCAAGAAGACAACAATCCGCTTGCTAAATTTAAAACTCAATAACAAGTTTTAAATACTGAAAAATTATTAAAAAAGAGGGCTTTTTAGCTCTCTTTTTCTTTATTTTAAAAACAATAATTGTTATAATTTTCCTATCGAAACAACAAGTTGCAAGGTTATTTATGTCTCTTAAATACGTTAAAGTTAATTACCAAGGCGATGTCGTTATTTTTCCATTTCCGAAATTGGTTCAACACTCTGATTTTATTCGCAGTATGAAAATTCAACCAGACGATATTTTGTCTGCAGGTTTCATTCGAATGAATAAAAACGCAAAAGACAATCTGATCTTAACTTGTTTTGGCAAATCTATTTCGCTACGCAAAGGTTCTGATGAAGAAGATTCACGCTTGGCAACTCGCCAACATTACAGTGAAATGGATATGGACGATTTTGAATATCTTTGGAATGAACAATAATTAATCAAAAAAAGAGTTTCAAATCCTTTTTTCTTAAATTAATTTCTCCATTTTTAAAAAAAAAGCTTCCCATACATGCCGCTTTTTGATACTATAACCATATCGAAGCAAGACGCTTAACTACTTGAAAAAGGTAAAGATTATGACTAAATTACATATCCTTGGCACAGAAAAAACTAATCCTGCTGATAATATGACTCTTGATAATGTCATCGATAATCTTTCAGATACGGCTACCGAACTTCTCTGTGAAATCGCAGAAGGTCTTAAAGAAGAAAATCCAGAAAATGATCGTGGTATTCACGTAGAACATAGTTCAGATTCTTCTAAGCCTTTTAACACTCGTGACGTTGAAGACCTTATCGAATGTGGCATTGTGACACTTCACCATTCAAGCGGTAACGGTGTTATGTTCATGCACTGTAACCAAGACGTTTACGATTCTTTGGTTGATTTTGGTGAAATCATGGAAATTGAAGATACGGAACTTTAAACCTAAGAATAATTTTTAATCTGGTGATAGGGTTCGCTCTATCACCTTTTTGTTTGAGAGATAAAAAAATGAAACGTGATATTGCCTACGAAACAAACGTTTACTACTCAGTAGAATTTTTTGTCATATTCGCCAATTCATTCTTTCCGTTAGCTCTTGCTGATCTTCTTCTCTCTCATTTTTTTGAGGGTGAATTATTAATTATACCTGTATTTTTTGCCGCTCTTGTATTCTCTTTTATCGAAACGAAAAAGAGAAAAGAAAAAGAGCAACTAAAAACTGAATCTTTTTTTGAATTTCACGATCTTATTATTCAAAAACTTTATAACCTAGCTTGGTTTTTCGTTTCTGGTTCTTTTTTTTACTTTTTACTTGATTTTATATTAAATACACATTGATTTTTTCCTTTATTTTTAAATAAATACCTTGCATTTAAACCCAGTTTTGCTATTATATACACATAGCCAAGGGATACAGCCCTTATCAAAATTAACTCGAATATGAGATTGAAACAATGACTATGAGCACTTCACAAAAAGCATTCAAAAAAAATATCGCTTCTTTCATTGAAATCCTTGAAAGCCAAGGCTTCGTTCTTGAAATTAAAACTTACGATGACGAAATAGAACAGGATATTTTAGAATCCACTAAAGCTAAAAAAGATTTTCTTTTAAACTTGAATCTTGATGTGGAACATGACCGTGATCTACTTGACAATCTTACTTGGTCAAAAAATATTGCTCATAATCAAACGGTTTACGCACATATCAGCATTGAAGCAAGCACTCATATGTCTAGCACAACTCGTGTTCGTGATATTAAAGCACTTATTACTGATGACCTACACGGTTTTGCTTGCCAAAAATACCGTAAAATCAATATTCCTAGCACTAAGGTTCTTATTAAGCGAATCGCTGAAGTTGAATCTGACCTTATTACTACGATTGAAGCTCGAAATACAAAAGAAAAAGCCATTAAACGCAATATCCCAATCATTCAAGAAGAAATGAAGAATGTATTTGGTGAAGACGCAGAGATCTCTCACAGTTTAGTTAGTGGCTGTGCGTCTGTTGATTATCTTGGCGTTGAAGTTAAGTGTTATGCCAGTAGCCTTGACATGAAAGTTAGTGTTGATATTTTCGGCAAGAAAGATATCACATTAACGCAAGCTCGTGATATCATTGATATTCTTTATGCTTAAAACTAATTAACCAATAAAAAGCCTTATACTCTAATATAAGGCTTTTTTCTTTTGTCTAACAATGTTATAATTGAACAAGTTTAAAAGCAAAAATAAACATAGGCAATCCCATGACCAAATCAAATTTAGAAATTACTGTTTTTAATAACAATGTTGATAGTGTAGACCCATTTAAAGGGCTTCTATGTCCGTCAGGGGCTACTGGCTTAGTTCTTAATATTTGTGGCTATACTTTTGGTCGATGTGCAAAAGGATTTTACTATGTATTCCGTAAAGTCATTCAATCTCGTGATTATGTGCAACGCAATGGCGAACGAAAAACTGGCGTCACTGGTGAATTTTATGATACTTTCTGGAAATTTGACACTCTTTCAAACGCTCGTTGGTTTGTTAAAGCTATTATCGCTGAACGAAAACATTATCTTCAACTTCTCAATATCGAAGAAGAAAAAGAAGAAGAAAAAGACGTAAGATACTCATTATAAGTTGTTTTTAAAAGCAATTTTTAGTATAATTACCTTATCGAAACAAGCACAGGGCTTAACAAATGAAAACAGTCAAAACTCCAAATCTTCCTAAATATATTTCAGAAGCATGTAAAAATAGTGAATTTAAGATGGTTCCTATCGCTCAATATACCGAAGTTCTTGGCGGTAGCGGTGTTAAATCTTACGGAAAACACTTTTTCCTTGTAAAAGACAACCATATCATTTTGACCCCGTTTCGTGGCTTTATCTGTAACCAAGATCGCAGAGTCGTTGAGCACTTACTTAGTCACTGTGATAAGAGTGAGGGTTTTAAAATCGTTCAGATTCCTTTTGTTGCAATCTACAATGACCCAGAAATGGAACGAATCTATCGAAACGCAAAAGCAGCAGAAAACGCATAAAATAAATTGTTTTAAAAAGGGCTTAATTGCCCTTTTTTGTTGTTTTTTAAATCACTCTTTGCTATAATTACCTTATCGAAACAAAGCATATCAGGGCTAAAATTATGATTACCGAAGTTGATAAAATTCTTTCTAACTGTCGTAAATTTCTAAACGGAAACAATGACCAACGTGAATTATTGCAAAAAGCTGCAGGTAAAGTTACTGAAAAAGAATTGAAGGTTATTCAATCAAGTATCTCAAAAGTCTCCGCTTTTGAAATCGCTGAAGTTCTTGGGGTTGCGCTTTGTGATACAAACATTCTTCCACGAATCATTAATGCGGTAGATCTCGGTTATCAGAAACCCGCTCAAATGGTCTATGACCTTGCGCTTAAAAACTGTGCTCGACAAATCACTGTTGACGCTGAACTTAAACGAAAACTTCTTAAAATGCGTTCTGAAAGCCGTAAGAAAGAAGTTCGTTCTATGATCGCAGGTCACAACGCTTTTGATATCGCTCAAATCCTTGCTATTTGCTTTATGAAAAGCTCAGAAGACGTTGTTTTAGACTTGGTCGATGTCGAAGTCGTAAATTACGAAATGTAAAATACTTTATTTTACATTAAAATACATAAAGGGCTATTTTTAGCTCTTTATTGTTTTAAAAAGGTTGTAATTCTTTCTCACTTTGATTATAATAATCCTATCTTAAAGAAACGCACAAAGGTGTTAATATGACTGTTTCAAATATTCGTTGGTTTATGTCTCGCAACAACTCAATCTTTCAAGTTCACCCGAACTTTGACGAAGGAACAAATGCCTACTTTAAAGCTGATATTGCGCCTGATCGTGTTCGTGAATTAAAGCCTATTGGTGACTTTCAACTTCTTAATGAGGTAATCGACACCTATATGCTTCACGATACCCTTGAATCGCTTGTTGCTGCTAATCCAGAACCATTCAAAGAAAACGAAGCTTGCTTTATTGACGCTGACGGTGTTGTTCATTTAATTTCCTCTATTGAAAAAAATGAATCTAGCGCACCATTCAAAATCATTTGTAAGGGTGATACTGTTATACATTGTGGCGAATACTCAGAGGGTGATGGCTACGCTATTGAAGAAGAATATACGCTTCATAAAATCCCAGAATTTTCTAAACTTATGGATGAAGTAAACGCTTAAACGATTTAAATTAAAATACATAAAAGCCGTATCAAGCGGCTTTTTTTGTTTTAAAATCTTGTGATTACAAGCAAATTAAACTATAATTACCTTATCAAATCGAGAAACATAAAAGGTTTTAATTATGGCAGTTAAAGTTGAAAAAACTCACTTAAAAAGCTATCTTCCTTACAATGGTCACAACCCGAATAATTGCACTCATTGTGGACAGCAATCTGCTAATTGGTGTTTTAAACCTAATGACCAATTTGATAAAACTCACAAACTATGCAACTCTTGTATCTCAAATGGTGCGCTCTATGAGCTTGGCATTAAAGGTGAAGATGTTGACTCACTGACAAAATTCAATCATTAATTCTTTGGTTGCATCATCCTGTTTTTGGTCTTTAAGGGGACATTATGAGTTTTTACAATCGACAAGAAGAAATAGACAAGGCTTTAAAACTTAAAATTGACGAAGAGTTCACTTTCAATATGATCTGTGAGCAAGGTGCGCTTATCAAGCGTGTTGGTGATAATGCCTTTGAACTCTATGAAACCAACGATATGCGAGATATGTATCATGACACTTACACAAAAGAAAATTTGTTAGAAGCTGTCGATCTCGCTTATGATAAATGGACATGATTTTCCTTTAAAAAACAAATAAAAAGGTTGCATTGATGCGACCTTTTTTATATACTAGACACAACTTAAACAAACCCGTTAAGGTTAAAAATGAAAGACAATTATTCTCAAACAAAACTTACTATTCATGAATTAAAAAATGCTCTTGTTCTTGAAAAACACAAAGAAGAACAATCAGGCATCTTTAACAATACGACTTTTGAAAAAGCTCGACAAATTGTTGAAAATGACATTGTCTTTACAAACCTACCTTACGGATACCAAGATGAAAACGGCAAGGTTGTTTTAGTTGGCTATCCGTCTGTATTTAACCACATCCTTGCTCTATATTTCCCAGAAGAAATGGGCGTAGATTCAGGACGTACTGAAACAACTATTTTCGGTGATAAAAAAGTTGCTGTTAAAGACCTTACAGGCAGTTTTAATAATATCATGCTTTTAAAACAAGATATTGAAAAAAGTGGCGCAACAAAAGAAGAACTGGATCAGTTAAATAAGATTGTCTCTCGCTACAATTATTACAGTATTACTTTTGTCATTTACACCACAAAAGAACAAGCATTTTTAGCAAATACTTTAATTTAATGTAAATTGCTTTAAAAACAAATAAAAGGTTGCAATCATGCAACCTTTTTTTGTATACTAAACACAACTTAAACAAACCAATCAGGGTTTCAAATGAAAAAAAATCATGTTAAAACAACTTTCCGTCTTCGTGAATTAAAACACGCTCTTAACCTTGATGTTCATAAAAATGAACACAGTGGAATTTTCAACAACAAAACGTTTATTGACGCTAACAATGTCATTGCACAAAAAGTTGTGCTTAATAACTCGCCTTATGGTTATTTAGACGAAAATGGTAAACTAGTTCTTCTTGGTTATTCTTCTATGTTTAGCCATATGCTTGCCCTATACTTCCCAGAAGAAATGGGTGTAGAACTAAAACGAACTGAAATTACTACTTACGCAAATAATAAAGTTCCTGTAAAAGATCTGATTCTTCCTGACGAAGATATTATTACGGCTATTGAAGAAGCACAAAAAAATGGTGTCCCTAAAGAAGAGGTTAAACGACTTAATTATATGCTTAATGTTTATAATGATTTTGAAGTCGATATCATTGTATACAATGAAAAAGAACAAGCTGAATTTGCAAGCTACCTTGTTTAATGTAAAACACATTATTTTAAAAAGCCCACGCTTTTAGTGGGCTTTTTTTTGCTTTAAAAACAATAAAAAACTATACATACATTTAAAATTTTGCTATAATTATTCTATCTTAAAACGAATGAGATCCTTATTATGGATATGAGCAATTATAAAGATTTTGAAATTGAATTTATTGAACTTTTCTCTGAAAAAGAATTTAAAATTATTGATAAATTTATCACTGAAAAATTAGAAGACTTTGATACCGAATCAGAAGTCATTGGCGATTGGTCTCTTTCACTTGATATTGAAAAAATCAATTGTCTAAACCACGATTACCACTTTTCTTTTGAAAAAGAGGGCAGAGAAGAAGCTGTTACCATTTCTTTCAAAACTGGTATCGATGTCGGTTGTGAGCTTATGGAATACTCTCTAACAGGTGATTCGGGTTTAAGCATTCAAAAAACGGTTGAAGTTTTCTCTCATATTGAGATCGATTGGTCTAGTGTTGTTAACCACTACAACATTCGAAGCCAAGTAAAAGCTAAAGATAAATCAGAACTTCCAGATTTGTTTGTATTAAAGATTGAAAATTATCTTAAAAACAACAAACAAAGCATTGAAGAAAAAATTCGCAGCAAAAGCTATGACGACTATGTTACTGGTGGTGGTAATGTTGTTTGTGATAAGCATTATCGATCTGCTTTTGAAGAACACAAATCAAAAGGTTTTTTCTGGAATGAAGTCTACGAAGAAACAGAAGTTTTTCGAAATCTTATCTAATTAAATCAAAATAAAGCCTTAGCAATCTAAGGCTTTTGTTTTAAAAACCTGGTAATTAAATCCACTTTTGCTATACTTATTTTATTGAAAACAAGCAAGAGTATTTAACTATGCCTATCAAAGTATCGCTTTCTTCACCTGCTACTAAAACTTTCAATCGTCCAGAACATACATTGCGTATTCCGTTCTTCCTAGATACAAAGAAACTATCAGAAGCACAAGTGATCGATCTTATGAATAAGTTTGAAGAAAAATTAGGCTCTGGCTACTTTCTAAACAATCGTAGTGTTACAGAAGAAGTTTTCACTGAAAACCACGAAAAAGCACTGCGCCCGTTCGAACACCACCAATCATATATCGGTGTAATGCTTAACAAGCACTCAGAACGTCAGACAAAAGCACTCAGCACTATCGGTGATTTAGGTGCAACAATTTACGCTCACGACCAAATTGAAGAGCTTTTAGAACTTGTCTAAATTAAAATGAAATTATCATTAAAAAGCTTGTTTTTATAGGCTCTTTTTGTTATATTATTACTATCAGTTAAACAATGGGTTTATTGCTATGAGCAACAAAATTACTTCTCAACTTAATCTTGAATTTACCCCAACTATGGCACTTTTGGCGATGGGCTATCAATCAATGTATGGTCTCGATCATGCAAGCCACTCAGAAGACGAAAAAACGCCAGAGGGTTTAAAAAGAAGCATTTCCCTTGTTTGCTCTGCCTTTGTTCTTGAATTCGGTATCTATCCATTAAAAGATAAAGACCACGATTTTTTCAAAGACGATATGGATATTATGAAATCTCACATGGAACGAGCAAAGCAATCTATCATTAAAGTTATCCCTGATTTTTTCGACTAACCAACACTAAAAAGGTGATTAAATGTGTGAACTAACACCGAAAGAAAAGAGACGTAAAAAACTCGCTACGCTCCTTGCTGCTCCAATTACCCTAAGCCTTTTAGCTTACATTGGAACGCACGATAAAGCCTACGCTTGTAACGCAGACGCTACTGTCGTTTCAATTGACTCTGTTGATTCTCGACACGTTACGTTTACCTTAGACGATTCAACACAGCTTACTAAGCTTCAACCTGATATTAAGCTAGGCGGTAAATATTGCCTTAACCATACGGTAACTCACACCAGTGTTTTTGGTAAATCAATCGTCACTCTCGATAACCGATAAACAATAAAAAAAAAGAGTCTTTTAGACTCTTTTTTGTTTTATTAATTGTTTTATTGTCTAACCCTTGCTATAATAAACCCAAGTTAATTAAATCAAAAAGGCTTAAAAATGAAAAGTAAAATGAAAGGTTCAGCAACTCCTTGGATTATTTTTTCATTGATCGTTGTAATAATAAGTTTAACTTTTGTTTTTATTAGCCATCTGTATTTTGAAGATAAATCCCGAAAAATCGTATGTTCAGAGAAAGGCGTTGTTACCTCAATAGACAAAGTTCATCATCGGACTGTGTATTTTACCGTCAATAATGAACATAAAATGAAAACCAATCAACCAAAAAATTTCACAGTTGGTAAAGAATTTTGTTTTAAATACAAAATATTTTCTACTCTTGACGATTCTATTCCAAAAGAAGATCCTGATCTGAAAAATCTACCCCTTCATTTGAAATAAACTAAATTATATTAAAAAAGTCCACGGTTTTGGTGGGCTTTTTTTGTTTTAAAATCAAAGAAATACTTGCTTTAAAATAGATAATCACTTAAAATAAACACAAGTTAAATAAATGAGTATATCGCAATGGCTAACATTCAAGAACTATTCAAAACCATTTCAGCACGTATCGAGATCCACAATACTTTTCAAAAACGTATTGAAGAAATCTCTACGCACCGAGAAGAACATGATTTTCTTGATTATGTTATCGAAAATATGGAATGTGCGCTTTCTGTTTCTAGCCAAGGTCTTGGATATATCGCCTATCAATTCGATATTGGAACAAAAGATAATGACGGAAAAATGACGACTTTTGACATTGAAAAGCTCAAAAGTATTTGTGAGAAACGTGAATTAATGCTTGAAACATTAGAAAAAGTGATTGAAGAAGATAGTCACCTTTTCGATAGCTATTCACACGAAATTTCCGTTTTAACTTTTGATTTGGAAGATAGCGAAGACGGTTTAGCAACCATGAAAAAGCTAAAACTAGAAGAACTGTTTGACTCATATAAAAAATCAACTGTATAATTCTGCTGCAGGGATTGAATTGGATTCAGTCCCTTTTCTTAAATCATTGAGGCTTAAAATGAATAATAAAAAACAAAGTCGATTTAAAAAAATTTGGTGCTGTAATTGCAACAAAGAAGTATGGACAATTCTTACCAAGGGTAAAGTTCTTTACCCCCACATAAAAGACATTCAAGACAAACCATTCTGGCAATGTAAAGCTTGTAAAGGCTTTGTCGGCTGTCACCCAGAAGACCGCTATAATAAGCCGCTAGGCACAATTCCTACACCACGAATTAAGAAAGCAAGAAAAGAGATACACAAGATTCTCGATCCACTATGGAAAAACGCCAAGAGAAGCAGTAAAAAACGCTCTGCTCTGTATTCTGAACTTTCTCGATATCTTGGCTATGAGTTCCATACTGGCGAAATTAGCTGCATTGAAGAAGCAAAAAAAATATATCGTTTCGTTAAAAATGAATTAGTACCTAAATACACTCAATAAAGAATAAAATACAGTTAATCTTTAACTGTATTTTTTTTATTCCACTATTGTCTTTTTTCGATGTATATGATACAGTTTCAGATTAACTGATTTATATCAAAAAAAGAAAAAGGAATAGTTAATGAATAATGAGTTATTGTTCAATAAAATAGACATTGATGGAACAGAAAATACATTAAAAAATATTATTACATCATACTTAAATAAAAACAACTTAAATAAAGACAATAGTAGCATATTATCAAAAGAACTATTAGGCTTTGATTATGATAATGATTTTAATCAACTTTTCGAAGTCTGTGATCTCAATGAACTTTTAGACGTTTTTGAAAACGTTATGGACAAAGACCATAGAACCAATAATGGAGCTATTTATACACCGTCTAATATTGTCACAAAAATGCTCGAACTTCATGAAATAAAAGAAGATAGCATTATTTTGGAACCATCTGTTGGAAATGGTGCTTTTGTTTTTAAATCTGTTGATATTATCAGAAATAAATACAACAAATCCATTAAAGATATTTTCTCTAAACAGATTCACATGAATGATATTGATAATGAAAGCTTATATAAATTAAGTCTTCTAATTGCCGTTTATACATTAGAACACCAAGAAGATATAAAAAATGACGATTTAAATTTTTATAATTTAGATTTTACAACCATTGAATCACGCTCTTTATTTAATCAAGTTAACCCAAATATTATCATAGGGAATCCACCATATTTAAGCATTGAAAAAGGTTTTGTTTCTTCTGAAATAGAACGCTACAAGAGTGACTTTGATTGTGTTTTTAAAGTTTATGATTTGTTTGCTATTTTTATCGAACAAAGTTTGAAAACATTAAATGATAGTAATAGTTTTTGTTTCATTATTCCATCGACTTTTTTCACAAACGATTCTTTTAAACATATTCGTAAATTGCTTACTGAATATCAAATTGATAATTTAATTCATCTTGGCGATGACGTATTTAAAAATGCCACCGTTCCTGTTTGTATTATTAAAGTCTCAAAACAAAAAAAGGAAACTAGAAAAACTATTATTGAATTTAATTCTGTTGTTAATGAGGTGTTTGTTTCTCATATTCTTGGTGATAACTCTTCTTTTAGACTTGGTATCGACCTTGATTTTAATAATAATATCGTTTCATTTCAAAAAAATAAAAACAATACTACGTTAGGTAAAATATTAGAAATCAAAGAAGCTATCAAAACAGGAAATGATAAACGCTTTCTTTCTGATACACCTTTCGGAAATGCCAAACCTGCATTGAAAGGTAGAGACGTCACAGCCTTTACTATAAAGCAAAAGCTTTATATGGACTATGATAAAGAAACACTAAGTAGACCCCACACAGAAGCATTCTTTGAACAACCAAAGATATTTATAAGGCGTGTTTCTAAAAATATTATTGCTGCTTTTGACTCTAATAATCACTATTCCACACACACTTTATATTGTGCTTTTGATAAAAACAAAGAATTATCAAATGAAGATTATGAACTATTAACTATACTTCTTAATTCTAATTTTTATTCTAAAATGTATGAAACTCTATATCCATTTAAAGGTGACGTATTTCCAGAAATTAGAAGCACAAAACTGAAAAATTTAATATTTCCAAATATGGACACAATAAGAAAATATAAATCAGAGATTAAAAGTTGTTTAAAAAATAACGTTTTAAATCAAAATGAGATTGATATTGTTATAGGAAATATGTTATAATAAACCCAACTTGTATAAGGAGTTTATTAATGAGTATTGTTGAGTTTGAAAAAGTAGATTTGATTTGTGAAAAAACCGATAGTGTATTTTCTATCGGTAAACTTGTTCATTTCGATAAAAAACTTGTTTTACTTAAAGCAATGTCACAAGCTCTTTTAAAATCTCAACATACAAATGATGGCAATCAAAACAACGATAAACGAACTCCTTCAGAAAAATTTAATAAACAACTTCAAGGTATATTCGCAGAAATTGTCGTTTTTGAATATATCAATTCTATATTCTGTCGTTCTGATATTGAAACTTTAAGATATGATGACGTTAGAACCGATGAGTTTAAAAGTCCTGTCGGTGAATATGATTTGAAAATTAAACGTGGTTCCAATGAAAGAGAAATAGAAGTTCGAAGTTCTATCTCCTATAAAAAACCTATGTCTTACGATACATTGAAAGAATTCCATGTGATAGGTCCTTACACCAATAAAGCAAAAAAATATGAAGCAATGAATGACTATTACATTCGTCCTATTTTTCAATTAAAAGATACAACAAAAAAAGTTAAGCTTTCAGAATTAAATATATTTGAATTACTTTTAAATAATGAAATAGATTTTTATATTACTGGTGGTTGCACTAAAAAAATGATGCTTAATGATTGTGAAATCGTTCAAATGGGACAAAAAAGAACAACCTATGACGCTGTTAGAGTCCTCGATTCACTAGATATACCGAAAATTACACAGTTATTTAGAAACCTTAGAGATAATAAAAAAACAAAATGATATTGTTGCTTTTTTTAAGCTTCTATCTTATGTATTTATGGAAAATTTATCATAAAAAACAATTGTTTTCTAAATAGCCACTTTGTTGTGGCTGTTTTTTTTTGTTTTAAAAAATGAAAAAAACTATAGACACCGCACCACCACTTTGCTATTATATATCCATACCAACAAGGCAACGACAGAGATAACAGATTATGACTCAGCAAGTTAATATCGAATCAGTAGAACTTAATGGCAAAACTATCTCAGTTGGCGATTTTATTTTCTCTAACAAAGATAATGCTAACGTTGAGGTTCTAAGCCTAACTGAAGATCATACTCGTGATTCTACATCAGTTCACTTCAACCGTATTGGCACAGCAGGTCGCAGCGACTCTACTTTCGGTGGTTCTTACGACTTGTTCAAACCAGAGAAAGAAACTATTTTTCACGAAGTGCAAGACACTTGTTGTATCGAAATCGCTCGTGAGCTTGTGACAGAAAAAGAGTTTATCGAAGCTCATAGCTAAAACACTACAATAAAGGCTCTTTCTAGAGCCTTTACATTTTAATCAAAAGGAATACATTTATGTTAGAATTGACATATTCTTGTGAAATTGACGATCTCATTTCTGAAATTTGTGAAAAAACAGGCAAAACATATGACGAAATTGAAAGCGTTATGTTTGACACCCATATTTACCCTGAATCTAGAAAAACATTCTTGATGCTCTCAAAAGACCCAAGCAACGATAAAGAAACCATTTTGACTGATAACCCTAATGGCTCTTTACAATGGCTTGAAGACGTTCTGCAGGACATTTTTAAAGAACTTAATATTCGCTCTGTTTATGTGACCGAAGCTATATAAACAAGCATAATAAAATTAGACTTTAATAGCTCTTTTTATTCTTAAAAAGGGCTACTTTTGTTGTTTTAAAAATGGAAAAATTGCGCCCCTTGTAGTATAATTATTTCAACGGTTAGAGATTAAGACTCACAAGAGGATAGTATTATGTTTACATGCCAAAAAGCTAAATCAGAATCTATCATTCAAGCTGAAATTCACTTTGACAAGGGCTTTAAATTCAACCTTAAAGATATCCCTGAAAGTAGCTACATCAACGAAGTGATTAAAAGACGCTTAGAGCTTTCTCTAAAAGTGCCTAAAACTATTCCAGAGCACATCGAATACGTTAATCGTTGGGTTGAAGAAACATTAAAACTTCAAAACAATAAAACGACTCTGGACGATCTAGGAATTAATCACCACAATTTCCGCAAACAGCTTGTTACTCTATTTCAAACTGTTTCAGTCGCTTCTATTCATTAGTTTTCTGAATAAAGCAAATAACGGAAAAGGATTTCTTTTTTATTATTTAAAACCACTTTTTCTTTTAAAATAAAACTATTTAACTTGTATTTTAAAATTAGCTTTGCTATTATATATACATAGTCAAGGGGCAAGACCCAATCCTTAAATTCAGTTAGAGGTAAATATTATGTCTATGACTCAACATAAATTCTTTGTAGTTTCTATTGGTGGCTGTAAGAAAAAATACTCTTCTGTTCACAAAGGTGTTTCAAACAACTGGATTGCAAAACAAGATAATCCAAATGAGCTTGAAGTGGTCGATAGAGATACTTTCTTTGAACGTGCCAATACAATGATTGATATTGAGTTTGTTTGCCCACACGAACCAACACATCCAGACGGTTCGGTTTACATTCGCAAAACTCAAATCGCTGCGAGTGCGGCAAACACTTGCTCAGATCCACGAACGGATCGCTACTGGTGTATGTAATATCAGTTATTAAAAACTCTAAATAGCTGTTTGAAAACAGCTATTTTTATTTTCTGTTATATTTAAGGGATAACATGTTATCAATCAATGTATTCGAACTCGCATATTTAGTTAATAAGTTTAGAAAAAAAGATTTTTCTAATCTTTCAAAAAATGAAGCTGTAAAATGGATGCATGAGCAAATGCTACACATCCCAGAAGAAGAAAGAGAAAAAATCTCTAATGAATTTTGGAACGAACATTTAAGAAAACTTAAAACACAATAATTTTTCTGATTCAAAAACTTTCTTCCTAAATCTTTTAACAAAGTCATTTGATTTATTTTTCCAAAAATTAAATAAATATATAGACTCTAATGCCGCTTTTTGCTATTATATATTCATACCAACAAGGCAACCAAAGAGAGCTTAATTATGGAACTTATCAACCTTTCAAAAGAAATGGATAAAGCAATCGAAGTTATGGATCTTGAAGTTTACAAAGTAGTAAACAAAGTTCAAGGGGGCTACCTATCAGTTGAAGAAGCACTTAAACAAGTTTCAGAAGAAAATTCACACTATGTTCACCTTGCAGGTAAACTTTGGAACGCTATCGAAAAGCTAGACGAAACAGAAGCAGAAGCATTTCAAGATTGGCTTGACGAAAAAATCGACGAACAAGATTTAAAACAACTTATCGAACAATAAAAACAAACAACAAAAAAAGCCCTATTATCAAATAGGGCTTTTTTATCGAATCTTACTAAGCATAAATAGCAGTTAAACCAATTCCAACTAGAAACAGCAATACGATAATCGCAACTAACGCAGCTTTTCCAAAGCCTTTCGTTTCAATGTTGTATAGTTCTGACGCTTGATTATTTAATGTGCTTTTTTTAAATTTCATATTCTTACCTCTACCATTGCTCTTTTCAATTATATATTATTTTTTCTTACTTTTCAATACTGTATCTTTTTTAATTTATTCCACATTATTTTACATTAAACAACCCATACAACCATTTTAAAAAGAATATATTGTTTTTTTATATTAAATCTTAATTTTTACTGCTATAATGTTCTGCCTGATGTTGAAGATAAACAATTCGACATCGTTAAAGTTGCAGGTTCCGATCTTATCTCTGATGTATTCCTTACTTCTGAATCAAAAGGCATTTCAAACCTGCTAATCGGTGCAGTCTTTATTGGGGATTCTGGAAAACCTAAATATTTTCTTCATATTTATAATTCCAATTTTCACTGGTAATTACAATTAAATAAAGAAAGTCGCTTTGAGCGGCTTTTTTTGTTTTTAAATTCAATTAATTCGATTATTTTCTTGCAATTAGCATCTCCGTTTGATACTATATTACCAAGTCGAGAGGGCAAGCCCTTAAAGTTCAAATCCTATTCAAAGGTGTTTATTATGATTAATGTTGCTAACTTTGTTCTTGAAGAAATCCGCCTAAAAAACCAATCTAACAATGTTAAAACACTTATGTCTGCAATCCGCCCTTTCGCTAAATCTTGCGACTCAGTGACTGACGTTGTTCGATTCCACACAGGTAACGGTGATAGCGTTCAAGTTCTTTGGGAAATGGTTGGTGAAAAACTAAACGCTACACAAGAAGAACTTAACGATATGTCATTTATCGTTATCCCAAAAGTAAATACAAGTAAGTCTATGTTTACTGAAACACTTCCGCTATACACTTCAAACGTAGACCGTGCAGCACTTGTAAAAGCCGTCCAAGAAGCAGGTTTGACAGTTATCAACCCTGACCGTGATAACGGTGTAGCCGTTATGGTTAGCGTTGGTGTCTCTTGGTGCGACCTTGAAACTACCCCAGAATACAAAGAGCGTCTAGCTTCTTAATCAACACAACGATCTTAAAGCCCCATCAAGGGGCTTTTTTACGTCCTATCATTTCCTTATCCAAATTATAAAAAAAGCTTTGCAAGCTTTCATTACTTTATATTTTCGGTTCTGCCTTTTATCTTTCGTTAAATCTTAACAGCTTTCAATTTTACTTCGCTTATTTCTTGAAATCTTGATTTAATATCTTTTCTCTGGTTATTCCTTTTTCTATGGTTTTTTATTTAATTCTTGTTTTAAAAATCACTTTTTAGTATAATTACCTTATCGAAACAAAACACACACGGTAGTTATTATGACTCAGAATCAAGACCTTGACGTTTTCAAAGTAAACTGCTCTAACTGTGGCGAAATTACCCTGAATGAAAATCAACTTCAATTCTTTGAAGATGAAACCACTAAATGCACCTGTGGACAAAAACTTAATTTTGCTCGTGAATACAAAGGTAAGAAAAACACCTACAGTTTTGACGAATAAATTCAAATAATAAAATAACCCTTGAGTAAAGGGTTGTTTTAATTAATTTAATCGTTTTTTTTATAGCTTTATTTCTTATTTTTCGATATAATAAGCACATAAAGAAAACAAGCTAAAACACTATATTTTATCTCTCAAAAAGTTAAAGGAATTTAAAATGACTACACTAATCAAGCAAAACGTTTTAATTGAAACATTTGATTCTTGCACTGATTTACGTGTTACTGGTAGTAACCTAAATACTGGTAAAAAAGCATTTTTCCACGTTCGAGGTAAAAATCAAGGCTATAAAATCTACATGACAAATACAGGGAAATCCATTAGTCTTTATATTAAACTAAAAGGTAAAAACGTTCCTCTTAAAAATGATTCTATGGTTGGTCAATTCTGCCCTAATAAACTAATTCAATTGGTTGACTGGTATATCGAGATTCCAGAAAATAAATAAGTATCAACATAAAAAAAGCGGCTTTTAAGTCGCTTTTTTGTTGACCTTACAACCCGTTTTTAGTAATATATAAACACGGTCAAGGGACACACAAACCCTTTCTTATTCAGTCTTGATAAAGGTTCTTCAATATGACTACTCGATTCGACGTTAGCGCAATTCTTACCGACCTAGATATCTTCGCAGAAAAAAACAATACTCGTCTTGAGGGTAATATGTATGACCAAATTGAAAAGCTTGCTGAAAGCACAGAAATCAATTCTGACGGTAAAGCACAACTTATCAATCGTGCCTTAACTACCGAAATCTGCGTTTGCTCTGCTCTTAGCGAAATCCTTAAAACTAGCACTATCATGGCTAATGAAATCGTTCGTGTTATGAAAATTCGTGATTATATCGAACTACCAGAACACGATGAAGCTATTCTTGATTCGGGGAAATAAACAATGAAAACTATCTCTCAAAGCCTACTTAACCAAGCTTGCTGTGACTACGACCTTAATATGGAAACCGTCCAGTCTGCTGCTAATCGTGCTAACAACTTAGAGCACTTTTATCAACTGCTTGAAGAAGAAATTAAACAACTCTCTTAAACTCACTATAAAGGTTATTCTCAATAAAATCGGTGATTAATTTTGCCGATTTTAAAACAAATACCTGGCAACTTTAAACCACTTTGCTATTATATACATAGCCAAGGGGAATACCCTATGTTTTTGAAATAAAAAAGGTTTATGCCATGACTGCTAAAAACAACACTCCAATCGCTATCTTCTCTGCTCTTCTTGACGGCTACTCTGCTGACCATATTGCAGGACTTATCCGACTTGACGATTTTCAAAAAAGTATCTCGATTGCACAAAAAGCAGTTGATTCATTCTTGAAAGAAGAACCAACACCACAAGACCAAAAAAACGTCCACGAAGCTCTACAATTGATCTTTGACGGTGACAGTGCCTACGACCTAGAACAAGATTACAGTATCGATGCCGAAGACGCAGAAGCTTATATGACAGTCATTGATAAATCTTACCAGATATAACTCAACCAAATCCATAAAGCCTTGCCTCCAAGCAAGGCTTTTTTATTTAATATTTCTGCATTAAAAACAATCATTTTTCTTTTAAAAATAAGCAAATAAAGCTTGTCTTTCTCACCCGTTTTGCTATTATATATACATAGAGACGGGGAACACAAACCCTTTTATTTCCAAATACTTAAAGGTATTCATTATGAGCAACGTATTTCATCTAGGTCAAGGTCCACGTAAAACAGTTCGCATCCGTAACCTACGTAACAACACAAGAACTCTAATGACTGCCTTACGTCAATTCTCAAAAGAAAACAACGTGAAACTTGTTCGTCTTCACAAAGGTCACGGTGATAGCCTACAAGTCTTTTGGGATATGATTAAAACCGAAGTTGCAAAATCTGGCGTTGATTTCGAAACAGGCTCTGTTATCGCTGTTCGTAAAATCCGTGAGGGTAAAGGCACTTTCACTGAAACACTGCCACTTAACTTCTCAAACATTGACCGTGCAGCACTTGTTAAAACTTTGGTTGAACATGGCGTTGACGTTAAAAATGTCGAGGGTTCAGAGTTTGACGCAATCCTTGTTAAAATCGGTGCTTCTCCGTCTGAAATTCCGTCTCTGCCTGAATATGACGAGTATATCAAAGGTACCGCAGAATATATTGCTGCAAAAGAACGTGGCGAAATCGCTGCATAACTCAGATTGAGAGTCGTTCTTAACGGCTCTTTTTCTCAATTTTCCAACAATAAAAGCAAGGCGTTCCTTGCTTTTATTTCTACATTTTGATACTCTATCTTTGTCGTCAACAAACACTCTATGTTTATTTTTTTCGTTGATAAAGGTAATAACAAAATGAATGTTGTTCAATATACAAAAGAGTTCTACCGACTTAACAAACCACTTGTCTTATCAGTCGGTTTTACCCTATTAGTTATTGTAGGTGTAATCGCTCTCGTATACGCTACACGACCAGAACTCTATGACGATAGCTTGATCTTTAAAGACGAGCACATTAAAAACGGCTTTGTCGAAATTACAGTCAAAGACGCTAAACGTTACAGCAACGGTAAGTCTGGTTCTTACTATTACATCTTTACCGATAAAGGTCGCTTAAAGATTAACAGTAAAGAAACTGTATTTGACGTTAGCCTATATAAAAGAATCAAGAAAGAATGTCTTTATCGACCTGTTCAAGCAAGCGTAAGCATCGATTCTTGGCAAACTGATTGGCGATTAAACGAAATTAATTGTCAGTAACATATAAAGGTCACTCCTAGTGACCTTTTTTTGTATACAAATTTACCATTTTCTTATATAATATCTTCTCATTAGTAAAAGGTGATTATAAAATGAAACAACAAACTTTTGACGCCACTGCTTTATTTAAAGACGAAAATATGGCTATTAAACATTGCTTTACATTAGGTTCTGCTGTTCGCTATATCGACTCTGAACCGCTTCTTGAAGAAGATTCATTAGAAAATCGTTTATTGCTTAATGCAAAAAGCCTTTTTGTTGTTAGTCAAGATCGTGATTGTGACGGCACACCACTATATACCCTCTCCACTCTACCTTTTAACAGTAAACAAGAAGCAGAAGATTATATATTAAACGAAGTCATTGGGAACCGCACTTTATATAAACTCTCCCAAACAGAACAACTTTCCTTGATCGTCAAGACTCAAAGACTTGTTCTATTTAATGGCATTAATCAAGAAAATCTTGCGAAAGCTTAATTTGAATTAAATTAAAAAGGTATCCTTTCGAGGATACCTTTTTTATTTTTCCTTTTTCCTTATCTCTCTTTAAATATATTCACTTCTCAATTATTTCTACTTTATATTTTCTATTTCCTTAATTATTCAATTAAATATTAATCTCTGTATTAAATTCTTTTCTATATTAACTCATTTTATCGATCTCTTTTATATTGCCTTAAATTAAACTCATTATATTCTATAATTGTTTTTAACGCCCGAATAGCAATAAAACAACCAAAATAATAAAAGCGTTAAATAAGACGCTGCTTGAATAAGGATACCAAACTATGAAAAAAGTATTTGGAAATAATTTAACTCATGTCCCACAAGGCTTTAACTCCCTACAAGACGCTGTCCTAGCTCTCTCAGAAGACGCAAAAGAACTTTTGACGTTCGTTGCCAATCTACAAGAATCAGGACGCTTAGACGAGCTTAGAGGCGTTATCGTCCATTATGAGAAATCAGAATCAAGACCTTTCGAAGTCGTTACAATAAAAGAACTAGAAAACTCTGGACTTGTCAGCTTTCACCCCGACAGTGAAAACGGAAAAGCCTATATGTTCCTTAACTCCGATATTGTAAATATTCTGCAGGACTTTGGTGATTATATCCCTTGCTCTTAATTTTACCTTGTTCCTTAATTTGCTCATTATTCCTTTAATGAGCTTTTTTATTATTTTAAAAAACACAGAATTCGACTTATCATAACCATTTTCATTGTAGCCTTGTTTATTACAAACCCTATTAATAAATATATTAAAACCAACTTGTTGGGTTTCACCCTCTTATTTAACGGCTTCCTTGCCTAACTCTAAAAACTTATTTAAACCCCTTTTTCAAAGGGGCATTTTCTGTATATTACCTTTTTATTTATCTTAATTTATTTTACATTAAAATACCTTTTTCGTTTGTCCTACCTACCCTTTTTTGCTATAATTATTACCAAGAAACAAGACAAACAAAAGGTTTTCAATATGGCTCGTGATTTTACTAAACGCATTTTCAACCTAGCTAATACTGGCACTGTTCTATGTGTGCTTCCAGAAACCGAACACGAAACCTCAATCAATACAGACCATAACGCCATTCGCTTAATGGTGAAACTTGATAACGCTATTAACTTCGATAATAAAGAACAATACGATATCGCTATCGTTGAAACAAACCGCAAAGAATTGGCTGATATTATGACTACTCCAAAAGAGGGTAGCAAAATCTCTTTCAAAGGCACAGCGTCTTCTCCCTTTACCACAAAAGGCTATGGTCGTTTAAGAAAAACATACCGCATGAGAAAACACCCTCTCGTTATGGCTCAAACTATCTTTAATACCAAACCTGCTGCAAACTTTGGTTCTGTTGATAACCCTATTTACAAAATGGCTCTTAAAATGGCTGATAATAACCTTACAGCACAAGACGCTTTCGTTGTGGTTCATAAAACATTCCAAAACCCCGATCCTATTCTGGTTGAAGTCGTTGTTGCTAAAAATCGCCAAGACGCACTTAAACAATTTATGAATAACCCTATCAACGTTGCACAACTTAATAATATCCGTCAACACGTTGAATTTGGCAGCAAAGCAAACAAGAACAAAGATTTCTTCAACACAGTAAAAATGATTCGACTTAATTTTAAAAAGCCCGTCATTCACTGGACAGAGTTTAGTAGCCACTTCGAACGACAATGGGAAAATGTAATGCTTTAATAATTAGCCGCTTCAAGCGGCTTTTTTATTTGCTTTAAAAACCATTCTTTGCTATTATTAAGTCTCAGCAATAAACAACAAAGGTTAATTAAAATGCCTCGCTTTAATATCGAAGAAAACAATATTACTTTCCGAATCTACGAGGGCGATCTGGTTGAAGTCGCTAACGAAGACGGTCTAGGTCAATACCCTGTTTCTCACGTTATCGCTACTTTCGGTGATAAAGAATATATCTACCCGTCACACTTCTTGGCTCACTTCACCTACGTTGAAGAAATTCAAGAAAGCGTATTTATGAACTCTCGTGACCTGTGTAATAACTTTATTAGCCAAATCAAACAACACGGCTCAATCAACACAGAAAAATGGACAGAACTTAAAGACGAACCTCGACAAGAAAGCCTAGAAGAAAAATGGTACCAAGATTGGGCAGAAGAAGAACGACAACGACAAGAAAATCCATAAAATAAGGGCAAAAGCCCTTATTCACCCCTTGTTTTTATTGCCTTGATTCTTCGATTGTATTATAATTCAATCTCTCCATTAATTTAAACGAGAATATCATTATGACTGCACTTCTTAAACATATCGACCCTGCAAAGACAGAAAAAGAACTTTGTCTTGAAAACGCTCGAATCTTTGAAGAAAACGGAAAAGTTAAACAACGAGTTCAACAATTTTCTAAATCAGTTATTTTCATAATCTCATTATTTACTTTCGCACAAGCGAACCTTTTTATTGATACTTACGGCTCCGAGATTGCCGTTAGATTCTATTTCTTATTTATTCTTCTGTCGTTAGCTGCTAATGTTGGCTTGCAAGGCTTTGCCTTTTTCTTTCTTTCAAAGCCACACAACCACACAGTTACAGTTCTCTCTCGTGAAGAATATAACAGAGCCGAATTAACAACACTTGGTTTCAATTCTTTCTGCATAGCCCTTTACGCTTACTTTGTCTATACAGGAATTAGCGATCTGTTTATGAGTGTCGCACTACTATAAAAACTTTTTTTATTGCTTATTTTTGTAGATAGTATTATAATGCTATCTACTTTCTTATATTGAGTAAGGTTCATTATGGTTACTATAAAAAAAACGATTCCAACAAAAAAAATTGGCTTCCTTGCCTCCCTACGTCTTCGTTTCCTTACTAATAAAGAAAAAAAACTAGATAATCAAATTAAAAAAATAGAAATGGATGAGCTTTATATTAAAGAGTCAATCATTCGATATATAAAGTTTGATTACTTAATGAGAAATGCAAAAGAACAAATAGAAATTTCTGATATGTCATGTCAACGACATATGCAAACTATCATGTTTAATTCTTTTTCTGCCAGTCACTCAATTCTTGTTAAAAAATATGCAATAACTCAAAATATCTTTTTATGGAAAAAGATATTTAAAGAAACTATGGTTTTGCGTTATGAGAAAATAGTCAAAGACTTAAAAGTCACTATTACAGAAGAAAACATCCCCTATGACCTTTCTGAACTAGACGAACTTATCAACGTGCTTCAAAAGAAATGTCGATATAAGTTATCTTAGTTTAATTTACATTAAAATACATAAAGCCGCATTCAAGCGGCTTTTTTTGTATCTGGTGTTTGGTTATAAATTTCGATATCCGAAAATCTAGAGGTTAGAAAAAAAATTATTTAGCTCTTCCACGGTACTTATTATATCAAAAAAGTTTGTCATAAGTCAATTGTTTTTTCTCTGTTTTTTCTCTTTATTTTAAAACAACAATCGTGCTATAATTAAAATATTCATTACGCACAACAAAGGTTTAAACTATGACTTACAAAGCAAGCGAAGAAGAACAAATGGAAGCTCGATTTACCTCACCAATCGCAACCGTAATCGGTCATGACGGTAATTGTGCCATTGTTCGTTCCATTGCACCTAAAAAAGAATTCGAACGTGGTGGCTCTAAACACGGCTATCAATACGAGTGGCTAGTCAATCACTCGGTATTTACCGCAATGCCTCTTGTTACACAAGTTCAACTCTCCTTGACTGAATCTGAATATCACGAAGTGGAAAAACAATTTAAACATTGTTACGATCACGATAAAAAAGAATGGTATGACCGATAACTTTAAAATAAATTAATTTAATGTAAAATACATAAAGCCGCAAACAAGCGGCTTTTTTTACACTTATAAATTTTTATCCCAAACAAAAAAAGCTCCTATATAGGAGCTTCTTTATTTTGGCTTAGATTTTAGTGTAAGCAGGTTCATAACCTAATGACTTTAAATACTCCCGCTTTGACATATAATGAAAAGGTTTGAAAAAACGAACAAAAGCATCTTTTTCTTCAACCAACGAATTAAAATAAGAAAACATTTTGTTTAACATCTCTCGTTTATCACAGTCTTTTGTTATTCTCATTAACTGCGTTACATAGTCTTCACCAAGCAATTGATACGTCTTAATCGCTTTATTAATATCAACATCTGGATTACCTTGAATTATCCAACATAGGTTTTTTGTATGACTTCGCTTTTGAGAACGGTAAACCTGATCCTTGCCATTCAATACTAACGCAAAACGAGTTTTCCCCATTTTATTCATTACTCTTACAATACTTGCTTCAGACATATAACACTCTGTTAATTTAATCCATTTTAATAATCATTATAACAAAACACTATCTATAAACAAAGCCTATTTTTTTATTTAAAAAGCAAAAATCAAACCCTAGATAAAAAAAGCCCGTCACTCGACAGGCTCTTATCTCTATTCTGGTTTACTTTTCTTCGTATTTTCGATCCGCTTCTAATATCTCTTCACAAAGCTCATTGAAACGCTCTACGTCTAAACTCTTGGCTACAATTTCATTGTCATCAACACAACGAAAAATTAACTCGTCTTTTGTGCTGTATAACTCATCTAATGTCTGTCTCATAAACATACGGTTTCTTGAACCCTGCTTATTTTCACTTATGATATCCAAGAGATCATCAATCATTTCTTCTCTCTCAACGATTGCATAACCAATCTCAGCATTATCATTTACATCTGGATTAATCGCTTTACCGTTGATTAAACACAACCCACCTTGAACCATATCAACGTTGTATTTAAGATTCAGGTTTTCCACTTTTTCGATCTCTGAGTCTACCGCTTCATTGATTGCTTCAAGTGCTGCTAATACGTCTTGCGTACCCACTTCCAAAGCAACAGCCGTTGATTCATTCAACTTGTTTTTGTTGTTTACAGGGCTACCTTGAAAACGCTCAATACCACGCTTTAACGCTTCTTTGAAAGTTTCTACAGTTGTTGGTAGTTTTACAGTTGTCATAATTAAATCCTCTAATGACTTAAATTAATGTGGCTACTCATTACACAAAAGCCATTATCAGTTTAATATGCTATGTGAAATGTTTGTTTGTAAATCAGTTTGCACCAAACCCCAAATAGGGCGAGTAGCGACAGGGACTTCTCCCTCCTCACCAACCCAATAGGCGAATCTTTCAAAACCCTAAGAACTAGCGATTAAGATAATTATAGCAATACCAATCCAAAATAACAACTATTAAAATAAAAAAAAGACCAACAAACTGTCAGTCTTTTCTCCAACCAATACGATCACAGTCTTTCACAATCAAAAAGACCTTAACTTTTTTCTACACTGATACCGATCCCAAACTTTTCAGGCTCTCCAACATCTTCAATCTTGATATCCGCAACATCCAACAAAACATACATATCTGCGTGTTCGTCTTCATACTTAATCATATTGATTCCGTCCTCTAAAAACTCTGCTCTCAAATCTTCAAAGTGCTCCTTGTTGTAAGTGTCGTTCATTTCGTCACCGTAATACTCCGCAGGTGAATGAAAATAATCAACCCCACGAACTTTATAAGATAACTTGTAAACATAAACAGGCAAATCTTTGTTTAAGATTTTGCTACACGCTACCATAGAACCTAAATAACAAAAATCGTCCGTGGCAAAAACACCTAACGCACTATTCGGATCGTCCCCCGTTCCTATAAAACACTCAGAAAACAATTCAAATTTCTTATTCGATACGTGATAAATAGACTTTTCCATTATTCATAAACCTCTTTAATGATTTCTGCTGATTCAACTATATACTCAAAAACAGACTCATCCATTTTATCATACCGCTCACCCGACCAATACTTTAAAGCACACTCTTTCGCCTTTTCATTATCAATAAGATAATAACTACTCGCTTTTGAATACCAAGCCAAATCATGCTTTGAATACGCACCAATCGGTTCTACTTCATAAATATAATCTGTATAACCACCTAGATTATCTATGTCTTCTGTGTTGTCAGCCATGAACACAGCATTAAATCTTGATATCTTATCTTCTGGTCTCAATGACTCCATAAAGTCCTCAAAACCCTCCAAATCTTCATCAGACTCACTCTGAACATAACCGTCAGATTGTGCTAACAAATACGAGTTAATCTCTAACTCTTTAATCGAACCGTGATAAAAATTCAAATCAGACATATTAAACCCTGCTTTTAATCTCTGCTACTATCGTCAAAAATCGCTTTTTCTATCATCATAACAAAGACAATAAAAAAACAAATCATAAGAATAGCTACACCACTTAAACCACTCATTTCTTGAACTTCTTTTTGATAAGGGTTAGGCTCTACAACCGTTGTCGTTTCTAACGTTGTTTCTGTTGTGAAATCTTCTTTCTCGCTCTTTTCTTCCTTTTCGTCATCCAACATATATAGAGGACTCACAGGATTTAATGGAGACACAGGATTTAATGGTGAAATCGGATTCGCAGGGTTCATAAGATTCATGTTTCTTACCTAACTATTGCTTTTTAATATTACTATTATATGTCTGACATACCATAAAATCAACCTTTTTTAACACTTTAAAATACATTTAGAGTATTATAATATTAACCTAACACTTATTAGCCTAATCATCGTTAGCTTAATTTCTATTAGCTTAATCCGACACCAAAAACAAACTTATTTTGATACTCTTTTATAGTATTATAATGCTATACTCAAACAAGCGACAAACCATAAAGCAGAATCATTTTTTTCACACTTCAAACTAATTAATTTATTTTAATGTAAATTACTGTATTTTAAATATTGTCTGTTTTAAAATAAAAATTGCTCTCTGCTCCTAGTTATTGTATAATAGATTTATCGTAAATTGATAGAGATTCCAACTATGACATATTCACCACTTTACAAAAAAACACTCGATAACCCTATTCAAAATTCTGTTAAAGGTAAACCCGAAGAAGTCGCTTATAAACTTGTCCAAAACCATTCAGAAAATGGACATATAATCTCATTCTTCTTAGAAAATGGTCGCTACAAAATTGATACAGGCTGTGAAGCTTTAAGCAATTATGGCTTCTGTCGCAATACCAAAGAAAACTACGAACAAGCCGCTCGTTTCGCTGCTGACCGTGGCGATTGGGACGAAGTCTTACGACTAACTAACTCAGGCTATGGCTTAGTATTCGATATCGATACTTTATATATGCCTACCGAAGAAGAAAACGAAGAAGACAGCTTTGTCTCTCAATTTTCTGATCTAGAATCTCGCATAATCGAACACATTGAAGTTAAAATGAATGACGTTCGTGAATTAAACGTTGACGATCTATCTATCATCAACAAAGGCGGTGAATCCATTATGGCACTCATCTTTGTTCATGGTCGAGCTGTTGCCATCAATCACGAAGAATATCAATTTAATCTCGATACTATCGAACTAGAAGATCTCGCCAAACTCGCAGATTTATAAATCATAAAAAAACAATAAAAAGACGCAAAAGGCGTCTTTTTTCTTTTAAAAATTAAAGAAATAGGTTGACCTAATCAGCCAGTTTTAGTATTATATAACCAATCCCAAGAAACAATATTAAAGGTTCCAATATGACTGCTCAACTAATGCCAACCAAATCAAACCTTGTTACTTTCGTTGAAATGTTCGAATCAGAAACAGAAAAGCTTAAAAAAGCCGTTCCACAAGTCGAAGACGCTTTTATCTCTTTCTTTGGCGAAGGCTGCTTTTCAAAAGAAGAAGCATTAGAGTTTATTGAAAACCTAACAGACGAAACTATGCCCGAAAGTTTCTGTTATGCCGTTCAACTTGAAGACGAAGATTGCGTTGTATCCATTTACATTGGTCGCAATGTTGATGGCGACAAGTGGCAACTAGAACACGATAATATGATGCCTGTTAAAAACTATTACGCTGACTCTATCGAAGAAGCATATAGCTACCTGAAAAACTCTGTGACCGATTACCTTAATATCGAACCATACGAATTAACACAAGAAGATTTTGACGCATTGAAAGTTGTTAAATAATTACCCACTAAAAAGGACGCAAGTCAGCGTCCTTTTTTGTTGATTTTAAAACACAATGCGCTATAATAAAGCATAAATTCATTGTTTTGGTATCCATTATGAAAATTGAAGACGTTTTAAAAATCGAAATGAAAGAAGTTACTGTTTCTGAATTCACCGCTTTTATACAAAACAATCGAGGCGTAAAAACAGACAATAAAATCTCTCAAACAGATAAAGATAAGCCACAAATTCACGTTCTAACTGACAAAAATAAACAAGTTGTTGGTAAAAGCACAGTTCATAAAAACACTGATCCAAATTACCCACACAACAATGTTGTTAGATATTTTCTTGTCTAAAATATTCAATTTAAAGGCGTTTTATTAACGCCTTTTTTTTGTTTTATTTTTAAAAAAAATCTTGCTTTTTTAAACTTAAACCCTTATTATATATACATACTTTGAAAGCAACTTGAAAAGAGATTTCACTATGAATAAACTACTTGTTATCCAAAATGAAAAACAACTTCATGCTATTGATACACTTATGCGTTCAACTATCCAAGTAGACGGTTCAAGCTCTAACATCCTTTCAGCAGAAGACGTTGAAGTTCGCTTCGATTCAGAATCTGTTCTATATGGTATTCCATTAAATATTAAACCATTAGATAAACAATCTTCTCAGCTTGAATTTATCGAACCAGTATTCAAAAATACAGTGTTTGAATTCAATCCTGATTTTTGCACTATCAGAGAAGTTGGTGAAAATAACACTATCTGTATGGCAGAAGATAAAGGTGTTTGTGCTCCTGACGCTCTTACAGAAGACGAACGCATCGCACAAGAACGCTTGTTTCTAACCCTTTGCGGCTTCGATTTCACTGACGGTTGGCAAGATGAGCACGTTATCCACTACACTAAAAAAGAACCCGATTTCGCTATCGTCGTGTTCGGTCATAAACCAGAACATAAATCACTATACTAAATAAACACTATAAAACGTCTCCTTTCGGAGACGTTTTTATTTAAAAAAACACAGAACCATATTCGTCACACCCATTCTTATCAAACCCTTATTCGTTAAATTAAAAAACACACTGTTTAATTTAATCATTTCTATTATTGCAGTCGCTCTATTTAAAACACACTTCACCGATCATAGTTATATCGAGTAATTCTCATTACAACCTTATAAAAAACACAGAACCTTATTCATTAAATCCTTATTCATTAAATCCTTATTCATTAAATCCTTATTCATTAAAAAACCCTATTTGTTAAATTTAAAAAAACACACTGTTTAATTTAATCATTTCTATTATCGCAATCGCTCTAATAAAACACAGTGACGTGAAAATTTGCATGACACTAGAAGATATACACAACACGTCAAAAAACACAGTGACGAATACGGTTATTATACCGTTGTAGCCGTCTCTGTCGATCCACAAGCTCGTAAAAACACATTCGAGTAATGTTCGCTGCACAGGATTACCTTAACTTTAACGTGTCCCCTTCCCGTCTAATAATATAAAAAACACAGAACCGCACCTGTTAAATCCTTATTTATTAAAACCCTGTTTATCAAACCTTAAAAATAAATTTAATAAATGTGAATATAAAAAACACACTGTTTAATTTAATTATTTCTATTATCGCAATCGCTCTATTTAAAAATACAGTTATTTAGCCGTGTTGTTTACTTTATTAGTATTATAATGCTTGTTAAAAACAAAGGTACTTCCAGGGAGTTTTATTAAATACATCCAGGTAGATTTTTAATTAAAAAACACACCTCACCAACTATAATCATATCTGTCTTTCTCATAACAACCTTATAAAAAAACACTGTTTAACTTAATCATTTCTATTATCGCAATTGCTCTTGTAAAAACACAGAACAAGCTCGTAAAACACAGTCTAATTATTTTCGCCCTACAAGATTAACCCGAATTGAAAAAACACACTGTTTAATCTAATCATTTCCACTAGCTCAATTACTCCAGTTAAAAAACACAGCAACTCTAGCAAATATACCCAAAGCCTAAGAACAAAAAACACAGATTGAAAAGAGTACGGATATTACACCGTGAAAACTAAAGTGACTCAAATAATAAAGGATTTGTCGTTTACCATTACAACCAAAAAATACAGAAAACCGAGAAGGTTTTAACTTTGACGGTTTTGATTTTATAACCATCTCTATCATAATTAAAAAAACACAGTTGACGAAGACGGATATAATAAATTCATATCCTTCTCTGTCATAAAAAACACACTTCTCCAATCATAATTATATCTGTCGTTCTCATTACAACCTTATAAAAAACACACTGTCTAACTTAATCATTTCCACTATCGCACTCGCCCTAGTAAATAAAAAAACACAGGGCTTAAAGTGACGTTAAAAAAATAGTATTATAATAACGAAACAGACCATTATTTCTTTACTTTAAAAATCAAACTTTGCTATAATTACCCTATCAAAACAAGACACACAAAGGCATTCATTATGATCGTTTATGTTAACAAAATTATCGAAGCTCCTTTTGAAACCCTTGCTGACCTAATTAATATCTTTGAAGAAAACGCATACGCAGGTGTCTACCTTGGCATTCGTGACGGTAAAAAACTCGCCACAATAGAAGCTAAACGAAAAGTCCGTGGTGTTAACGGTTGGATCGCTTCCTATGGCATCGAAGGAGGCAAATACGTTAAAGTCGAAAGCAAAGCAACAGCTCCAAGCCAATTCAAAACCTTTGACTCTGGTTCTGATTACCACGTTGAAACACATGATTAATTAACAAAATTTCAACAAGCCTTGCCGAGCTGCAAGGCTTTTGCTATAATTAATTAAATTATAAAACATTGAAGTTGATATTATGACTAACGAAAAAAATATCGAATTAAAAACAAACTTATCCCTATACGTGCCTAGTATTAATCTTATTCTGGAATCTATCCGCCTAAATGAAAATCCATACAGCCTTTTCTCTATGCGATTTTCAAGCGAACAAGAATTAGAATCTCATCCTTGTGAAGAACTTTATTCAACCGTTGTAAATAAAAAAGAAATTATCATCACTCAAAATATCGAACTCGGTATTCAACGTGCCGTTATATTTCTCTATACTGCTGCTAAACTCGCAGAAAAAGAATATATTAAAAACAAAAATAACACAAATATCGATCCCGTTGTTCTATCTAATTTATTGTCTGATTTTAAAAATGATTTCTCTATTCCTGTTTATAAAATTAAAGGGCAATACAATGCAACTAAATCAAAAATCGTTAAAAGCTTAGATATTAAAATTTGATTTTATTGTTTTAAAAACTCGCTTTTTATTAACCAGTGTATTATAATAAATATATCGAAACAGATAATTCCAACAACATAAACAAATGACAGACGCATAATAAAAAAGCCCCGTTATCACAACGGGGTTTTTCTTTTACCTACTCTATAAACAAATTAACACATCATTCTGTAAATACATTATTTGAAAGGATAGTATTATAATATCTGTCTTATTTATACACCATTCATAAACAAGGAAGATATCATGAATAAATTCAAAACCGCCTTTGACTTACTCATTTACACCAAAGACAATAAACGATTACTCATAGCAACCCTGTTCTTATCCATACTCTGTTGCTTCTTCTTTCAACCCATCTTTATGGCTACACTTTTTGGTTCCTCTATCCTATTCGTCTATCTCGTTGAATTGAAATTTACATTCGATACCTATAACCAATTTGAAGAATCAGCAGAAAAAGAACTTACTATTCTGATCCAAGAACGTAAAATAAAATTTACTGACGATATTAAAGATACACTCTCATAAAAAACACAGAGCAACATGGATACTTCACGATTGAATCCCAAATAAACCCCATAATTAATTATTAAATGATTTTAATTTAAAATGTTACACTGTTGCTTATTCTATGTCTGTAAGTATCAAAACAATAACACAGTTACTTATCCGTGTTGTTCAACAACTGCAGCACAAGCTAGAAAAACACAGTCGGATAATCTTCGCCCCACAAGATTTACCCGAATTGAAAAAACACACTGTCTAAGTTAATCATTTCAATTATAGCAATCGCTCCATTAAAAAAACACAATTATTACCATTCCCTGTAAAAAGACTCTCCTAATGAAGCTGCCATAAAAACACAGAAGAGGTAACAACTATTGTAGAAAACACAGGACGTGTAAACTCTTTATGAAATTAGAAGACGCCAAAAACACAAAAAAAACACAGTATCCATCTTCATCAAACCCTTCTTCATCAAATCCATCTTCATCAAACCCCTGTTAGTTCAACCCTAAAAACACAGAGCAACATGGGTACTTCACAATCGACCCAATTATTGCTTTATAATCTCCTTAATAAAAACCTTCCCTTTTCTTTCAAAATTTGCTATACTTCTCTACAGTGGGAGATAAATGAAAAAAAATCCCTATTCTCAAGCACCCTTGTTTTACATACAAAAAACCGCAAGTTGCTCACTCACGGTTTCTTATTCTATTCTGTATTAAAGACCTACTGCTCTATCTTAACCACTACCCATTAATGATTCGGCACACCATAATCAGACGGCTCATTACGCTTATAAAACTCAGCATCAACCCTTGGTGGTAAACCCGTTATCTCAACAACTCTATCCGTTCGCTTCTGCTCATTATATCTCACACTGTCCACTAACGGATTACGCAATAAAGCATAATTCTCCTTAATAAAACAATCGGCTGCATACATAGAATCCTTATGAGGCTCCTTTAACTCAAAAGACGCTCCACAATCCACTAAGTCGTCACACAACTTTACTTGTCGCTCCGTTGGCGCAATAGCTTTCTTCGCTTCAACATAAATCTCAGGGTAGTCACGGTTCATTCGTGCATCAAATTCACGCACACTTTCACCAACAATTTCAATGACATTTGCGCCTAGTAAACTCATTTGTGAAATTAATTGTGTGCTCATATTTAACTCTCTATGTTCTTATTAACTTCGTTAATTATAGTCTTTTTAAAACAATATTGCAACTACTTTTAGTATTATAATGCTATTAAAAAACACAACCTCTCCAATCATTATCCCGTCTGCCTATCTCATTACAACCTTATTAAAAAACACAGAAACATAAAACCCGTTTTTATTAAACCCGTCACTATTACAACCTGTTTTTAATAAAACACACTGTTTAACTTAATCATTTCAACTATAGCTATTGCTCTTTTAAAAAACACAGAAACCGAAAAGGTTTTGACTAAAGGGGTTACGACTTTGAAGGTTTTAATTTTTGTATCCGTCTCTATCATAATTAAAAAAAACACAGTCGATAAAGACGGTTATAATAAATTCATATCTGTCTCTGTCATATTAGAAAACACACTGTCTAAGTTAATTATTTCAACTAAAGCCATTAATCTATTTAAAAAAACACAATGTTTAACTTAATCATTTCTATTGTCGCAACCACTCTAGTAAACAAAAAACACAGAACCATATTCGTCACACCCATTCTTATCAAACCCTATAAATATAAACTTTGTTAGTATTATAATACTGTTTATGCGAAGCCTTATTAATACATATATATTTTTATACCAACAAACAAAAATACCCCCTTATTATTTTCAGACGCTTTTTTATTCTCTTTATTAAAAAATTATTAAAACAATAAACTTATTCTTTTTTTTCCTAATTTCAATATTTATCAATCTTCTTGTATTAAATAATTTGCATTAAAGTATTTTTGGAACCATTATCACACTTGCCACCACTATTTTATAGGTTACAATTATTATTGAATAAGAGTTGTAGGTTTCTAATTAACTTGATTATGTGACTACCGAAAACATACTCTATATAACCTTATTCGAAATAACATAAAATTTTTGTCCTGAAAGAAATCACTAACATTGTTGGTGATTTTCTTTATTCTGATTTAATAAGACTATTCCCCAGTAAAAAACACAGATTGAAAAGAGTACGGATACTACACGGTTAAAACCCAGTGACTTAAATAATAAAAGATTTCTCGCTCATTCTTACTCTTATAACTAAAAAATACAAAAAAATAAAAAGGATTCAACTAAGAAGGTTTTAACTTTGTATCCCCCTTGTCATAATTAAAAAAACACAGTAGACATATTCTCTTATTCGGCACTACGGGTTCCGTTATAAAAAAACACAGTAACCATCTTTATCATAACCTTCTTCATCATAACCATTCTTATCAAACCCCTACCTACTAGACATATTCTCTTATTCGGCACTACGGATTCCGTTATAAAAAATACAGTGACGTGAAAATATGTATGATATTAGAAGACACAACACGCCCCTATATAAAAACACAGAAAGGATTTAATAAATACGGGTTTGATAAATACAAATAAAAAACACAGCAACCATCTTTATCATAACCTTCTTCATCATAACCATTCTTATCAAATCCCTACCTACACTCATTAATTCAATTCAAAAAAATACAGCACCCAAATGCTGTATTCTCTATTCATAAATAAATTTAAACTGCTTTAATTTACTTTACATTAAATTACCTTATTTCTCATTTCGTCTTATTTAAACCTACAAGTAATTTGTTATCTATAAATTCCTTATATGAAATCAACAAACAAATGACACCATAAAAAATAAATAAGCTTGATACCGATAATATGAAAAGTATTCTATCTTTTTCAAAAAATAACTCACTGAATAATACGATAACTGTAAATATAAACAAAACAAATAATGGCAAATAAATAGATAACTCTGAAAATAACTTATATTTATCACTATCCTTAGAAATATCAATACAACCATTTATAAGATCATCTCTATACATTATATATTTCGCAACCATTAACGATATCGTCATAATTATATTAACAAATGTTGCTGCAGACGCTATTAAGTTATCCGACATTACCCAATACACTATTAAATGTAACAATACCGAAAATAATAACCATAATGAAAAATACATTCTCTAATCCTCAATCAATCTTTAAATTTCCTAAATAATATATTCTCTATAAATTCTATGTATGAAGCCAGTAACGCAATACAAACAAAAAACACCAATATTGATAATGGAGCAAATGCCATCTCCAAAGGAAAGAACTCATAGCCACTTGTCCCCTTAGATATATCAATGACTCCTTCTTTCAAGTCCCTCTTGTAAAATACATAATTCAAAAACTCTATTGCTAATGTCAGTATTACATTACCAATCGTTAACACCAATCCTGCCGCATAATCCATTAATATCTTACCCAACGCAAATAATACAAATATTGAAACTATACACCATATTATAAACCCCATCATCCCTCACTATCTTCTAAATATTTGCCTGATAATATCCTCTTGATATTTCTTATATAAAAACAATATTTTAAGCAATAAGAAAATAAGAAAAAGCAATATAAATGGCAACAATGCCATTGCTGATTTAATATATTCAAAATTTTCAATCTCTAAACCTGATAATTGCTCCCCTAAAGCAAAAAACACAACTTGTAATAATGAATATGCTATGTGCGATAAAAACGCAGTTGTATATTCTCCTAATGACCAAAAATATATCATTATACCCATAGATAAAGATAAATATATCGCTATATATATATGATCACCCATTTAATCCACACCATTCCTTAAAAAGTTATCCAAACACTTATCTTTCATACTACCTCAATATCTTATTTAAAAATACATTCTTATAATTCTTACTACAATAATAAATAAAACACGCTATCGAAGGCATAAAGAAATACATCCCTACCCACTTTGAAACATTGTTATGAATCAACGCATTGATTAAACTTATCTGTATATCACCCATCGGAAACAATAACGATATTAAACCAAACATACTAAAAAATACTGCTTGAACTAACACTCCTGCTAATCCTGTCATATAGTTCCTTGTTATTATATGGCATAATAACCAATTAACTAACGCTAAAACTAATATTGAAATCATTCCAAATACAAACCTTATTTATAATTATGAAAATCCGACTTTACTTTATTTTAATTTATTTGTCCACTATTAAAACAATAACCAAATAATAATATACATTTTAATAAACTAAATATAATTAATGTTAGTATTATAATGTTATTTTCCCACCTTATTTAATCCAATAAACAAACCATATCTAAAATACACAAACTCAATATAAACAAACACCCCGAATATCAGAATAAATATTAAACCCATATTATCTACTAAACAATCAAGTCATAAATATTACTAATTACGAAGCAATCCCTCTACAAAAATACCCAAAACTATCAACTTCAAATAAAGCATTTATATATGGTCGCTGGTGGACTTTATTTTGGAAATAACCTATAATGCCAATAAGATTAAATTTATATATAAGGGTTATAACATTATGAAAAACATTGAAGAGAAAAAAGCACTACTACGTAAAAGACTCAGCGAACACACCCCTGAATCCCTCTATGCCGAACTTAAAAGCTACTCAAAAAGTGTAGACACCACAAACCAACCTAGCGCACTGGAGTTTTGTCACGGCTCCAAACGAGCAAAAGGAATCATTAAAGAAAAAATTGAAAACGAAAATAAAGACGCATAAAAAATAAACCTGATATTAAATATAACCACTGTATTTACCTAAATTACACAACTTTATTTAATATCAAAATCAACCAATTCCATTTTTTCATTTAATTAATGGATATTTTAAAAATCACTAAACCACAAACAATAACTAAATTACACTATTCACACTTAAAATACATTAAAACCTACAACAACCATAAATAACAAACAAAAAAATAACGACATCTCTGCCGCTATCTTTTCTCTCCTATTATAATTATAATTTTTATCATAAATCTTAAATTACAATATATTACTTTTCATTACTTTTATTTTACTATTTGTAATACCTAATCTATAACCTAATCTATAACTAAGAATCTACTATTCCGCCTTGATTATGTGTGAGTGTAACTCATTACTTAAATTTAAATATTCCACCTTATTGTTTCTGGCTTACTATATTTAGTCTTTATTCTTTATTAACTTAATGAATACTATCTTTAATTTAATTATCAAGGGAATAAATATTTTTTTTTATTAATTTAACACACTCTTTATTTTACAATTTATTATAGCTATTAAACAAAATGATATTTCTTATACAACAACCTTTATCTTTAAAATATTAAAACAAGTGTATTTTTTAACAATAAAAAATAATGAAACTATTCAAAAACAACACTTCTTTATTATTCAAATAGTTAGATCGAAAAGTCCCAGTGAAGTAATTAACCATAATATAGAAATAATCGCATTATTCGGAGGCAATTCTTTCAGCAACTTTTTAATTTTATAACTTCGAATCATTATAATACTATATATGCATACTATAATACACGAAACCGATATTTCACTTACTATAAATAAAAATAGCCGATATATAAATACCGACTATTCTTAAATTTAACAACTAAGACTATTAGCGTCTGTAAAATCCATAAACTACCCTTAACTATTTTTCCTCTCTACGTTCCATATAACGCTTATCACCAATAATAAACGTCACACCTTCACCAAACTCATTATCCTTGTCATAACGAATCTCATAGCCGCTATCTTCTGCTACCAACTTAGCTATAAACAAACCATAACCTTTACCGTGAGCATTTTTATCTTGATAACCTAACCTATACATGTTGTCTAACATTGTTTCTGTAATAGGAGCTTTATCATTTGCCTTATTACTAACAGACCAACCCCTGATCGACTCATGATATTTAACTTGAACCTTTTCACTTGAATCACCATGCTTAAGTCCATTATTAATAATAAGCTTTAATGGATAAGCTACACCGTCTGGGATTCGAGCTGTATTTTCTCCCATTTCTTTAACGTCAACATTTACATTACGACCACCCAAACGTTTAATATATTCAATATTGTGTTCAATCGAACCAAATATATTCAATGGTGAAATACCTTCTAACTTACGGAAGTAATTAAATACACCCGCCAATTCTTCTTTAATCTTTTCTGCTGCAAACTTATCTACACCTTTGCCTGACAACAAACGATTAACCGATAATTGAGTGCTGTTAATTTCATGTGCTGAAATATCCATTACCTTATAGAAACCCAACAACTTAACCATCTCTAAAATCTCTTCTCTGTCTGTATAGTTAGACAAAGTTAAATCCGAAGCGTCACGGAATGTTGTTCTCGTTTGTTTTAACACTTTTTTCATTTCTTCCTGTGTCAACTCTTCACCACTTTCCATTCGAGACAGTAATTCTTCAACTTGTTCTTTGGTTCTTTTTATCTGACGGCTTTTGCTTTCAATTGACATATTCGACAACCTTGTTTTTAAATCGTTGATTTATTCTAACACAAAAACAAACCAAAAGGAAAAGAAAAAAAGACTTGTAATCGTTTTTAAAATTTGATACAATTCTCTACAGTGGGAGATAAACAGAAAAAAATCCTATTATCAAAGATCACTCGTGCTGATATGAGTCTCTCTGCACGTTAAATTATCGAAAGAGAAAGGTGCTGCGCTTGGTATAGCCGAATCGTAAGGATTAAGAGTTACTATCTATAAAGAGAACCATTATAGCAATTAAGGGAAGCATGCGCTTCCCTTTTTTTGTACTTATATTTCCAACTGTGTTATCTGAGTCAATAACTTCTTCTCTCTCATTTTAAATAATACTTCTATTTCTGAGTAAAAGACCATTAATTTTGTTAATCTTGGAGCTTCGATCTCTTCACGAATTAAAGCTTTCATTTCCAATTCGTATTCTGTTGGATCTAATGTCGGCAACGAAAGATCGTTTCTCATGTAAACGTTAAACGTATCTAATTCAACATTCTTTGAATAACCACTTTCTAGCAAATGATTCTTAAAATTTTCAATTGTCTTAAACTGAAAAACCCAATTACCAACAATATCTGAATGATTTACCAAACATGACAACTTAATGTTATTTCCATTTTTTGAAACGTTCACACCGTTTAATTCATACCAATTATTTTCAAGTTTAAAACCGATAGATTCTAATTCTGATTTCTTGCTTTTACCTTTACGGTTGTTATATGACAAAGTGTTTTTGCTACTCATTTCAGAACCTTAATTTATTTAGTCAATTTATTTTATCATAATCATAAACGACAAACAACAAAAAGCCCCACTAAGTGAGGCTCTTTATATTTAATTTTTACGCTTTAATTAGAACGGGATGTCATCATCAAAATCCATTGGCGGCTCATTGTGTTGAGGTTGAGGCTTTGCTTGTTGTTGCGCTACCGCTTGTTGATCAAGTTCCGCTTGTGGTGGAATGTCTTGACCGATAGGTTGATTATTTGCTTCGTATTCCGCTCGACGCTTTTTAAAGATTTCTTGCGTCTTTTTAGAAGCACCACGGCTCAAATGAATTTCATTTACAACCATGTAAGAGAAAGTGATTTGAATAGGGTATTCTTTATGTTGATAAGAACCCGTCATTGTAATACCTTGGACGAATACTTGGTCACCAGGGTTATATGTATCAACGTAGTATTGAGCACGTTTATCATTCATTACACGAACGGTAGTGAAGTTTTTATACTCGTTGTTTTTATGTTCACGAGTGTTAATGATTGTAACGTCAACACTTTGAACTTTACCTTGATCGTCCTTAAATGGTTTCATTTTAACAATGTTACCTAAGACTTGTGCAGTAGAAGAACCATTTTTATCATACATAGTAATATCCTCAGAGTTTTTAAACAGTAATTTTGGTTTCTTTGTGCTCCTCTTCAGGAACATGTATATATTATAATACTATCGATTAAGATTCAACCTTTTTTTGTTTTTTTTTACTTATTTATTCCCTAAAAATAAGCATTAAAATACTTTACATGTGTTGAAATTTTTGATACTATTACTGACAATGGGCAACGATATTGGGAAAATATTGTTGGCTACGCCTTTTCTGGGTGGTTTTTATTGCACTTTAACCATTGTTTTGATACAATAAAGTGCCGTTTGTTTTTTTTTATTTTTTTTAAATAAAAAGACCCTGGCTTTTTTTGATTTTTTTTGATATAATTTGGATAATGGGAGATATAATTAAAAAAAATTTTTAATTATCGACTATTGATTAAATCGCCCTGTAGTGTATATTCTTTTAAAAAAGGAAAAGGAATACCATTATGGATAAATTACTGGAATCTATCATCCGTAATTTTGTTATTGATACTAAAAAGTTAAATGATAGTGAGCTTGCTGACTATTTTCAAAATGAAATTTACTTAAACATTGAAGGGTTTAATATTGACAAACACCTTCCCATCATTATAGAAATTATTGAAGAAAATCGTGGTCTTGATATTATATATTCAAAAAACGAAATCGAAGCAAATCAAAAAAAAAGATTAGAAAAAAAGAACAAGATAATTCATAATATTGCAATATCGTACTGCAATGAAAACTACACTCAGATTCTTGATAAAATTGATCGAATAGAGTTAATGACTGGTCAAACTATATCAAATACTATTTCTGAATATTTAGATAAACAGGATTTTATTTCTGGTGATTACTTGTTTCAAGTCGGAGAAATCATAGAGCACATCGATCAAGAAGATCATTTTATAACTCATTTTTATAATGTCATCATTGATAGTGAGAAATTAATTAACCCAAACCAAATATCAAACGTCAACAAACTTAATTTTTACATTTGGAATCATTTCTTATCTAAGCTTTCTTTATATTGTAAAGATAAGAATACTTCAATATTAATTAACAACAAAGTTGATTTAATAAAAAAGGAGTTTAAATAAATGGTTTATCAAAAAATTAAAAATATAATTATTGCCTGTGGCTTATTATCATTAACTAGCTGTGCGATGTTAAGTGGTGAAAGCAAAACCACAACTTATAAAAACGATGCTTGCAAAATGCTCAAACAAAACCCAGATTGGTTGGAAGCCAGTTTAGACTCTTATAAGAAATGGAGGACACCCATTTCAATACAACTGGCTTTCATTCGACAAGAATCTTCATTTAGACATGACGCAAGACCAATTCGTAAGAACAAATGGTATGAGTTTGGAACCAATTATGCTTCTACTGCCTATGGCTACTCACAAGCACTTGAGGGAACTTGGAAGCATTATTTAAATAGCACCAACCAATCATTTAAAAGAAGAGATAGCTATGCAGACTCAGTAGACTTTATAGGTTGGTATAACAAACAAACAACTCGTAAAAATAAAATAAGTAGAACTGATGCTTATGATTTATATTTAGCCTATCACGAAGGTTGGGGTGGCTATCAAAGGAAAAGTTATCAAAACAAAGCTTTCTTAAAAAAGGCAGCAAGAAATGTAGAGCAGTGGTCTGTAAAATATAGCAAACAATTAAATAATTGTAGAATTAAATAAAGGTGATTTGTGGAAAGTAAAATAAATGAAATAATAGACACAGTCTATTCAATTTTAAAAAAAGAATATACAACAAGTGAAGACAACCATTCACTTGTTGTTGCTTACAATCGTTGGTTTCATTACTCAAGATATTACAACAAGTCTTGGGAAAATCTTTTTATTGAAAAACTTAAATCAAAATTTGAAAAGAATGAACATTATAATCTTCTTGAAAATATTTTTAATTCCAAAATACAATTAAAGCAAAACCATCTGTATTATATAGAGCAGATAATGACTACTGGTGTAATGCCAAGCCTTTATATCAACATGGATTCAAAATATAACCCGATATTCTTTTTAATGCTTTACAAGGATCATTTGCTAACAAAACATTTAATATCTTTTATGTTTCATTTTACAAGAGCTGACGATAAAAAATATAAATCAATTGAAGATCTAATTAAACGAGTTATAAAGAAATCTATTTCTGGAAAAATATTTTATTTTGAAAACGATTTTTGTTTTTTTACCATACCTTCAAATAGAGCTGCCTGTTTTATTTTTAACATCAACAATAGAAATGTTTCTGTTGACGTCTCTCTTTCACAAGAGTATGACGAAATGATAGCACTTCCACATTTTCTTATTAGTCATATTTCTTCTGTTAAAGATATTGAAGAAACAAAAGACAACCTTATCAATTATTGTAAAAAAGATCACTCAGATTTGTTTGATCGTTTTTATAATGAAGATCAATTCGAAATCTCAAGATTAACAGAAATTGTTACAAAAAAAACAGACTACATTCTTTGTCATGAGAATGATTACAATTATGCTTCATTTAATAAAGACCAATTATCTATTTTTAAAATAATTGGAATTGAAAACCCTAAATTATTCAATCGTGAAATACCAAATGAAGTTTATAAATTATTTTCCAATCATATGTTGTATTCAACTAGCAAAATTAAACAACACACTCATAGTCGTGATCATTATATTTCATATCTTATTAATTACGTTATTAATAAAGACATTGAAGATCTGGTTTCTATGTTTAGCAGAAGTGATAGACAATTTATTTTAAAAGGTGTTTCATATCGTTTATCATACCCTTATAATTATCTTGACCACAATTCTAAGGTATATTTTGAATACTTCCATAGGGCTTGTGAGAATTCAAGTATTGAAAGAGAAGAGGATATTTTTAATATTTACTCAACATTAAGTGAAGAAGAAAAATTTAACAATCTTCCTGAGTTTATTAAATCAAATAAACAAATTTTAAAATTAAGAGCTGTGACTTGTCACTCTCGAATATTAGAAATACTTGAAGACAATTATGGAACAAAAGATTATAAGTCTGTATATAAAAAGATAATAAAAATTAATTCAAAGTTCAACCAGAGAAAAGTTAAAGAAATGCTAAACTCTATATAGTTTTTTTTATGGTTTATAAAACAATAAAGTAAAATAGAAAAAATATTACATTCTGAGTATTGTAATATTTTTTTATGATGATATTATTTTTTTTAATTATGAAAAAATAACGGAGCGTTTAAATGGACAATAACGAATTAAAACCAATTATAAAAGTATTAGGGGTAGGCGGTGCAGGTTGCAACGCTGTAGCTTACATGAGCCATGCAGAAATTAAAGGCGTTGAGTTTCTTGGAGCAAACACTGACTCACAAGATTTAGAAAAATTATTAAACATGAAAAGAATTCAACTAGGTAAAGAATTAACAAAAGGTCTTGGCGCAGGAGCCGATCCTAAAATCGGCAAAAAGTCAGCAGAAGAAAGTGAAGAAGAAATAAGAGAGAGTTTAATAGGATCTGATTTGTTATTTTTATCCGCAGGTATGGGTGGCGGAACAGGGACAGGAGCAGCACCAATCATTGCAGAAATTGCAAAAGATCTTGGTATGCTAGTTGTAGCTGTCGTAACCAAACCATTTGATTATGAAAGAAAGAAAAGAATGGATCAGGCTGAGTCTGGTATTGAAAAACTTAGAGAGCATGTAGACGCATTAATTGTAATCCCCAACGATCAACTTAGAGATGTTATCCCACTGGATACACCATTATCAGAAGTTTTCGCAAAGGTTGACGAGGTTCTCCATAGAGCGATTCAAGGCATTGCTGAAATAGTAACAAGGCGAGGTGTTATCAATATCGATTTTAATGATCTTAAAACGATCATGAACAATTCTGGTAATGCCATGATAGGTATGGGTATTGCAACAGGAGAAAATAGAGCAGAAGACGCAGCTATGGAAGCTATCAACTCTCCACTACTAGAAGAAAAGAATTTATCAAATGCGCAAAGAGCTATTGTTAATGTTAGTTTTGGTGCTGACAGTTCTCTAAAAGACTTCGAAATAGTTGGTCAAGTTGTTAAACAAATCACTTCTGAAGATGCCGAGGTTATTATGGGAACTTCTGTTGACGAAAAATTAGGTGACGGGATCAAGGTTACTATTGTTGCCACTGATTTTAAAATGGAAGAAGATAAGCCTGTTATTGAAGAAAAGATTATCCCTCAAGTTGAAGAAGCAAAAGAGGTTGTTGAAGATGATCTTGATGGTATTCCACATTTTTTAAAGAAAGACAAAAGCAATGTTAAAGTAGAACTTCCTAAAATAAAAACTTCTGTTGAAAAATCAAAGTCTATTGAAGAAGAAGTTGATCTAGTTGAAGATCAAAAAGAAGATCCCGTTGTTAAAAAAGAGCAAAAGATTGTTGAAAAACCAAAAGCAAATATACCTCACTTTTTAAGAAAAGAGATTTAAAAAAGAAGATCGTTTTATTACGAGTAAATAGGGATTTAAGGATCACCTTTAAAATACTATATTCCCCCCGTTACTCATGTATTTTTTTTTAGAAATTAAACTTATGAGTAACGCATAGTAAAAATACACCTTGTAGATTATTTTTTTTACACAAGTAGACGAAAAGAGACAACCAAGTTGTTTCTTTTTTTTTGATTTTTTTTAAATTACCTTACTTTGGTTTTTAAATGAAATCACAAAAAAAGTTCTTTTTGATATTTTTTTTTATTACACTTAAAAAACTAAATTAAGGATTTTTTTAGTCTACCAATCAACCTTAATTTTTTTTTAATATTAATTTCACGAATTGTTTTTTCCTTTCTCTCTTCTTAATTGAAATTAAGTTTATCAATATATTGTAAATGCAAGTTTATGAAAAAAATAACTTTATGGTTTTACAAACTTAATGATTTCTTTATAAAAAAAATAGGGGCTTTTTTTGTAAAAATTTATTCATTATATTTCTTTACCTTTCTTATTTTTGTCTCAACTAAAATTATTTATCTATTTTTTTTATTCAAATATTATTAAGAAAATTAAACAAATTTAAAAACAAAAAATAAAAACATAAAACAAATAACAATAAATACATTTCGTTTTACCAAAAACTTATTGGAACTTATTAGGCTTATTTTTTTTAAAAAAATCGTTCCTAATTTTTTTTAAACTCTACAAATTTGATATATTTTTTACTTACCTTAAAAACAACATATTTGTTTTTTCAAGACAAAAAGACCGTATCTTTTTTTATAAATATATTCACTTAATTTATTTTTTTTACTTATTGTTTTATTGTTAAGATTGTTTTATTTTTTTCTTAGTTTTGTTTTTATTCTTACAAATACTCTTTTATTTTTTTATTAAATCTCTCATTTATTTTATTCTTCCCTACTTCTTTTTTTTTATTTTTGTTTAATTCTTATTTAATCTTAATGATTTTATCTTTTAACAAAGTTTCTTTTTTTAGCATGATTTACTTCTTTTATCCCTAATAAAGTGAATAAAATATAAAAAAAGATTTCTTGTCATTTTTTTATTTACCTTATTTTTTTCTTCACAAAGAAATACTTTTCTTTTTTCTTTTTTCATAATTTTTATTCAAACTTAAATATTAGTCATCCAAAAAAACAAATTGCTATTTGTTTTTCTTTCTAATATTATTTAATTCCATTTACCTCTAATATTGCCTTTAATTCGTTTTATATAATTACTAAAAATTAGTTTCTATTTCTTTTATTTTCAATTCATTTGTTTTTAATTTTATTGATTTTTGTATTTTTTATTTTATTATTTTTTTACAAATATATTTAAGATTTTAAAAAAAGAACAAGACCTTATAGAGACTTTTTCTCATTGTTTTTTTTATCACTTTTAAAATAATTTACTTTAAAAATAATAAAATCTACCGATAATAAACTGTTATGTTTTTTTTGTTTTTACTTATATTTTTATCTCTTATGGGTATAATATATTTTTATTTGTTCTTATGTTTTATTCTTTTGTTCATTTTTTTATATTCAAATTAATCTTGTTTTTTTTCTTGCAAGATTTAGTTTTTATCTAACTTTGTCTTAAATACACTCAATAACTAAAATTACTTATTTTTGTTTTTTTGTTTTTTTATTGATTTTTTTATTCGTCTTTATAAAAAATAAGCTTTTCTTTTTTTATTTTTAAATTCTTTTGTTTAATAATATTAGAGATTATTTTTTTTCTTTTTTTCTATTTTTTCTTTGAGTGATAAAAATATTTTTTTCATTGTTTTACTGAACTTGTTTTTTAGTATATTTCGAATTGCTTTTTGTTTTTGGATGTTTGGTGACATTTATTTCATATACTTTTAAATAAAGTTTATTCTGTTTTTTCTTATAGAAGGGGATGATTTTTTTAATATGAAATTATTTTTTTACATTTTCTTAATTTTTTTTTATTTTCTGTTTGTTGTTTTTTCTCTAATAATTAATTGGTTTTTTCTGTTTTTTTAGGCTTCTTTTTTTTTAATGTATTTCGAATTATTTTTTATTATAGAGTGTTTATAAGGATTCTTTTTTGTTATTGTCAGTAAAATCGGCTCTATTGGTTTATACAAAACAATAAAAAGTTTCCTCTCAAAAAAAGAGTTTTTTTCTGGTTTCTATTTTTCAATTTTAAAAGAATTTTATTTTTTTTATGGAACTTTACTTAGTCCTTTTTTGTTTTCTTTTTTTGCATTTTACATTTCTTTATGTTCTCAATTATTGTTCTCAACAAAAAGAATATTTTTTTTATTTTGTGAAGAATTTATTCTAAACTGTATTCTTTTTTTCTTTATTTTAAATTAATAACATTTTTTTTCTCCTAAAACATATTAACGAATAAATGAAAAATTATAAAAATAATACTATTTTTTTCTTTTTATCTTTTTGTTTGAAAAATTTCCATTTGTTTAAATCTTTTATTTAAAAAGATAACTTTTTGTTTTTTGTTTTTTATTTAGACTCTTTTTCGAAAAAAAACGACAAAAAAAAGAGAAAATAAATTAATTAAAAATATTTATCGCTACACATTACAAATATTATCTTTAAAATTTGTTTGCGAATATCATTCTTTCTTATACTTTTAAACTTAGATTTTACTTTGTCTTTATTTATCTTATTTTTTTATTTTGTTTTGATTTTTTCTTGTTGTTCTTTTATCTATTTTAGTAAAACATCTTCTAGATCATTATTTTTCTTCCTATTTAGTTTATTATCTTTTTGTTTTTTTATAATTGTAAATATTTCTTTTTTACTTTTTTAATTAAAATAATTACAAATTATTTTGTTTTTTTTAATTTTATTTTCTTTACACAATCTTTTTTTAAACGTTCTCTTTTATGATTTTAAATCAAGTATTTTTTTATCCTTACAACCATTCCTTTGAAAAATTTTAAAGTCACTATTGCCTCTTTATGACATTTTTTTTAATTTAAAAACCAAACTTCTTTTTTTTGTTGTTCTTTTGATATTTATTATTTTAAATCATTTCTTGAAAATCTTTTAAATAAAACGAAAGAAATAAGGTAACTTTTCAAAGATCTAAAATGGATTTAATATCTACTTCTTTTTTACAAACAAATCAAAAATAAATTGCTCAAAAACAAGAGTAAATACTTTTATCTTGATCTAAAAATATTTTTTTTTATTCTATTTTAAGACAATTAATTTTTTGTTTTATATCAGTAAACAATATGTATTAAGATAAAATTTCTTCATAAAAATATTTATTTATTATTTTTCTTAAACGAGCTTTTGTCTTCAAACAAAAAAGCTTTTTATTGCTTTTTTAATTGATTCGAAGTTTTTTATTCTTATGTTTGCCATTTAAATCTCTTACTAAAAAACAACAGAACAGATCTTAAAATGCTTTTTGTTTTTTTGTTTTAATTTCATTAATCTTTTTTTATATTGGTTTCTTTAATTTATTTATAAAAAAACGCAAACATAAACCAATGCTTTTAATAAAAATCACAATTGCTTTTTTTGAATCTTAACAAACAAATAAAATAATTATTTTGGAAAATAAAAATGTTTTTACCTATCTTCTTTTCGCAATTTTTGTCTTTCTTTTATTTTGCTTGTTTCTTTTAACAACAACATTTGATTATTTTTTTGTTTATATTTCTAAATGTATTTTATAAACCATTAAAACTAAATCCAAATGATGTTCAGATTTTTTTTGTTCTTTTATTGAAGACCTTAATTTAGTTGAGTTTGTTTTTCATTTTTAATCATTAAAGCACATAAGCGCATTTCTTATTAAAAACTAAATTCCTTTTTAACATTTCTTTTTATATAAAAAACCAGCCTCATTATATTTATAAATTCTGATAAGTAAGTAAGTAAGTAAGTAAGTAAGTAAGTAAGTAAGTAAGTAAGTAGTGGAGGCTCAAAGTATTTGAAGTATGTTATTTTTATTTTTCTTAATTTTACAAAATTTTGTTAACCTCTTTCTTTTATGCATTTTTTATTTCATTCTTCTATTGTTTAGTTATGAACCTAAAAATTCAATTTTTGCTTTAGCTTTATAATGCAATATTTTTTATTTTTAACCTTTCTTTTGCACCTTTTACTATTTTTTTTTGAAAAAAGTGTGATATGAATATCCCCTTTGTTAAAAGAAAAAACAACTCTTTTTTTATTTATATAAAAGAAAAACTAAAAATAAAAGTATAAAAATATTTGATCTTCTTTTAATATATTATAGTATTTTTGTATGAGCATTGAATAAACAAAGGAAATGTTAATTATAATTACGGAGAATTAATTTATGAAATTGATAAACAAAACAAATAAACAAAAGAAAGGCTTCAGCCTTGTTGAATTACTAGCCGTTCTAGGTGTAGGTGGTGCAATGGTTGCTGGTGCATTGATGTTAGTAAGTGACGTTCAAGAAAAAAGAGCGATAAAAACACACTCAGAAAATATTTCAACTATTTACAACAACATGCAATCTTTATTTTCATCAGAACCAGTTCCTTCTGCTGTAAAAATGGAAGACTTAATTACTGCTGGTGTGTTTCCAGCATCTATGTCTCAAACAGGAACTGCTGTAAAGACTCTTGCAGGTGGTGACGTTACAATCAAGTCAGGTTCTAGTGATGGTTTCCAACTTCTTTATAATAAAGTTGCTGTTGATACTTGTGTCGAAATACTTAGAAGTCAGAAAAATGTTGGTTGGGATAAATTTGACATAAAAAAAGGATCGGCAGATGCAGATCCTGCTGGTGGAACTGTTTATACTGGTTCTAGTATCGCAACTATTGCTTCTGCTTGTAAAACTTCTGCGGCCGGTGATGACTGGGTTAGCTTAGGATTTATAATCAACTAATTAGTTAAAATATAAATAGATAAAAAAGAGCATTCGAATGCTCTTTTTTATTATCTAAATAAAATAAATATTGACTTTTTTCATTAAAATGTATTAATGAAAAATAATGGATTTTTATAAATAAAATAGGAAAAGGAAATATGAACAAAAGAATTTTATTTTGTATCTTATCTTCAGCAGTAATGTCAGGATGTGCTTCTTTTGCAGAAGAAGAAATAGTAAAAGCACCTGTTCCTACATATGAGCCTTCTGTTGTGTCTGAAAAGGAAGTTTATGATACATTCATACTGGCTGCAAAAAATGTAGACGAATCATTAAGAATATATGCAGAAGTTAATAATGCCGCAAAGCGTGACGAATTGACTTATGAAAAAATAAGACAAGCACAGTGGAACGCTCAATATGTTCCAGAAGGTTTAGAGAGACCTATGACTATCACGTGGGAAGGACCTATTAGACCTTTGATTAGTCAACTAACAAAAGAAGTTGACTACCAAGTAAGATTTGTCGGAGACCTTCCACCTGTCCCTTACACAGTATCAATTGTTGCTAAAAACAAACCAATAATCGAAATATTAAGAGATATTAATGCTAAGGTTGATGGATTAGTTGATATTAACATATTCTCTGATAGTGAGGCTAAGATTATTGAGGTGAAGTATGTCGATAGATTTAAATAATGATATGCAGGACGCTGGTGTTGCTGAAAGTATTACAAAGCAAACAGAGCCTGTAAGAAGTGAGTTCTTTCAAACAATAGAACAAAACAATGAAGTTGAAAATTCAGTTTTTAATTATCGTAGTAATGCGGTAATTTCTGCAAATCAACCATTTAGCTTTGAGGAAGTGCGAAACTTAAGTGCTCCTGAATTGTCTGATATGATTTTGGATTCAGTAGAGGGTAAATCTTCTGAAGAAATAATTCAAGAAGAATATAAAAAGAACACACCTGATGGTAGAGAGCAAGCTATTTTAGTTGAAGCTATGAGATTTGGATCTCAAAGTGCTTTGTATGAAAGATTAACTCATTATCAAAATATGCTTGAAGACAATCAAATAGAACTAAGTAGAATATTTAACTTTTCTCCTTTGTTGTTAGCAAATGGTAGAGTTGTTCCACCTGTTATAGTTAAAATGTCTAATTTACAAATGGTTGAGGATAGATACACAAGAAGAGATGTTGATAAAGCTTACAAAATTGTAGAACAAGCAAAAGTTGTCTCCACACCATTAACTTGGAGAAACTATCTTTATGTGAAACCACAGAAGCCAAATATGCCTAGCAAATACGCTTTACCTATTCGTGGAAATGAAAGAGAAGAAAAAATATGGGCGAATGGTGTTTCACAAGGTTGGGAGGCTGGACTAAAACAAGCCAATAGAATAATGATTCAAAACACAAGAAAGTTAGAACGTGATTATATTGGTATGGTTAGGTATAAAATAATGTTGGAAAAAAAACAAGTTACTTCACCTATCCCTGCCAATATTAATTTAGGCGTTACAACAGATGGTGAGACAATGAACATTGGTGAAGTTATTTTTGAAATGGTTGAAGCACCTAAATTTAATAGAAAATCGGAAACTTGGAAAGCACTTCCTCAAACTCAATCACCGATTGATTTTTAATAAATATTATAAGTAAAATGGAGTTAACTTAAAACAATATGGAAATTAACAAAGAAAAATTAGAATTTGAAAAGAAAAATTTAGAGAAAGAAAATTTTGAGAATATAGACATGGAACTTATATTCAGACCAAAGACGCCTACTAAGTTTCAACCTTCTGATTTAAATGATTTTCTTATACACTGCTCTGAGAAAGGAGTTAGTGATATTCATATTGAAGGTGATAAGCATATCATGGTTGACGTCCATAGTAAATTATATCCTGCTATGGTAAGGAGGCTCAATATAACAGAGGCGGCAGATATAATTAAAGCTTTGTACGGAGATAGTGCTCAAGCACAAATCTATGATTTAGAAGCGGTTGATACAAACCACACTATCAATAGAGAAGAAAAGCGTTATCGTTATCGTATTAACGCAGTCGGTTCTATGGTGGGCGATGGAAAAACTGTTCAGATTACTATTCGTACCTTATCCTCTTTACCACCAAAATTAACTATTGTCCCAGAAGGACAATCAATCACTGAAGTTCCTAGTGGAACTATGGGACTTGAAGAAGCTATATGGAATAATGTTGCACCCGATCAAGGAATGGTTATTGTTACGGGACCTACTGGTTCTGGTAAATCAACTCTTCTTGCTGGTATTATACGTAAACTTTTAGAAACGCCTAATCTTAATAAAAAGATTATCACATGTGAAGCACCGATAGAATATGTTTTTGACGAAGTTAAGTGTACTTCAGCTTTTATTAGTCAGACCGAAATTTACACTCAATTAAAAAGTTTCTATGATGGTGTAAGAGCGGGAATGAGACGTAAACCAGATATTATTTTTATTGGTGAGGCTCGTGACGTAGAAACAATAGACAACTCAATAGTTACAGCACAGACTGGTCATTTATTGTATACAACTTCTCACACTAACAGTGTTGCTGAAACTGTTAATCGTATGATTAATGTATTCCCTGAGAGTGAGCGTCAAGCTAAATTAATGGATATTATTGATACAACTCAAATGATCGTTGCACAAAGACTTTTACCTACTACTGATGGTAAACGTTGTGCAGTGAAAGAGTATCTTGTTTTTGACAGTGAAGTTAGAAAAGTATTAAGAGAAACGAATCCTTTAAATATTACACATACTATCGATGGTATGGTTAGAGATAATAAAACAAGACTTATAGATGACGTTTATAAAAGGTTAAAAGAGGGTTTGATAACAGAAGAGAAATTTAAGTATTATGAAATGAGTTGGGGAAAACATTCATTGGAAGAAGATGATATCTTTGATTTCGAAGAAGAAGAAATATTATATCACCATGTAAAAGTATTTTCAGAAAATGGTGAAGAGTATTCTGATTGTCATGTCGGTATCGTAATAGATAAAGAAGATGAAAATCATGGAAAACTTGCAATTGTAAATAGTGATGATATGACGCTCGAAGAGTTTGCTGAACATTCAAATTCTCGACACTATTTTTCAGTTGATAAAGAAAAAATTAAAAGCAAAAAAATACTAAAAACTCTCAAGGAAATGAGAGAAGAACATAGAAAAAAAATCGATGGAAAATAAAGGCTTGGAGGAATAAAAAAAATGAGTTTACAAGGAAATATTTGGTTCCACAGTGCAAAGCCTGTTAAATTTTTTATAGTAGATTATAGAGTTTCAGTCTTTTTTATTTTATTTATGTTAAGAATGAGATTTGAGACATTTGCTTTACTTCTTTTAGTTTTTATGATTTTTTATATATTAGAAGCTCAAAAGATTAATGTGGTTGATGCATTCAAAAAAATACGATTTATGTTGGGTGGAAAAACCAGAAAGATTAAATAGAATTTAAATAGTTAAATGAAAAAATTTTTGTTATAAAGGAACGAGGTTAAACAATGGATAGAAAAATATTAGGTTTAATTGTGGCAGGTGTTTTAGGAGTTTCTGTAAACGCCAATGCTGCACTAAACATTTACTCTAACGATGTAGAGGAAGCACAAGACGAAGTTAATGCAGGTAATTATGAATTTACTCAAGTTGGTCTTTCTGGTGAAGAAGCTATGATGGTTAAAGGTTTTGGTAAAAGCATGCCTTTAGGTCTATCTCTTCAAATAATTGTGCCAGAAGATTGGAAAGTAAATCTTAATGAGGCAGCTACTGACATGAAGGTTGATTGGAAAGGTAAAGCAAGCTGGCCTTACGTATTGGAACAACTAGCAAAAGATAGCAAACTTCAAGTTTCTATCGATTGGAAAACTCGTATCGTTACTGTATTCTCAAAAGAAGCAGAAGAATTAATGATTGCTAAGAAGCAAAAAGAAATCAAAGAATCAGAAGCTAAGAAGTTAGCACTTCAAAAAGAAGCAGAAGCAGCAGCCAAGAAAGCAAGCGAAGTTCGTAAGCAAGTTGCTGTTGAAGAAGAAAAACTTAAAAAAGAACAGAAAAAACTTGCACAAGCAAAAGCATATGCTCGTTTAGAACAAAAGGTTGTTAAGGCTTACAATGAGAAACACCCTGGCGAAAACGCAAGTATTTCTGATATTTACACTTCTTCTAATGTTAAAACGATTGAAAAAACAGAAGAAGCTTTTGTTAGAAAGTTTGCTAATGGTAAACTAAAAGAATTTGAAGAAGCATACTATACTCTTCAAGAGGAGAGAATGTTAAGCGATAACATTGTTGAATGGGCAGAGGCTAATGGTTGGAGAGTTGTATGGGATGCACAATCTGACTTCCGTATTACTAACACATTTGAAACAAAAGGAACAATGTTAAATGTTGTAGACCAAGTTATATCTCTATACAAGAAGAGTAAACAGCCTATGATGGTTAAGTTCTACACTGGTAATAAAGTAATTCAAGTAAAGGATTTTCACTATGAACAATAATGGATTAAAAATGAACAAAACGACAATTGCAGTTGCTGTTGGTGCAATGACTCTTACAGGGTGTTCTAGCACTCATACAGAAAAATGGAATGACATTGATAAAAAAGCAGAAGAAAGAGAGGTAATCTTTGAAGATTACCAACAACAAATCATTCCTGAAACAAAACCATTATCTCAAATTGTTAATGATTTTTATGTTGATACAACACCTATGAGTATAATTCAAGAAGATAAAACTTCTTTGCCAAGTATTTTCCACAAGAAATTCTTAATTTTCTCAGAAGACGCAATGAAGTTGACTGATTTTGCTGCTGATGTTTATACAAGAACAGGTCTTAGTATCGATTTTATTGATAACGACAAGAAAACAGAAGAAGAATCGGATCAAGCTGCTTTGGAAGCGACTCCTGCACCTGAAATTACTCCTTATTACAATCCTTCTCAACAAACAGAAGTTGAAGAAATTATTTATGAAGATGAAAAAGTAGAAGAAGCCGAAGATGAAATCTATATTGATCACAACGGAACTTTAAAACAATTATTAGATTTAGTAACTGTTAAAAAGGGACTTAAATGGAAATACGATCAAGATTCAAATAAGATTTTTGTATACAAATATGACACAAAAACTTTTTTACTTTTAGGTTTTGGTGAAGAAATAGAAAAGAAAAATACTATTTCTACTAACACTAAGACTTCTAATGAAGGTGATGACAGTAGTGCAAGTTCTACTAATTCGCAATCTATTTCAATTAACTCAAAAACTAAATATTGGGAAAATGTTAAAGAAAGTGTAAATTCTTTAGTATCTTCAAAAGGTTCTGTTACATTTAACGATCTTCAAGGTAAAATTGTTCTTACTGATAATGATTTTATATTAAGCCAAGTTGAGTCACTTGTTGATGACCTTAATAGTGACGCTTATCGTGAGGTTACTTTAAAAGTTGAAATTATTAACTTAACAGTCACAGATAAAAGAAATCTTAGTGCAAGTTTAGACATTAAAGGTATAAATGACAAGCTTAATGTTGCATTTGGTAATCCATTAAGTGATGTTCTAGGTTCTACTACTGAAAACAGTATTGCATTTAGTGATGGTAAGACTTCTGCTATGCTACAGATGCTAGATGAGATTGGTAAAGCAACAGTAGAAAATAACCTTATTGCGCCGACTTTGAATAACATGCCTGTTCCTATTCAGTTGACTCAGAATAGAACATACATAGAGCAAATCACAACTGAAGAAGATAGTGATTCTGGTGATGAATCAAGGGAAGTTGAAGTAGGAACAGTATCAGAAGGTATTACAATGACTGCAACACCAAAAGCTGTTGGTCAAAATGTTTTACTTGACTACTCTTTGAATTTGTCAACTATTGACTCTATTGATGACGCACCTGGTGATGTTAAGATTCAATTACCAATTACAAGCACTAAGAATTTTGTTCAAAAGACAAATCTTAGAAATGGTGTGCCAAGAATTATTGCAACAGTTGAACGTAATGTTGAGAGTGCGCAATCTACTCACCCACTAAATGAAAACTTATGGTTCTTAGGTGGTTCAGAAGATGTTGATACTAAGAAAGATATCTTAATGGTAGTTGTAACTCCATATATTACAAACTTAAAATAATATAGGACAATTTTAAAAATGGATAAAAGCAAAGTCATTGATTATAAAGGAAGCCGATTCGTTGTCGGCTTAGATTGGAAGGAGTTTTCTGCTTCCAAACCTAAAATCATTAAAAACAAAATTAAAACGACTGTTGCTCGTAATAAATATGACGGTTTTGGTGTTAAAATCTCAACTGACAAAACAAAAGAGCAAGTTGGTTTTTCTAACAAGAAAAACAAAGGAATATCTTCATTTGCAAAAGTTTTTGCAAATAACAGTGATTTTTACGGCTCATTAGTTATTTGTAAAATATCGAATCAAGAATACTGGACTGTAAGTATTACAGAAGACGGCTTTATTGTTACAGGGCAAGATTCCTTTTACAATGAAGACGACTTTGTCGAAACAGTTGGTGATTTTTTACAAATCGAAGGTGACAAAATAAACGTTTTCGTTGTTGAAGATTATTTTGATGAGGTTGAAGAACTTCTTGTCGATTATATAGAGGACACTGAATTACAATCTTTTGACGTTGATGTTGCAATTGCTAATGGTATTAAATCCACTGAAGTAGAGCAAGTTTACAATGCTTCTGCCGATAACTTAAAACAATTAGGTATGCTTGGTGCTACTGCTGCACTTGCTGCGGTTGGTTATTTTTATATTTATCAAGAAAACTCTACTTATCATGAGATTGTAAATGAAGAGTATAGTCAAGCTTTCAAGAGTGATTATGCTAAGTTCGTTAGAGGTATAAAAAAGAAAAACAATAAGTCTGATCTTACTGATACAAAGAGTCTTATTTTAAACGCTAAAAAAGAAATCACAGAAATACACATGACTACTTATTCTAATGAAGATATTTTTAATGAATTAGATTTTCTTTTCAATAGTTTTCCATTATATCTTGTTGAGTGGGAATTAGTTGATATTAATTATATTAATACTGGTAGTTCTGAAAGTTTTAGAGTTTCATATAAAAGAATACCTAATAGTTTTGGTTTTAAATCACAGTTTGAAGAAGAAATTAATAAAATTTTAACTGCTGGTGATTTTGGAAATTATCAAATTAGTTATCCAGATGTAAAAGCTGACACTTCTTTTATTAATTTTTCTTTTAAACCCAATTTCAGACAAGCAGAAATTGCTAGGTTAGAAGAAATTGCGAAGAACAAAGCAAATAAAGAAAACCCAAAGAAAAAGAAAAATAATACTGAAACATTAACAAAAGAAGAGTATAAAAGTAAACTTGAAAAAGTTAAGAAAAGTATTGAGCAAGTTGAGTATGACACAATGGAACTTGGATTTTTTGATAAAAGGTTTGGCAGTGCATTAGAAGATAATGAAGCAATGATTCAAAATTATGTAAGTCAAGGTGAAAAAATATTTAGAGATATAGCACAAAGCGAGAAAAAAGATAAAGTTGTTGTTGTTGAAGATTTTGATAACTTTGACTATAAACTTCTTGGTGGTAGTCGTTCTGGCATGCTAAGTATGATGCAAAAGCATTCTTACTATGCTTGGACTGAAAGTTCTAAATCTGTTGTTTTTCCAAAAATAAAAAGGGGAATAAAGACAGATGAAGGATTTAAACCATTTGCTAGAATGTTTGAATTTGGTGTCAGTGTTGGCGGTAATATAGACGTTATTGGAATGAGCGGCTTGCGCACTATTCTTTTAAATGATAACATTTTAAATAAACCATATATAATAATTAAAGAAATTAATTTTAATTTAAACAGTGAAGTTTGGAGTATAAAAGGTGAAACCTATGAGAAAATATAAATTAACAGCAATTTTAATCTCAGGTGCATTAGCAACAGGGAGTGTTATGGCAAATGAAGATGGTAGTATCAATAAGCAGCTTAGTTCTGTTAGAACAGATATTAGTGTCCAGATTTTGCAGAATAAACTTTATGATGCAGAACTTGAAGGATTGAAGAAACAAAAACAAATCAAAGATCTGCAAGATTCTTTGATTGATGTAAATACAAAAACAGTATCCCCTTCTGTTAGAGCAGAAAAAGATTTATCTTTAAAATTTAATGAGACATTGAATGAAGAAGATATTTTAAGTGAAAACAATGATTGGGAACAAAATGTCGGATTTATTTATCAAGACGATATTGATTTTGGCGGAGAAAGTAATGAATTGTCTTCTCTCACTTCTGGTGATACCAGTGAAGACTTTTCAGACTTACTTAATGAAACCCTTGACGAACTTTCAGAAGAAGATCAAGATTTAGAATCAAGTTCTGATACGACTACAATTCAATCTTCTTCATTTAATCTTGTAAGTGTAGAGCTAAGTAAACTTACAGTGTTTGAAGATCAAAAAGCAGCAGAAGTTAAAGTTAATTATGTTACTAACAATGGTTATCAAACTATAAAAGGTGCAAAATTTTCAAAAGTTACAGTTGGTAAGATTTTTGACGTGAAAGGCAATGTTTCATTTGAAGTTCTAGATGTTAACGAAAATGGCGTTAAAATTAAAAATCTAAACACAGAAAAAGTTACTTTTATAACGAAATAAAGATTATTTTTTATAAAAGATTACTCTACGAGTAATCTTTTTTTTGTTTATTTATTGATAAAACCAATGTTTTTATAGAGCTTTTATAATTGAACAATACTTTAATATTTACAATATTTAAAAAGAAACTATAATTTAAATAAGAGAAAATATAACATTGAAAAAGGATTTTTAATATGTTTGGATTTGGAAAAAAAGAAAAGGAAGACTCTGTTCTTAGTGGTGGCAAAAATATTGCTCAAAAAGATGATCCTAAAAAGAAAAATACTAGTAAAGCCAATTCTAAAAAAGCTGAAGCTATAAAAGACTCGCAAAAAGAGACAAAAAAAGAAACAAAGCCTACTCAAAAAAGACAAAAGGGTACAAACAAAAATGCTATCATCAGAGAGTCATTTCCTGATATTAGCGCAATACCTGAAAATGCCCGTATACTTTCGACCATTGAAAGTAGTGATTATTTTGTTCCAAAAGAACTTCAAGAAGATATTCTTATACTAGATGCTTTTCATGCTCCACAAGGAGTTGGTGAAGAGAAAACTTGTATTATTTTTATATGCACAGAAAAAGAAAGAACAAAAGTTGATATTCGTAAATTTAGGCTTAATGCTAAAAAGCAAGAAAAAGTATTTATATATTCTGAAAGAGAGAATGCAAAGCCTTTTATCGAAGGTTTGTCTAAGCAACTAAAGAAAAACGACACAAAAGAAGATCAAAAGTATTCAAAAAAGCAAACACTAGCAATGGAGTTATTCCAAAGTGCTGTTGATGCAGGTGCATCTGATTTGCATATTGAAGTTCGTAAAAACAAAACAACTATACGTGCTAGGATTAATGGTAGTATAAACCCATTTAATGAATCAGACTTAGGGGCTGTTCTTCCAGAAGAAGATGGTATGGATTTATGTCGTTCTATCTTTAACTCGTTATCTGGGGTTGGTGGTAAACCATTCAATGAAAGAAATACACAGGACGCACTTGTTGTTGTAAAATCGCCAAGAGATGGAAGTACATTTAGAATACGTGTTGCTACTGCACCTTCAGAACCAGAAGGTTTTGATATGGTTATGCGTCTTTTAGTTGTTAAAAACAGTTCAGAAGCATTAACATTAGAACAATTAGGTTATCAACCAAGACAAAGAACAATGATTGAGGAAGCAGTTGCACAAGGTGTAGGTGTTACTATTATTGCTGGTACAACTGGTTCTGGTAAATCAACTACCCTACAAAATGTATTAAAAGGTGAAATTAATGCCAAATCAGGACAGATTAAAGTTATTACCGTGGAAGATCCACCTGAGTATTTTATACCTGGCGCTACACAGATACCTGTTGTTCGTGATGACAAAGGTGATGCAAAGACTGCATTCAAAAATGCAATCAAAGCATCTATGAGGATGGACCCTGATGTTATAATGATCGGTGAGGTTCGTGATGAACAATCAGCAGAGCTTTTAATTGAGGCTGTTCAAACAGGTCACAAAGTATTATCTACCATTCACGCAGCTTCAGCGTTATCTATTGTTCCACGTCTAGAGAACTTAGGGATAGATAGAGAAGTATTAGGTGATACAGAATTTATATCAGGATTAATTTATCAAAAATTATTCCCTGTTTTGTGTAAACATTGTTCTATTCCACTGAAAGATGGATTTATTCCTAGTAAAAAACCTATCGAAAAAATCCTTATTGAGAATGCAATGGCTAGTGAAGAATCAATACATAAAGCTAAAACATTACACCCGAATGTTGCTTTAATTAGATCTCTACAAGATTTAGGAACAATAGATCTTGGACAAGCAGAGAGAGCATTAGCTATTTTCAAGAAAGAGAATAATGAAGAAGATAATGAGAAGTTCTTGAAACGTATTGCAAGTGTTGCAGGTAATATAAATGAGCACGATATTAGATTTAAAGGTGAAGGTTGTGAACATTGTAAAAAAGGAATTGCAGGAAGAACAGTAGTTTCAGAAGTTGTTCGTCCAGACATGAGACTAAGAGAATTAATCGCAGAAGGTAAAAACACAGAGGTGTTTAAATATTGGCGTAAAAATCTAGGTGGTAAACCAGCGAATGAAGATGCTTACGATAAAATGTTAAAAGGGTTATTGTCTCCTATAGATGTTGAAGATACCTTTGGTTATATTACGATTAAAAATAATTTATAATAAGGAGATTTGAAAATGGAATTTTTAGAAGATATCGCAAGGAAAAATGCAAGAGCATCATTTAAATCAAATAAAGCAAAAAGAAAAATGCTTTATGAAAAATATCAAGTATTGTTAAGCAATCAACTTACATATAAGCAAATTACTGAGAAAATGATTGAAAGATCTAAAAAGAAAGATGCTCAATACTATTTTTTAGAACATTTAAGTCAAGTGCTATCAGAAGGTAGACAATTTAGTGAAGCTCTTGATGGTTGGGCTGCCACGAATGAAATTACAATCATAGGTGCAGGTGAAAAATCTGGTGAATATGCAAACGCATTTAAACAATGTGCTGATTTATTAGGTAAGTTGATTGAGATGAAAAAAACAATTATTGCTGCTAGTATTTATCCTTCATTTTTAATGCTTGCTTTATTTGGTATCATTTATGGCTTCGCTAATTTCATGCTTCCAATATTACAAGACTTTAGTGATCCAGCAACATGGCCAGGTTTCGCACAAACCTTGAAATCTGTAACTGAATGGATCTCAACTAATATTTTATTTGTTTTATTAACATTTGGTATAATTGGTGTTGTTGCAGCAAAAAGTATGGAATTTTTGACAGGAACAATTAGAGATAAAGTTTTGGACAGAATTCCACCTTATTCTCTATACAAAGAAATACAGTCAGGTCTATTTTTAAGCACTTTAGCTACACTTTTACAATCAGGAATGACATTTAGTAGATCTCTTGAGTTCATCGAGGCAGAATCTCCTAAATATGTTCAAGAAAAAATTGGTGAAATAATAGAAAGTAATAATGAAGGTAGAAGTGAAGGTGAAGCTTTAAATATTGATTTTATCGGTGAAGTAGGTGACGATATAGAAGATTTTTCTATTGGTTCTGATATAGGTGAAACAATGTCTAAAATGGGTGATGTTATTGTTAAAGAAAAAATAGAAAAAATCCAGAAATCTGCTGGTGCGCTTAAATTTATTGCCATGATAATTGTATTCGTATTTGTTTTATGGGCTTATGGTTCATTCGTTACAATTACTCAATCTATGGACGTATAAAAAGGAGCCTATTTTGGGAGAAAGAAAAATTAATAAAGGGGATTCTTCCCCTTTTATTGAAAAATATCAACTGACAGAAAAAGAAATAACAAGAGCTTTATCTTTTACTGATTTTTATCTTTACACCAAAGACATTCTTGGGAACAGTATTTTATTTTACCCAAATAAAGACACTCCTACCAAAATTTTATCTAAAAACAAAAAGCTAATGAGCTATTTTATAAAGAAAATAAAAGAAACTTATGAAAAATATGATAGAAAAGATGATTTCGTAGTCTTTTTTGAGGATAGAAGCTTTCGTGTCTGTGCTATTAAAAATTCAATGCAAGGAACTATATTTGCACTTAGACAAACAAATATAGAATACAATGATTTCTTTAAGTTGGATTTAGGTAAAAGAGTTGAAGAAGAATTAATGCATGATCGATTAAATAAAGGTGGAATTGTGATTATCGCAGGTTCTCCTGGTAATGGTAAAACTACGACAAGTTCTGCCCTTATTGTTTCAAGGTTAGAAGAGTATGGTGGTGTATGCATTACAGTTGAAGATCCACCTGAGTATCCACTTATGGGAAGGCACGGCAAAGGCATATGCATTCAAACAGAAGTTGCAGAAGGTAATTTTGATAAAGCAATTAAAGTTTCAATGAGATCTTATCCTACTGGACAAAGATCTATTATGTTTGTAGGTGAAATAAGAGATTCTGAAACAGCCGTTGAAGCTATCAAAGCTTCTATTGATGGACGACTTGTTATAGTTACTCTCCATGCAAGCAGTGCATTCAACGCAATAAAGAGAATTGCAAACTTAGCACATTCTGCTATTGGCGACGAAGCTTATCACATGTTGGGTGAATCATTTAGAGTTGCAATCCATCAATCATTAAGTGTTAAAGGTTTTGGTGGTAGTTTCAATATGAATACTGAAATACTTGTTAACAACACTGCTTGTGTAAATCATATTAAATCAAATAAAATAGATTTACTTCGAAATCAGGTTGATTTTCAAAGTAAGCGATTTGAATCTGGACGTTCTGTTGAATATCACAACGACGAAGATTAAAAATAATTTAAAAAAGTGCTTTACTTCAAATTTTGTTTTTGTTAAAATACATAGCATATCGAAACAAAAGCGTTTTTTTTATCTTATCTCATTTCTTTTGTTTCAAATAAAGGATTCTAATTATTGATTGCAAGGTTGCTTATCTTAAGCGACCTTTTCTTTTGTAAAAATGCATTAAGGTTTATGTGTTGTATAAATATTATTTTAAGTAAATTTTAACATTCTTTTTTTGGGAAGCTTTCTTTTGTTTGATTGTAATGTACGATCAAAAAAAAGAGAGCTTATGCTCTCTTTTTTTTTGCACTCTAAAAATGAGTACCCCTATTAACCTAAATAAAATAAAAAAATAAAGTTGAAAGTTGTTTTTAATGTTTCCCTCAACTTTGATTACATTATAGCAATAAAGTTTTCTTAAAGTCAATACTTATTTTATCAAAAATAATAAATAATAGTGATCTTTGTCACATTTTTTTATAAAAACAAGGAAAAATTCCTATTTTTCCTTGTTTTTTCTTATAATTTGTAATTTTTTTGTTTTTTAGTTTATTGGTCTTCGTTGTAACCGTCTAGTGGAATATAATCCTCTGAAGCATTTCTAAACTCAAAATCCAAAGCTGCTACTGCACCTATTATGTTAGGAGATGGTATTTTTCTTTCTATGGCTTTTTCATAGTTATAATGATGCCATACACCAGCACATTCTATCCAAGAGGCATTTCGACCTACATTGTTTAACAAATACCACAAACCTCTATCTCTTATTTTTAACCAAATAAAATCAGCATTTGCTAATACACCATCTGCACGAGCAAATTCTAACATTCTTGCAAGGACAGTTTTTATGTAATAATGTTGTGCAATAGCGTCTTGCAGAATCTCTGATTTTTCATACTTTTGAATTATTCTATCAGTTTCATTAATTGCATCATCCATAAATTTCTTTAACTCCGATTTTTTATACTTTTTCTCTGTTGTATAAGCTTGCGCAATCATTTCTGCGACTTTTTGAGATTCTTTACCATTACGGTTCGCTTTAGAAATAAATATTGCTAATATGAATTTTTCAACTTGATTTAAATCTTTTACGCCTGTCCATTCTCTCCCTAGTTGGTTCCTAAACACTTGAATAACTTCTTGCTCTTTCAATGTCATCTTCTTTTCACCCATACGGTTTTCTGAATATTCTATTAAGTTGTTTACTTCTGAGAATTGTAATGGTTGCATTGCCATTGCCCACTCACCTTCGTCTAAGTTTTCTATTCTATGCGGAAAAACTTCAACCATAGGTTTTATTTGAGGCCATAGATCTGCTTGGTCTCTAATTAAAGAATCAATGTTAAATATTTTTCTAAACTCTCTTTTGTTTAGATTCTTGTATAGGTAATACAAAAAGAAAGGTAATAAATAAGGGGCAAGCATTGCTGTCATAAACTCATTTACTGCGCCTATTGAAAATTTCGAATAGTATGCATATTTTTCAGCAGAAGGACCACCTATTTGAATAATTTCGATTATTCTATTAGGAGCAACTAAAACATTTAAGTAATATTGAGCTTTCAATTGAACTTTATCCATCCAAAAAAAGAAAACATTACTTGTTAGAAAATCTGGTATATATATTAAAGGGAACAGTATTGCCATAGCAAACCACTTCCAAACCATTATAAATGCTCCTAAAAAAAATTTTTTAAGAAGCATAAATAATATTACTGCACCGATAAACAAATAGATACTACTTTCTGTATAATCTTGACTCATTACATTAATTCCTTTTTATGTCTTACTTTAAACTTATCCTATATAAAAGTTTATTTTTAAATATTTAAGTTTTAATTTTGTTATTATCTATTTAAAAAGTTTATCATTTATTTTTTTTATATCAAAAAAATAATTTGTTTTATCAAGTTTCAGTTTGTCATATTTTTTTTAAAAATTGATTTAATTCTTAAATATAATATAATTTTAATAGTGAACAAAAAAAGGAATAACAACAATGATGGATGAAAAAGATATCGTAAAAGCACCTACTGATATTATGTTTTTTACATGGTTATATAAATTAATGAGTGACAAGCATTGCTTCATTAATACAGTAAACGATAGAATTTTAGATTTAGATGATTATGCCTCTAATTGGTTTATCTTGGGAAGAGACAATGAAACATTAGAAGGCTTTTTAGGAATACCAAGAACTTTATTACCGTGGTTTGCACAAATTAAATTTAAACAAGCAGTTGTTAATTTTGAATTAGGGCGTTTATATTTATCTTGTGGTGATGAAGATATTGAAGGATTAACAATAAGCTTAAAAATAAGAAGAGAAAGGTTGAAATTATTATGGAGAGATGACTTGGAAGAAGACTCTCATACAACTCTTGATTTTAGAATATTTGCACCTAAAGCAGATAATACTCTTAGTATCTCAGAGAACGTTATATACAGAATGCCTTTAATCAACACTACTGATCTTGTAAGAGTTGTTAGACCCTCACAAGATGCAGAAAATCAAGAAGCTGTTTATGCAGATGATATTAAAGCTAGATATCAAGAATTATATGCAAACAAATATTTAAATGGTGACGAAGAGGAGTTAGACGATGAATAATAAAACATATTTAGTCCCAAAGAAAGGATCGGACGGTTCTGATATTACAAAAAGTAATTTTTTAGTAAGTCCTGGTGCTGTTAATCACATTGACACTCCACAAAAAATTTACAAACACTTTGCAACATTAAAAATGGATACTGCATATGATTTAAAAGTTAAAAATGAACTAATTGCTTTATTGAAAGAAACAGGATCTTGGTCTCCTCATTATGATCAAGATGGAACTTTCTCTGATTTTTTTAGAAACCCAAAAGCTTTTAATGAATTAGTTAATGGACAAAGAAAATTAACACAAAAGCAAGTATCAGAAGGAAAATACACTCTTGAAATCCCAAAAGTATTAAAAGATAAGGCTATTCAAGCTATTCAAAAATCTAGACAACAATAAGGGTAGTTATTTATAATGGATAAACCTACAAGAGACAAAAGCACTAAACAGGTTTATGTAAATAGAAGTCTTAATTTTATCAAAAGAGCATATAAAGAAGCACAAGAAGCCAATCATGATTTGTTAAAGAATGAAAAAAACATTTATATTCATTCTTTTGGATCTGGTAATGAAATAAAAGGACTCACTTTACTAAACACTGTTATATGGGCTTGTAAGCACTGGGCAAAAGAAATAACACAGGAAAGCTGGAGGAGTTATAGAGCTTCTCTTCTTTTTCTTGCGGAATTATATTTACAAACAGATTTAATTGATCAAAACACATTTGATAAAATTAATAATGCTGTTTCTAAAACAAAAGCTCTTAACAAAAAAGAAGTTGAAGCAAGAACCAGTGCAAAAAAACAAAAACATTTATCTATACAAGATTTAAAAAAATTAGATAAAGAGTTATCAAGATCTAAAAGTCAATGGAGTGTTCCAACTAGAATATGGTTAAGAGCTGGTATACTTACTGGACTAAGACCTGTTGAATGGCGGGGAGCTAAGTTAATTGAAAATAATGATAGTGTTGCTTTACTTGTTAACAACGCAAAGAATACAAACAATAGAGCTAATGGAGAGACTCGAACATTACACCTTAATCATTTAAAGCCAGAAGATATAAACATAATTAAATCTCATTTAAGAGTAGTTGGTAAATTTAATGAGAAAAAAAGTGATTGGGAAAGTTTATATCAGGGGTGTTCTAATTTATTAAGGAATAAAAACAAGATCATTTTTCCACTTAGAAAGAAACATCCTACTTTATATAGTGCAAGACACCAGTTTTCTGCAAATGCAAAAGCAAGTGGTTGCAAACCAGAAGAGATTGCTGCATTAATGGGACATGCTTCTGATTTAACTGCGCAAATGACTTATGGAAAAAAAATTAATGGAACCAGAGGTCGAAAACCTGAAATGGAAAAAAATGAAGTTGAAAATGTGAGGAAACATAAAAAAACTGAAAAGTATTTTTCATTTAAGAATTTAGAGAAAAATAAACAAAACAAAGGTAATAAGAAATAGTATTATTTTGCTAATTGAAAAAGAGACTCTGAGGTCTCTTTTTTATTTTATGTTTTTTGATATGTCATTTATTAAATCTTGATAAAGTTCATTTTCCCAAGATATGTCTTTTATTTCTGGAAATGTTATTAAATCATTCGGGGTTATCACAATTACTGTATTCTCTATCCCTATATGGTTTATTAGAACAAATAGCTCTTCTATTTTATCATCTCCAATAGGGATACAGCCAATAGTTACATTACTTCCATGTATAAAAATTTTGTCCCCTAAATCTTTTCTATTCTCTAATGCACCTTTTTCTTTGTCAAATTTGTTGGGGTAATTAATACCTATTGATAAATGATAAGAACTTCTTGAATTTAAAAATACGGGTTTATATATTCCTTCTGGTATTTGTCTATCTCCACGTTTTAATTTAGGACCTGCTTTTCCGCTAAAAGAAGTAAAATCATAAGTCTTTACCAAAGAATGTTTTTTCTCCTCTTTTGTTTTTGCATAAACAAAAATTTTTCTTTTTTCTTTATTAGCTAAAATATACAAGCTGGTCTTTAATTTGATTTCTGAAAGTAAATCACTATGTTTTTTTTCTAACTTATATACAGTTCCTTTAAAGTGGAGCCAAGAATAAATCTCTTTCGTTTTATCTATGTTAAAATAAGCGATCAAATAAGTCACAACGATCAATGCGAATAAAATTCTATAAAATTTTAAAATCATTATAAAAGTCCTCTTATATTAAAAAAATAATCATTTTTTGCTTCATTTGTCAAAACAATCTATCTGATTTAAACTATAAAAAAAAAGAAGAGAACGGATCTCTTCTTTTTTATGTATATTAGAATACATCATATTTCTTTTTAAGTTTCTCTATTAAGTACCCATAAGGATCTTTTGTCGCCTCTATACTTGTGCTAGTCGTCGCAATCTTTTCTATTCTAGATTTAGCAGTGCCACCTTTAAATGCACTTGCTAAAATTCTTCTTGCTTCCATAGAAGAACCCAATTCTTCTGTTAATCTATCTCTTAACGCTGCATCTTCTGCAGTTGTTGTTAAACTCCATATTTCTATTGGACTTAACGTTGAGTATAAGAATTGAGAATAACTACCTGTCTTAGTGCTACAGTTAAATACAAATGGAGCACCTTCAGAAGTCGGACCATTCAACCTATATTTTACAATATCTTTTGTTGTTTGGTTCAAAGAGAATTTTTTAGCCAAAGAGTTGCTTAACTCTGCGCCACCACTCATAATGAATATACCAGAACTTAAGTCTCTCATGTCATCACCAAAGTCGCCTAACATTTGAGAAGACAACGTTACTTGCAAATTCCATTTACGACCTTCCCTTTGATCAGTCTTAACTTGGTTTCTAATTGCTTGGATGCCATGTGTTCTATGGAATTCATCAATACATAGACGTTTCTTAACTTCTCTATTTTTCTTAGCAATAGGAAGGTGGTGTTTCATATATTTCTTATTAACACTGTTCTTAATTTCATCAACAGAAATCTTAAAGTTCTTACCTACTATATATCTTCCAAGCATAAACATAATTGCATTTTGTTTTGCAGAAGCAGCATCGTCACCTTTTGTCACTTCATCTAAATCTAGTGAAATAACTCTTGCCTCTGATAAATCAAACACTGTTGGTATAGAAAGCATTGGAAACTGTTCTATAGCTTCTGTTATTAATCTATTGAACAAATCAATCATTGATTCAGAAGTTTCAGCTTCTGGCTTAGAATACATAGAATTAATAGAATTAGTTGATCTAGCAACGTCTATTAAATCTTCTAAAACAGGAACTGCGTATCTTTGTGCTTTTGCAGCTAATCTTTTCTCACCTTTATCAAATAAGAAATCAACTATTTTCCACCAAGACAATTTTCTTTCGTCTGCGTCTTTTAAACCAAGTTCATTTAGTTTTTTATCAACTTCAAAATCTATACCTATTGAGTATTTCTTAGGTGACGAAGTTTCACTATCTTCAAATCTTTCATAAGCAGCTTTTACAATTTTTGAAACCATTGCTTCTGGTGAAGAAGGTGGTTTTTGTTCTCCTGCTGGTGTCATTATTAATGTTATAATGTTTTGTAGGAATTGTTTATGAGACGGTGTTGGGTGTCTAGAACCCAACAATGTGTCAAATATATTTATTGCATAGTCATGCGTATTTTGAATTCTTTCATACAACACTAAGTGTTTTAGTCTCTCTGGTAATGCATCTCTTAGAAGTTGAATTAACCCCATAGAAGAAGGTCCTATATCCAATATACCAATATATGGTAATTCAGAAGACCCAGGCTGAATGATTGAAGCAAGGTTCATTGCATTCATAAGAACAGACTTACCAGAACCAGGTGTCGCAAATATCAAATCATTCCAAGTATTCTGTAATGAAGACCCAGGCTGGAATGGAAATAATTTACCGTCATAAGTTCTAAATAAAACAGAACCTTCTTTCCATACGTGAGATTGTCTTGTCAGTGGTAACATTTTTATTATATCTAAAAGTGGTGCTAATGACGTAGCCGAAGAAGACTTCTTCGTTACAGCAGGAACCGTCAACAAGACTCCTTCTATTGGATCTATATTAGTAAATGCAATATTACAGTTACCCCAACTTTGTAATTTTTTATTTAATGTTTGTTTTCTAACATTCAACTCTTTTGTATCTTCTGACCAAGTCATCATGTTTACAGAAAATCTTACGATAGATTCACCTTCAAGTTCTAATTCTCTTAAATAATTAATAGAATCACGAACCATTTTATTCCCTGAATTTGTCACGGCAAGAATTGAAGCAGCCATTGCTCTCATTTTTTCTTTATTTAAGCCGCCTGATTCTAATGTAAATGATATTTGTAATGGTATATCAGGATCTACTGAATCTAATAAATTTGAAAATGACATAACATTTTGCGGTGGTATATCCATATACAATGAAGATATATATTTGGAACCCATTTTTATTACATTATTATCTACAACTTCTACTGAAGTTGGGAAAATCTGTTCTGATATTGAAGACCATATCAAAGAAGAAACGTCTTCTTCTCCTTGCCTAAATCTTCTTTTGTCATTCATTGGTAGAGTTATTTCTATATCTCTATCTTCGTCTATTTGAAGAGGTAATGATGGTTCCCAGTCTTCTGCTGTATTTTCATAGCTGATTGAGTTTCTAACTTCTTTTAGTGCTTTTCTTACATTCAGTTTTGCAATGTTTATCTCAGCTTTTTTAAATGCTTTTTCTATAGTCGAACAAATTGCTGAGTGAGCTGTTTCTAATCTGTCATATTCCATGATAATATTTTGAGCGTCAACAAAAAGAGGAGCTTTTTTCGCTCTTTCTGCATTTTCTTCTTGTTGTTGCTTTAAACTTTCTCTTATTAACTCTGGTTTTGACCATACAACCATGTAACCTGCTTCATAAGAACAAAAATTTGCTAAATGGTCTACTTTTGAAGTAAACATATCGTCTAGTTCTAATTGTAAGTTTTTAGCTGCTTTTCTATATGGTTCTAATGTTTGTTTTATATGTTCTTTGATTCTGTCTTTATCTCTAACGAATACAAATTGCAACTGTTGACCTTCTTTTTGAAGACCTGTTTTTAAAGTTCCATAAAGTCTTTCCTCAAGAAGAAGAATCTCTTCTTCTCCTATAAACTTTTTAGAACCATATATTTCATATATAGTAGCCATAGAACCGTCTTTTGCTACTAGTGTAGTAGGGTTTAATATCGTTTCAAGATCCGAATAATCTTTTAACGACATTTTTGTTCCTTTTCTAAATGCATATATTAAGCTATCAATCGCTGATATTAAATTTGAAGATATGCTCATTATTAACAACTCCTTTTATAATAATTCTGCTGGATAAAACAATTCTAATCTTTCTAAGTTTTTCCTTAGTTCTTTTTCTTGACCATTCTCTATTCCAATTGTAATTGATTTATGGTCATATTCTATAATGTCATATTCTCTTAGTGATAAATCTCTCACTATATTTAAAGTGTTTACAATTAATTGACTTTTTATCCATTCATTTAATAAAAAATTATCATTTAATATCAATATTTGCAAATAATTAAAAGGTATTATATTTGAAACTGATTGATAAATCTTTATTTCTTCGTCTATTGTTTGTTTAAAATCATCTATTTTAAAGCCATAAACTTTTCCATTTTTTTTATTTAATATTGATAATTCTTCTTTTCTTAACTCATAATTTTTATAATCCATTTCTTCTTTTGCCTTTATAAGAAGTCTTTTTTTATTGCTCGTTATCCTTAATGACTCTAAAGCCTCTGGCTTTAACAAAACACAAGAATCTATTTTTATAAAAAACCAATTTTGACTCAAATACCAATTATATTCTTCTTTTGTTACAATAATTTCTTTAAGATTTAACCTTGATAATATTTTAGGTAAATCATCTTTCACTTCTGCTTTTACTTCAAGTTTTATTTTTAAAAACATTAAATCACTTCTATTCAATAATGCAGATATTGTTTTTTTATCCCTTATGTTTGATAGGTTATACCATTTATAGTTACTTATTGAATACAGGTTTATATTTCTTAAACTAGAAAAAGAATTTAACGTCAATGTGTTTATTTTAATTTTTTTAGATTTATTTGAATAATTTTCTCTATGACTATATTCTTTTTTAAAACGATGAGTTAATTCATTATTTCTTGTTTTATCATTGTATTTTGTTATCGATAAAATGTTCTCATTTTTTAACCCTAATGATTGCAATGCTTCTTTATAGCTTTCTGAAAACAATATTGACTCAAAACGTTTTTTTATTCTTGTCCCTTTTTCTGTTGTGTTTATTTTTTCTAATTCTATATTTTTATTTAAGTCTATAAAATTATAAATGATTTTTGACAATGATTCAGTCATTAACCTTAATACATGTTTTCTGTTTTTTTTACTTAATATATATCCTTTATCTAAAAAAAGAGATTCCAATTCAACTCCGAAGTAACCAGAGGTTTTAATGTTTTTCTTTTTTGGTTTTGTTTCTTTTAAATTTGAAAACCAAATTGTATTAGACGATATGTAATCTTCTGAGTCTTTAATAGAAAAGGATTCTTTTCGAAAGAATCCCTCTTGTTTGCTATAACCCATTACTCTGTTTCTTCCGTCAACTAGTAATATACCTATTTCCATAAATACCTCTTGAGTTATCCTTTATTGTTTTTTAAATACATGTTATGAAGGTTTTCCCATTTTGTTGGGTGATATGTTGATTTTTCATTTTCCATTAGTACTTTAAACCAGTAATCCATTTCTCTTTTAAAATAGTCATAATCTGGCAACCATTTCATATTATACAAACCTTTTTCTCTTTGCTCATATGCTTCATCTGTTTGATTACTTAACATTTGAGCAACCAATTCTACATCGGAAGCACCACTGGCATAGAAGCTTTCAGCATGCTGACCTGCTTCGTTTAATAACATATGTATTAAACCTGCACTGTCCATATCTTCTGAATGTTCTTCCGAAGGTAATCTTTTTATTAGCATTATCATTCTTGATAGAGCTATTAAATCTACTTGAGATATTTCAGGCAACATTATTATTTTTCCAGCACTTTTTTGTGGTAATGTTTCTAAGTGTTGAGAAGCATGACAAACAGAGCATAATCCTATATAACCTTCTTTTGTTTTTTCAAACTTTGCATACTTTTTTATGCTTATCGAACAAGCTTTACATCTGTGTTTTTGTTTTTCTAAAATTTCATTTTTTTCTTTTTCTTCGCATTGAGAGCTAAATTCTCTTGTTACTGATAATCTTAATTTCATTTTTTAACCACCACTGAATCCTAAATAGTCTATTGTTGCTTTAATCATTTCTAATGTATGAGGTAAATCTATTACTAATGCTGCTGCTATCATTGTTATTATCGGTTTACCATAACCTTCTCTTCCGTTTCCTTCTGAAGTTTGTTTTAACAAATAAACACCTTTTATCAAGTAAATAACACCGAACAATTGGAATAAACCTACTATTACGCCTACATTCCTTTTAAATGCGTCACCCTTACCTGGTGACATTTCATCTAACTTTGCTGATATGTCTCCAACCATTGAAGAAGAAGCCGAATCCCAACAATTTTCATCAACCAAACTACTAGCATCTGACATTGTAGTTCCTGTATTCGCTGCTGATTCTTCTAATCTTTCTTTTGCACTATCTGTAAACATAAAACAATGTCCTGACTCATTACCAAGGATAGTTGAAATCATTGTGTTTGAAGTCATTGAATAGTTAAATATGAGTGCTCCTGCAATTAGAGTTACCACTATTGAAGAAGGGAAAGACCTTGGATCATTTGGGTTTTCCGCTCTTCTTTTTAATTTATGAGCACCAACACCCATTAATATCAATCCTAATAATGATGCAAATGAAGTCACTACAGCATATAATGACGCAATCAATTCTGCTCTGTTTGCTATAAAAGCAGAGTCCTCAGCCGCTAATGCAGGATTTGTTATTAATAGTAGTGTTATTGGCAACAATACTAGTTTTTTTATTGACATAAGCTTCCTTACTTATTTTATTTCCTATTCTATATTTTTTACCATAGCACAATAATGTGTCAAATAAGTTAAAATCGTTTTTTCCATTATTTACTATAAAAAAAGAACATATATCTTTTTATTATTTTTTTGTAAATTATTTTTTTACCAAAAAAAACATCGCCATTTTTTTTAAATTATATGAATTTTAAATAATCTTTTTTTTTCAAAGTCAAGAATTTTAATGAAATAAAAAAAGAAGGCATAGCCTTCTTTTTGTTTTTTATTTATTGTTGATACTTTACATATCCATTTTCAGTTTTAATTTTACCTTCTTTCGATATAGATAAAATTTCACCATAACCGTCTAAGCTATCACCAACTGAGTATGAGAATATTTCGTCAGTATCCTGTTGGTCTCTTAAATATACTGTATCGTCTGCTAGACCTACCATTGAGTATACTTTTTGAATTACAGCGACTTCTTTCTTTTTAACTTGCTTTGAATCTTCTGCTATATAAGCTTTATCTGTTATTTCAACTTCTAACGGAATTGAAACTTTTTTAGTTTTAGCTTTTTTTTCTGACTTAATTTCTTTAACTTGTGTTTCTAAAGATTCAAGTTTTTTCATTAACTCAGGAGTAACCTCAACCTTATCAGACTTTATTTCTGCGCTAAATGTTTTTAAACTATCAAGTTGAGTTTGAAGAACTTTAAGGTTTTCTTTTTGCTCTTTTCTAGCTTCTTTTGCTTCTTTTAGTGCAGTAATAGAAACTTTAACTGTTTTCTTGATGTTTTCTTCATTTTTAAGAACACCTTTTTCAAGCTCTTCAAATCTATTTTCAAAAGACTCAAATCTTTCTTTTGTCTTCTCTTCAACCATTTTAGCGATATTGTTAATATCTCTTTCTGAAATGCCCTTTGATGTTTTTTTAGTTGAGATATTTTGAAGTCTTTCGTCGAAAGATTTCATATCTTGTGATTGAGCATCTCTACTTGCTTTAAGTTTTTCATTTTGTTTTTCAAGAGCTGAAATTTTATTTTGGAACTTAGCTTCCATCTCTTTTAATTTCTTCTCCATTTGATTATCAGAATTAACTACATTTTTTGGTTTTTGTTCTTCAAAATCATTAAATTGATCATTTGAAAAATCCATATCACTATTAGCTAAATACCAATATGCCCCACCACCTGCTGTTGCTAATGCCGATACACCAAGTATTCCATAAAGTAGTTTATTTGATTTCTTAGGTGATTCGACTGCTTGATCTTCCATTTGATCGTCTGCTACCAAATTCTTATTCTTCATTTCCTTGTCCTTTTCCATTTCGATATCGTCATGGTTAGATAGATCTACGTCTTCTATTTCTTCCTCAATTAAAGACTCATCTTCAAGCAAAGACTCATCTTCAAGCTCGTCTAACTCTTCTAAATCTTCTTCTTCATTTAATTCATTAAATAAAGGATCTTCTAACTCTTCTTCTATATTAGATTCAATATCTAAATTGTCAACTTCATCAAGCTCTTTTTCTAATGATTCGTCATCGAAATCGTCTTCTAATGACGCTTCAATATCTAGATCATCGTCTAATCCTAATTCATCATCAAGATCTAAATCGTCAGAAGATTCATCCAAATCAATATCTAATTCGTCGTCAAGATCTAAATTATCATCTTCTAATTCAGAAACAGAACTCATTTCTTCCATGTCTAAATCGTCATCTAAACTAAGGTCATCATCTATGTCTAGTTCGTCTTCGTTGATTTCCAATTCAGAATCAAGGTTTAAATCGTCGTCTATTTCCAAGTCATCGTCAAGACCTAAATCGTCATCTAAATCTAGATCGTCTTCTTCTAGACTTAATTCAGTAGAGTCTAATTCTAAATCATCTTCTAATTCTAAATCATCTTCTAATTCTAAATCGTCTAAATCTAAATCCTCGTCTGATAAAGAAGCAGAATCTTCTGCTTCAATATCAAAGTCCAATTCATCGTCAAAATCTAAATTTTCGTTTTCTAAATCGTCTTTACTCATTTATATCACCTTAATTCTATTCCATCTTCGTCTTCAAACAAGACTGGGAAAGTTCCATCTTCTACATTAAATTCTGTGTTAAAATATATCATAACTGTTTTTCCACGTTCTGCAACTACAGTAGGCGGTCTATCGAATTGTTCTCTTGCTTTTTCAGAGTACATATCACCTACTTCACCTAGTGCAACTTTCAACTGTTCTTCAATATCTGTAACTGGATTAGAGATTACATTATTGTTTTCATCTGCAGTCGTTCCACTACCACTTGCTGCTTGACCAAGACCTTTCAAGAACGCACTTCCGAAAAATCCGCCCCAACGAGTTAGGTAATGATAATCAGCACTGCTTGAAATAGCGTCTCTTAGTGTTGCTGTGTCTAATGCTACTGCATCAACAGAGTATGTTTTTCTCTTGAATACCATAGTATCTAACTTCAGTCTCAATTGATCTCTTGGTCTATATGGATCATCAATAAATGGAACTTCGAATGTGCCGTTAAATATTGCACCAGCCAAAGGTCCTGCCAATACTTGAACTCTAACCATACCTGAATAGTCTGAGTTTAATTCTGACATTAATGTTCCATATACCGAAGAACCAGTAGGGATTTCTATTATTGAATTAGACACATTTTGAGTTTCATCTTCATTAGATATGTCTTCTCCATAAATTGGCATTATTTGATTTTCATTTTCATTTGAATTTTGAACATTCCCTTGTTCAGCAGGAACTTCCTCTTGTGGTAATCTATCACTAGAGCGTGTTATCTCTACTCCATTTTGAAGCAATGCACCCGAATTAAGAGAATCAGCTATCTCTTGCGCCTTAGCTAACTTAAGATTCTTGATTCTTTCGTAGTAAAGTTTTTCTGCTGCAGTTAACTTCACCCTGTGGCTATTAATACAAGTTTTACCATTTCTGTTAATACCGTTTTTGTCACAACCATTTACGTCATAACCTTGACGGTCAAAACCATATTTATCGAATCCATCAGGGTTAAAACCTTCTTCATCATATTGACTACAAGGCTTGCCAAACATATCTTTTCCTTGTCTATTACAACCGAATTTATTAAAACCTGATCTATCGTAACCTTCACGGTCAAAACCTGCCTCGTCGTATCCTTCTGGATCGAAACCACTTTCGTCATAACGTGGACACTCAGAACCGTCTTTGTATTTACCGTCTGCATTACAGCCCAATCTGTTAAATCCTGCACGATTATAACCTTCTGCATTATAACCTAGCCTATTAAATCCGTCAGCGTCGAAACCTGCACGGTCAAAGCCATCTTTATCTCTGCCTTCTTTATCATAACCCTCTGGGTCTAATCCATTTTCGTCATAACGTGGGCAATCTGTTCCATCTTTGTATTTACCATTTACATCACAACCAAATTTGTTAAAACCTGCCTTATTGAAGCCGTCTTTATTATATCCGAATTTGTTGAAGCCGTCTACGTCATAACCTTCTGCATTAAAACCGTTTTTGTTAAAACCGTTTTTATCGAATCCTGCACGGTTAAATCCGTCAGCATTGAAACCTTCTTTGTCATAACCTTCTGGATCGAATCCTGTTATATCATAACGAGGACAATCTGTGCCGTCTTTGTATTTACCGTTTACATCACAACCGAATTTATTAAATCCTGCCTTATTAAAACCTGCTTCGTTATAACCTTCTGCATTATAGCCTTCTTTGTCGAAACCTGCTGCATTAAAACCTGCTCTATTAAAACCGTCTTTGTCAAAGCCATCGATATTATAACCTTCACGGTTAAATCCATTTTTATCGAACCCATCACGGTCAAAGCCGTCAGCGTTATAACCTGTTTTGTCATAACCTTCTGGGTCAAAACCATTTTCGTCATAACGTGGACAATCTGTACCGTCTTTGTACTTACCATTTACGTCACAACCGAATTTATTAAAGCCTTCTTTATTGAAACCTAACTTATCTCTTCCGTATTTATCAAAACCTTCTTCGTTAAAACCAAATTTATCAAAACCGTCTTTTGTTTTTCCATCTCTTGAAAAACCTGCTCTATTAAACCCGTCAGCATTGAAACCTTCTTTGTCATAACCTTCAGGATCAAAACCATTTTCATCATAACGTGGACAATCTGTGCCATCTTTGTATTTACCGTTTACATCACAACCGTATTTATTAAATCCTGCCTTGTTATAACCCGCTTCATTATAGCCTTCAGCATCATAACCTTCCTTGTTAAATCCTGCTGCATTATAACCTGCCCTATTATAACCGTCTTTGTCAAAGCCATCGATATTATAACCTTCACGGTTAAATCCATTTTTATCGAACCCATCACGGTTAAATCCATCTGCATTGTAACCTTTTCTATCATAACCCTCTGGGTCAAACCCAGTAGAATCATAACGTGGACAGTTTGTTCCGTCTTTGTATTTACCGTTTACGTCACAACCTAATTTATTAAAACCTTCTTTGTTGAAACCTAATTTATCCCTTCCGTATTTGTTGAAACCCTCTTCATTAAAACCAAATTCGTCAAAGCCGTCTTTTGTTTTTCCGTCTCTTGAAAAACCTGCTCTATTAAATCCATCTGCGTTATAACCTTCTGCATCATAACCTTCAGGATCAAAACCATTTTCATCATAACGTGGGCAATCAGTTCCATCTTTGTATTTATTATTCACGTCACAACCAAATTTATTAAAACCTTCTTTGTTATAACCGTCTGCGTCATAGCCTTGACGATTGTAACCAAATTTATCAAAACCTTCTGAGTTGTAACCATTTTCATCAAAGCCTTGCTTGTTATAACCATCAGGATCAAACCCTAATCTATTAAAACCTTGACGATCATAACCTTTTCTGTCGAAACCTTCTAAGTCATAACCTTCTCTTGTGTAGCCTTCTGAATCTAAACCATTTGACTTGTTAAATTCTCTACAAGGCTCACCTAGTTTGTTAAGACCATTTACGTCACAACCAAATTTGTCATAACCATCTGAATCTCTTCCATTTTTGTCATAACCAAATTTATCAAAACCTAGTCTGTCGTAACCTTCTTTGTCATATCCTTTATTGTTATAACCTTCTTCATCATAACCATTTTCACCATATACTCTACAAGGGTTTCCATTTCTATTTAAACCGTCTACGTCACAACCAAATTTGTCATAACCTTCTGCATCTCTTCCATCTTTACCCCAACCCGCTTTTTTCATATCTTCACGAGAAGTACAAGGCTTACCTTGTCTATTAAAACCGTCAGCATTACAACCGTTTCTATCAAAGCCTTCTACGTCGAAACCTTTTTTATCGAAACCAAATTTATTAAAACCTTCTTCGTTAAAACCTCTTCTGTCGTAACCTTCAAAATTAAAACCTTTTGAGTCGAATCCGTCTTTATCTCTTTTACTTCTATCAAGACCATTCACATTAAAGCCTTGACGGTCAAATCCTTGACGGTCAAATCCACGCTTGTTATAACCTTGTTTATCATAACCTTGTGCGTCAAATCCAAATTCGTCATACTCAGATTTAGAAGTCCCACAATCAGACAACATATCTTGTAAACAAGCTATCTCGTCCTTGTTCAAAAGATCACTTATTGTATCTTTTTGCTCATAGTAAGTCAAGTCTTTTTCGTTTTGATCGTTAATTATTTCATCAATATTAACTGTTCCGTCAGGACCTAATTCTATTCCTTTTGTTGTAGAGTCTATTCCACCTATATGAGAATCATTACTTTCAAGAGATTTTGCCTCTTCTCTCTCTCTTCTTTCTTCTTTTATTTCTTTCGCTTCTTGGTCTACTTTTTCAATATCCAAAACACCTACTTCTGTTTGTTTACTTTTTGTTTTATTTTCAACATTTACCTTACCAGCAGAAACTGTTGTAGGTTCTGAACCACCCAAAAACATATAACCACCAACAGCAGAAGCACCAACGATTGCCGCTATTGCTATTGCTATTTTAGCTTTTTTTCCTAATCCATTATTTTCTTTCTTTATATCCGACATTTCAAACCTCTATTATCTTGCTTTTACTGGTACTATGCTTCCATTCACTGATAATAAAATATCAGAAATAAATGGGGTTGTGTATAAGTAAGAACCATCTGATCCTTTCATTATATTAAATTGATCACCATTACTTAAAACACCAGGTGAAAGCAATTGTTGTTTTGTTTTTATAAACATGACTTTATCTTTCGTCCATACTTCAATTAAATCACTATTTGTTTCTCTTTGCTTATATCCGTCTGGTGTAATTCCATGAAGAATATCCGTTCTGTCTTTCTTTGCAAATACACTTTGAGAAGATAAATCAACATCAACATTTGGTCTCATATTGCTATCGTAAACCATAACTTGTGAGTTAGGACCGTAGTCGTCTATTCTTAATTCTGTTTTATAGTCTATCTTATCAGTGCCTACATTAAGAGTAAGCATTAATGGTAATTTTGAATCTTTTAACATAACAATTAAGTTACCCTTTGTTGAGTATTGTTTTGGTGTTAAAACCATTACACCTGTATTGATTATGTCTTTTGCAATTACTTCTTCTGGTAGTGGCAATACATAACTCTCGATAGGCCAGTAGTTACCTTGTTTATCCAAAAATACAAGTGTAGTACCATAATTAGGAGATAAATAAATATCTCTCATTTTTGAAGAATTGTTTGATTTTACTTCGATTGTTCTAAATAGTGGGGTAGGATCATAAGGAGCTTCTTCTTCTGCCTTTTTGTTTTCCAACGCATCTCTTTTAATCTTTCTTATTTCTTCAGGAGACGTTGGCGTTACCTCTTCAAGAACCCTTTCTTCTGTTAATTTATTGATAAGTTCTGACCTATCATCACTTAATCTTAAAGGCTCCTCTGCTTTTTTGTTTTGTGCAGCAAAAGACAGTGAACTAAAGCCCATTGCCAAGAGTATTGCTGTACTTAATATTCGTTTATTCATACAAAATTCCATTTATAATTTTCCCATCTCTTTTTATTATAACACATTTTAAAAATCGTCAATCAAAATTGATATTATTTATTACTTTATTTTAATATCCATTATCCCAATTCCTTTGTAGTTATCGCTATTATTCATTTCTTTAACTACAACTATAATATTTAAAACTTCTTTCTTTGAATTTGTTTTATTTCCTGAAAAACTTTCAATTGCAACTTCAAAAAAATATTTCCACATTTGATTTCCATTTCTATCTACTGCCACACCAAGCAATCTCGGTTCTCTTCTTATTGCTGGATTTATTATTTCATAACCTTGTGATATGTAATTGTCTTTCATTCTTCTTAAATCAAGAGTCCACATTGATTTTGCTATCGAAGGATGAAAGTAATCTTTAAATATATTCCATCTTTCTTTTGTTCTATATGTCAAACTTGTTGTTTTAAATAAATCCAAAAAACCTACCCTTAACCAAGCTTCAACACTATCTGGATTTGTCAAAGGTTTGTCTTGTGGTTTTAATCTTACAATTTTTGGTTGTTCTGTCGCATAGACCTTGTAATATTTTTTACTAGTTTTAAATTCATTCTCTCCAAACTTAAAATATCCAAATAACAACAATGGAATTAAAAACATCATTACCATAGATATTGTTAATGTTTTATTTAAAAGTTTTCTTGATTTATCTATATTTATATCCATAACTAAATCACCTTATTTTTTTTCAACTTCAACAACACTATGAACAGCAATTCCTTTTGGATTTAATTCATTTTTTACTCTTATTATTCTTATATAAGTTGTAAATTTTTTCTGATAATATTTATTACCTGTTTGATAAATCTTTATTGTGTTTAATTCTACAACCCAAGCCATTCTTCTTGATTCTTTTTTAAGCTTTTTTGTTCTTTCTTTATCAAATCTTGCACCGTTTAATAAAGCACCTTGAACAATCATGTTATTTTTTCTAACATACACAGGTTCATTGCTACTTAAAAACTCTTTTTTGTATTTAGCTAATGATTTTTCTGTAAAAAATGGACGAAGATCATCAACATAACCTCTATCTAGATTTACATAGTTATAATCAGACATTTTTCTATATGCTTCTGAAGCAAAATCAATAATCTCTGAATTTGTATGAATTGCTTCTGTTAATTTTGAAGGCTCGAAAGGTCTACCCATTTCGTCAACGGGTAGATAAGCATTTGAAGGTTTGTAAATCATGCTTGCATAAACTAATGCATAACAAGAAACTAAAAACGTCAAAAATAGGAATACCAATATTCCTAATGTTTTTTTATAACCGTCTTTATAAAAATCATATTTTGCGAAAGAAGCTATTGCGTGATTTTTTAATTCTTTTGATATTTCTTTACTTTCTTCATCAGAAATTAATTTTAATTTTTTTATTCTTTCTGACTCTAACAATTCTTCACCTTTGTTTGTGCTCGCTTGCTTTTCTTTAAGGGCTTTTTCACGAAGAGCTTTCTTTTTTCTCAATATTGCTTTTTCTTTTTCTGTATATTCTCTTTTTGCCATTATTAAACCTCTTAATTTCCTTTTCTTAAGTTTTGTAATGCTTTATTTAATTTTTGTTTCTTTTCATTTGACATTTGATACCTTATTACTTCACCAGAGCTTGCTGTTAAATATGTTGTTACGCTATCACTCTTTTTTTTGAATACATAAGTTGAAATAGAAGCATTGGTAAATATCAAAACAGAAAAGATTAATGATATCGTAAGATTTCTTTTATATCTCATTATATACCAATCTAAATTTCTATTATCTTCTATTGTTTGATTAATAAACTTCTTTTTATCCCAAGTATATTGTAATTCAGAAGTTTTATTCTTTTCTATTGAATCTTCTTTACTCATAAAACTTTCCTTGTTTTCTATTTATCTTAAGTTCTCATATTATATTATTTTGTCAATTTAATAAAAAAATCTTATTTAAAGAAAAAAAAAGGTGCTCTTTTTATTTATTTAAATATCTATATTTTTTTTATTTATAAGAAAAAAAATAATGGTCATTTTTTTTAATAAATAATATTTAAATTTAATAATATTTGTAAAAGTATTATAGTGTGTTAAATTGATGAAAGATATTATATTTCATAAGGATTTGGAATGGCAGCACAAAAAAAGAATAGAATTGTTCAAGGTGTCGATTTCAGGAATGAGGTCGATCCAAATAAAATGTATAAGGATAGTCGAACTAACGGAGAAAAATTTAAAGATTTCATGTTTGCAGAAGGTGGTCTTTTGCTTGCAGTAGCAATTTCATTAATTGTTTCTATGGAGGTTCTACTTACACTTCTTGGTCAAAAAACATTTGGCTTATCGATATGGATGGTAGTTTTCATACCTTTTTTCAAGAAAAGATCTGGACAAATTACCGTATTACCTTTTAAAAAACCTGAAACCTCTGGTGAGTTAGATGTTAACCAGTTACACCCTGTAACAAACATGCCTACACCAGCAAAAGGCATTTCATTTTATGGTAATGAAATGAAGTCAAAGGATCAGATTTGGTTTGCAAACGACGATGTTCGTACTCACTGTCTTATATTTGGTACAACTGGTGCTGGTAAAACAGAGACATTGTTGTCTATTTGTATGAACAGTCTAATACATGCTTCGGGTTTCATATATGTTGATGGAAAAGGTGATAACTCCTTGTTTTTAAAAGTTTTTTCTATGGTTAGGCGTATGGGTAGAGAAGATGATCTATTGCTTATAAACTACATGACAGGTACTGTTGATACAACCAAGAAAACATTTGATAGGTTATCAAACACAATGAACCCGTTCTCTAGTGGTTCAGCCGATGCACTTACAGAACTTATCGTTTCTCTTTTGCCATCTGGTGGTGGTGACGGAATGTGGAAAGGTCGTGCGGCAATTTTCATGGCGGCATTAATGCGTGTTCTTGTTGCGCTTCGTAATGAAAGAAAGATAATGCTTGATGTAAACACTATACGTAAGCACTTCTCATTGGAAAAATTAGAAGAACTAATTGCAAGAGAGGATGTTCTTGACGTTCATAAAGATGGTTTGCAAGATTATGTATGGAACTTGCCTGGTTATGTAAAACCAGATCCAGCAAAACCAAATGAAAAGATAGAACAAGACTACGGTGTATTTGAACAGCATGGTTTCATTACGATGCAATACACCGAAGCTTTTGGTTTATTATCAGATACTTATGGTCACATCATGAAAACTCAATTGGCCGAGGTTGACTTTTTTGACGTGGTTGTAAACAGAAGAATTTTGGTTGTTCTACTCCCGGCTCTTGAGAAGTCTACTCAGTCATTAGGGAACTTAGGTAAAATTATCGTATCTTCCGTTAGAGCGATGATGGCACAAGCACTTGGTTCAAAAGTTGAAGGTAGTAGAAAAGACGTTGTTGAAGCAAAGCCTACAAACGCTCCTAGCCCTTATGTAACCGTGTTCGACGAATATGGGTACTACGCAGTTGAGGGGGCGGCCGTGATGCCAGCCCAGGCACGTTCCCTGGGATTCGCAATGATCTTTGCAGGTCAGGATTATCAAGCCTTTAAGAAGGGTAGTGCCGAAGAGGCCGCTTCTATAGTAGCTAACTGTGCGGTAAAAATTTGTATGAAATTAGAGGACCCGACCGAGACGCTAGAGATTTTCACGAAGGCGGCAGGTGAAGCAAGTGTTAACGTTGGTAGTGGCACTCAATTAGATAAAGAATCTACATTAGGTGGCTACCGTGACTCTGGTCAAGCTAACGTTACTTCTAAAGCTCGTATTGTTGGTCGTGATCTTAAAGACCAAGTTGCTGGTGAAGCACATATTCTTTTCGGTGATACATTCGTTCGTGCGAAAATGTTTTATGCTAACCCAGAACAAGTTGATAACCAACGTATTAACAAATTTTTACGTGTCCCAATGCCAGAATATTCTGTCGTTAGAAGACTTACATTAGGTTATAACAGAATTAATAGAACATATCAAGACTTTTTAACACCTGAATCAAAAGAACGTAAACAAGATGTGAACTCGTTCATAAAAGACAGTATTAGTGAAGATTTAAATATTGTTAATGGTGGTTTATCTGCAATTAATAAGAGCACTAAAAAGGAAGTTGCTAAATTTAAAAACCCACAAACAAAAGCTATGTTAGCTCTATATAGTCATATGAGAAGACAGAATCTTCTTGACGCTCAAATCACTGAAGATAGAGAAGCGATTGATAAAATACATAAAGAAGAAAATAGTTATGATGACAAAGATGATAATGTTTATGTTAGCACAACTAAAAGTGAAGACTTTAATGACGAACCAATCTTTGATCAATCTATTGATTTAGATGACGAAGAAGATACACCAAGTGTTCGTGAGGAAGTTAGTAGTAGTGCAAAAGAAGCTATGGCTGACCGTCAAATTACAAACAAGCATAAACGACTTGATAACCTACGTGCTTATTTACAAAAAGCACACCAAGAACAAGAAGGTAATTTATCAAGTGAAAAATATAATCCATTTAAGATTATGGAATTTGATATTCAAAGTGTTCAAAGTGGATTAACAAAAATTGAAAAAGATTTGACCAATGATTTTTCTCAACGTGGATTAGAAACAGATGACGAAGATTTCCGTCAAAGTGATGATTGTGCTACAATGTCTACTGAGAAGGTTATTTTGGAAATTGCTCGTTCTACTGCATATGCGAGTCAAGTTAAACTTAATAAACGTGAAAATAATAAAGAAATGTTGAACGACATTATTAATGATATTATTTTAGATGACGTTGATGATTAATATCAATTGTTAAGTTTTTAAATAAACATTAGAAACTACCTGCCTACACAGGCAGTAGTTCTATTTTAAGAAATGAAATTTTAAAAAAATTATAAAGGTTCTATTTACATTAATAAACCAGATATTAATATATCTTTATAAGAGAAAGAAAAGTTAAATAATATTATCAATGAAATTACAATTTAATAAACTGATAATTAACAAGGAATTAAAAAATGAATGAAGAAGATAAAAAAATAGAAAAATCGCTACATATGTTGAAAATTATTTCTCGTGGTTTAGGTTATCAAAAAGATAGCCAAGGATTTTTCTTAGCAGGACATGAACTTGACCTAGATTCTTTATTAGATGTAGATACATTATCGCCTATCCTATTTAGCATGATCGATATGCATTATAGAAATATAGGTTTAGATCCAGATTTTGAAACATTTTTCCCAATACAATTAGAAAAGAAAACAAAATCTTTATGTTTTGCTGTTGTTAAAGCTAATCCTAGTTTTGATATTGAAAAATCTGCATTTTCTCGTGCAGTGGCTGGATGTGTTGGATTAGATATCGTTGAAAAGATTCTTATGCCTAACCCTAAAAATCAAGTTATGCTAGACCCGTTAGTTAAAATGTGGAGAAAAGAACTAGCACCTTACAAAGAGGGAGAGGTAATAGATTTAAAAAAACATTTTGAAAATTTATTTGAAGGAAATCTATGTTTATACCCTAAACTTAGAGAGGATTTAAGTGAAGAAAGAAAAAATGATTTAAGAAAAGATTTGTTCAGCAAATAAGCTTACAAGGAATATATAAATGAGTAATACTAAAAATATAATGGGTAGAATAGGTAATGGAAACCTTAAAGGTGAACTTGAACAAGTAGCAGAAAATGTTGAAGGTTTAAAAGAAACAATACTGAAAAGTAATGTTTTAGGTAAAATGAATATCTCTGAAGTGGAAAAACTTATTGAAGCCGTTGAGGATTTTCGAGTTAATTCTACTGTTTTAGATATTTTAGATAGTTCTTTTTCAAAAGTGAAAGAATACAGAACAGAAAACCCTTTAGACGTTACACCAGAACCAGAAATAAGTTTGAAACAAAATAATGAAAACAAACGTCGAGCTTCAAATAAAATGGGTAGTGGAAATAGACCTTCACTAAAACTTAAACAAGACGAAAACGATGATGAGGTTAGCTAATGAAATCACCATTAAGAGAATTAGAAAAAAACAAAAAACAATATGACGATTTAATTAAAGAACTTGATATCGCTATAAATAACGCTGAAGATCTAGACGTTGAAACTCTTGAAATATTAGAAGGTGAGTTAGCTTCTATTGAAAGAGTTGTTTACAATATAAAAATTACATTAAAAGAACTTTCAAATAAACTGTTTACTCAAAAAGCTATTAAAGATCAAAAAACAAAAGCAAAATTAAAAGACAAAACCTCCATTCAATTCAATGAAGTTCTTTTGTATCAAGGGAAACCAGCTCGTGCTATTAATAATTTAGAAGCAAGGGCAAAAAAAGGAGACGCTGAATCTCAGTATCTTATCGGAAAAACATACCTTCACGGTGTCATAGGCGCACAAGGTCATGTTTATATGAAAGACGCTGGATTAGGTCTTAAATGGCTCCACTTAGCTTATAAAAATGGAATTAATGACGCTGGATATCTAGTAGGTCTTTATGAAAAATCTGTTTTTAATATTGAAAAATCTATTAAAATATTTGAAACACTAGGTAAAAAAAATCATTTAAAATCACTAAAAGAATTAGCGTTTATATATCAAAATGATCCAAAACATAAAAGCATGGAAAAACTTTTATCTGTTAAAGAAAAACTTAGTGTTATGGAATAATATTATCATTAAATAAAGAAGGGCAACGATGCTCTTTTTTATTTTTGCAACAAACTAGATAATCTATAATTAAACGAATATAACGACATATTGCCTTTTACTTCATAATTTAAAAATTCTATAAATCCTTTCCTTGATAGCGACATTAACGCCCTTTTTATAAATTGTATATTCAGTTTTCTATTTTTAAATTCTAGAGATAGTAAATTTACAAGGTTAGATAGTTTCATATATCTATTTTCCAAGCGCATATCAAAATTAAGGACATTCAGAAATAGTTTTTTAGCCTTTTCTCCACGAATAGAAGTGAAGTCCAACAAATTAAAGGAAACTGTATTTCCTTTTTTTAATTCTTGAAAGAAAGAATCTTTAAAAGAGAAAAGGACTAATTCTTTTGTTTTCTTTTCAAAGTAAAGTGTGTTTGTTTTTGCTGTCGATAATTTTTCTAAAAAAAGATCCACTTGTTCATCAAGTAGATTTTTTGATTGTGAATGTATTTTTTTTCCAATGAAATTTCTTAATGTTGATCTTTTTACTTCTATTATTGGATTTAAGTTTTCTTTTTTATTTGAATTAACTAATTTGTTTACAAGAAACATTAGAATTGAAAAATTTATTTTTACATTGTATTCGTCAAGGAATGATTTTTTCTTCAATATGTTTCTCGGAATTAAAGTTGTGATTGTTTCTTTGTTGCACGGTAACTTGTGCCAAAAAGAATATTGCTTTCCTTTATGCAATTTATATTACTCCATTTTTTATTTTATTTATTTTAGTTTTTTAGGTGAGAGACAACCTAACAGAGAAATTAAAAATTATCAATAGGCAATTTAATTTTTTTTATTGACTTTATTTAAAATATTTATTTTTTTTATTTTTTATTAAGGGTTTCTTTTCGTATCCTTCTTATGAAGTAATTGGTTTCCTTTTTCTTTTTATTTCGTTGCTTTTTTAAATTAAAATCAAAAAAAAGAACAGCTTGGCTGTTCTTTTCTTTTTTCTTAAAATATTACTTTTATTAAATCTGGGTAATATATAAATAAAAAGAATGATAATATTATCGCAGGACCGAATGGGAGTTGATATTCTTTTAATTTTTTCTTAAAAGGCATTAATGCTATAAATTGTAGCACACCGATTACTGTTGATACTACTACTAAAAATACTAAATCTTGATAGCCTATCCAAGCACCGACCATAGCATATAGTTTTATATCTCCTTCGCCCATTGCGATATCAATACCTCTCAGCTTTTCATAACCTTTTACGAAACCATAAATAATTAAATAACCAAGTATTGCTCCCAATACAGCTTCATTAATCGGAACAATTTGATTTTCAATGTTAGTATTATAGTATAGACCTAAAAATAAGCTTCCAAAAGTAATGCTGTCAGGTAGAATCCTATGTTTCATATCTATTGCAGCAGAAGCGATTAACGCAGTAAACATTAATGTGAAAAACACAAAGTCCATTGTTAATCCAAACATATAATAACTATAAGCCCAAAATGCACCTATTAATAATTCAATGATAAGATATTGTGGCGAGTATGAAGTTTTACAATAAGCACATTTGCCTCCTAAAAGGATATAGCTTAATACAGGAATATTGTGCCAGATTGCAATTTTATGACCACAGCTACCACAACGTGAAGAAGGGAGTGCTAAATTTATACCTTTGTTTGCCATAACTTCATGATATTCTTTTTTTTCTTCTTTTGTCATTTTTGAAGTTATTACGTCATCTGGTAATTCTGTCATTTCTTTTACTATACCTAAGTATTCAAGTGTCATCATTATTGGTAATCTATAAATAACTACATTTAAAAAACTACCTACGAAACAACCATATATAATTACTAATGTATAAGCCAGAATAGGATTTGTTCTCATATTTTCTATAAGTAAAGAAAATAATTCACTCATGGTATTTTTACTCCTTAAATTTTTTGTTTATAGTTCAGATTACTTTATATTGCCTTTAAGTCAATTAATTGCTTTAAAAAATGGAAATAAAAAAAATATATGTTAAGATTAGAAAGTTAACTATTAAAAAATAATAAAAATATAAGTAAGGTTGAAAAAAAACTTGATTTTAAAAAATTAGTTTGATAGATTGTTTTCGATTTTACAGGAAGAAAATACTTAAAGGAGTAGTATGAGATTATTTATATGTGAGAAACCGTCACAGGGGAGGGATTACGCCAAAGCTCTTGGGTATTCCAAAACTGGTGCAAAAGACGGCTACATTGAATGTAATAATGGAGACATTGTTACTTGGTGTTTTGGACACCTATTATCTCCACTAAACCCAGAGGATTATGGTGAAGAATATAAGACTTGGTCTTTAGAAACTTTACCTATTTTACCGAAGGAAAAATGGGATTATGTAATAGTAAATGATAAAAAGAAACAATACAAAACAATAAAAGGTCTTGTTGATAAAACTAATGACGTTTATATCGCTTCGGATGCGGATAGAGAAGGAGAAATGATTGTCGTTTCTCTACTTGAAAGAATGGAATATAAAGGAAATAGATTTAGAGTTTGGGCAGGTGCGCAGGATGAAGAAACTCTTCGTGGTGCAATTAAAGCTGCTAAAAATGCTAATCTAACATATGATCTTTATTTAGCGGCTGTTACTAGACAGAAAGCTGACTGGATGTATGGTATGAACCTTACTCGTGGTATGACAGTTGTAAACAGACCTTTTATTGAAGGTATGTTCTCCCTTGGTCGTGTTCAAACAGCCACACTTGCTCTTATCGTTAACAGAGATCTTGAAATTGAAAACTTTAAACCAAAAGATTACTTTGAAATGTCTTGCTTCTTCACAACTAAAAAAGGTGAAGAGTTAAAAACAGCTTGGGACGTTCCAAAAGAACTTTTAGATCCAGAAGAAAAGAAATGTTTGGATAAAGATAAAGTTAAAGAGATTTTCGATAAGGTTAAAGGTCAAACTGGTACAGTAACTGTCAGTGAAAAGAAAAGAAAACAGGAAGACCATCCACTTCTATTTTCATTGGATAGTTTATCAAAAGAATGTAACA
>CEUY01206149.1_pt1 | contig 106044 bp, 104 predicted proteins | sample 361481 | NCBI WGS metagenome assembly CEUY01 (sample SAMEA2622737, study PRJEB7988) | marine metagenome | isolation source: saline water (ENVO:00002010), including | reverse complement strand
ATAAACTATAAAGTACTTTTATTAAAATCTATCTGAAAAATATTTAAGGAATTAAAATATTATGATGAAAATTACTAATCTTTTATTATTAGCTATTTTATGTTTAACTTTATTTAATATTAGTTGCACAGAATCAGATAATGATGAGAATAATAAGTCTCAAACTACAATGAATGCGGAGAATAACAATATGAATCAACCAAAATATGAAGCTCCTAAAGGCTTTTTAGATACTGATAAAACTTATCTAGCAACTATATTTACTAATCAACCAAAAGGTGAAATAGTAATTGAACTTTTTGGCAAAATCGCTCCAATATATGTAGAAAACTTTATTAACTTATCAAAATCGGGATTTTATGATAATTCATCTTTCCACAGAGTCATTCCTGGCTTTATGGCTCAAGCAGGAACTAAAAATGGAGATGGATTTACTGGTCCAGGTTATAAATTTAATGATTTCTTTCATCCAGATATGAAGCATGATTCAGCTGGTATTCTATCTATGGCAAATGCAGGACTTAATACAAATAGCTCTCAATTTTTTATTACATATGGCCCTACTTCTTACCTAGATCCTTACGATGAATATGGTAATGCAAAAGAATGTGGCACTCCTGGGGTTTCATGCCATGCGGTTTTTGGAAAGGTAATAAAGGGTATGGATATCGTTAAAAAAATAACTCCTATCAATCCTGGTGATCAAATAATTCCTACAGAAATATTAAATATAAAAATAGATATAGCTGTTAAATAAATTAAGGTTTTTTATATCTAATTAATCTCCCTGCAACACCCAAAATAACACTTTCGTTCAATTCAATGAGATCAGAAGAAGGTAATCCATTCACTCTAATTGAAGGGTCGTTAATTTTAGGATTTTTCTCTAATGTAACACCATTTTTTCTAAATACAAATGAGCCACCTGAAAATGGTATATTATTTATTTCTTCAGCATAAATTCTATTTCGCCTGAATATTAATTTTTCAATCGGTCTACTTAATTTTTTGAAATCTACAATTATATTATCTTTATCGTCTACCAAGGTTCCATACGGTGAAAATCTTGAAAAATAAAGATAGGCTAAAATAATAATAACAATAATGATAAGAAAAATTAATAACGCCCTTAAAATATAAGTCCACATCATTCCTTTGCTAGATATTACAATATCAACATTGATTATCTCCGTTTGAGTAGGTGTTACATAATTACTATCAAGATACCTGCCAGAAAGAAATGCATCGATTTTATAAGTACCTGACTGATCAAATTTAGAATAAATATCGAATTTCCAGTACTTATTATTATCAACAATATCTACTGGAATAAGTTCAATTTCTAAAATTTTATTTGTTAATTCATTTTTAATATTTATATTTATATCTTCTTCATTTATAAAAAAAGGATAATTCGATTTTTTAGTTATAATTTTTCCTAAATATTGTTTCTCCATAATTTGATCATCTTGAAATTCAAACAATTCTTCTAATTCTAAATCTAAATCCGGAAAAAATTCAGTCCTAAAAGTAAAATTTTCTGAGACAGGAGAAGATGAAGTTTTCCAATTTATTCTTACTTCAACATCATTAATTCCTTGTTTTTCATCAGAAAAAAACTTTGTTGAATAAATCCCATCAGATTCAAATCTGTCTCCATTGAAGCCGGAATCAAAAAGTTCGTACATTGCAACTTTTCCAGAAGGATCACGTATTAAAGCGTCGATTGTACCATCAATTTCGATAGGTTCTGAAGTTGAATTTTGAATTTTTACTTCAAATAAAATTTCTGAATTGACAGGATAAATCTTATCCCCTAAAAATAACATATCAATATTAGTACTAATATTCTTCAAAATACTGAAAAATGAGTTCTCCCCATCAGCTCTTATCAACCATTTCCCTACCATTGGACTCCTAATAGTAATAAAATCAATATTTTTGGTTCTAATCACATTTGATTCATCATATAATTCAGTAATTAAATTTCCTAATGGATCATATAATTCTGGTGTAATATGTGATTTCTTCAAAAATAATAAATTGATTTCTGAAGTAGATGGAGGTACATCTACACTTTTTATTGAAGGTATCCCCTGCATTAGATTTATATTATGTATTTGTTCAAATTTATTACCATAAATATCACTAAGCAGAGTATTCAAACCAACAGAATCACCCAAATCATAAAAAAGACCATTAGTTGTATCTGAAATTTTTTTATACAAATCTCTTACACCAATTTCAGAAGAAGGTAACATCAAGATATTTATCTTCCATCCTTCTTTTAAAAATAATTCTGATAAATCTACAAATCTTTGTGGAGTACTTTCTGATTCACCTAAAATTCTACCGTTTGTAATAATATAAATATTAGATCCGAATTTAGCATCGTAACTGCTAAGGAAAGAATAAATTTCGGTCAATGCTCCTAATTGATCAGATTTGGAGCCATAAGTTTCGAAACTCTTAATATACTCTAGGTTTTCTATTAGGGAATTCCCGTCTGCAGAAGTATTATCAATTTCTGATATTCTACGAATTTCCTCTCCATATACCCCTGATGCAAATAATTTTTCGTTTCTTGCTTGCATTATCAGGACTATAGATTCTAGTAGATTAAGATCATCTTGATTATCTGATGAGCTTATATCAATCATTAATAAATCCAAGTTTTCAAAAGAATCTTCATCTGCTGACCATAATATTTGTAATGGAGCAAAAAAAACTGCTATTAAAACAAAGAATAGCGCTAATGAAATATTTTTAGTTTTCATTCGCAGTTGACCTTATTATTTGAATATAAATATTTTTCAGAGAATTATATTGAGGTTAAGTTTAGATAATAACGATAAATATACTTTATTGCTTTAGAGATTAATTACGAATTTTATAAACATTTTAGATTGGAATTGGATTGACCTAGTTTTTATATAGCCATAAACTCGTTCTAATGTGTATATATATAAGTGGAGCAAAAGATGAAAATAACCTCTGTAAATAGTTACTATATTTCAGATAAATCACAAAATAATTGGGGAGGAGGGAAAGAATATTTTATAGTAAAAGTTGATACCGATATTGGACATTATGGTTTAGGAGAAGTAGGAATTTCTAAATGGGGAAATTCTATAGCAAAAGCAATAGAACATCTTTCAGAATTGGTTATCGGATCGGATCCATGGGAAACAGAAAGATTATGGCAAGAAATGTTTAGATCTGGTTTTTTCCCTGCAGACAAAGTATATACTTGTGCTATTTCAGCTATAGATATTGCTCTGTGGGATATAAAAGGTAAGTCAGTCGAAAAGCCTGTATATAAACTTTTAGGTGGTCCAGTAAGAAATAAAGTAATATGTTATCCCCATGCTCAAGGTGCAAATTCCAAAGAATTAGTAGAAGATTGTAAAAGATTAGTTGATGATGGATGGAAATTTCTAAGATGGGGACAACCTGAAACTTTAGATACTTATCGTAAAAATAATGGAATTTCTATTCTAGAACCAACAAAATCTATAAGAATAGCTGTAGAACAAATGCATAAAGTAAGAGATGCTGTAGGACCTGATATACAAATTTGTTTTGATGCTCATACAAGATTAGACACTGCACATGTGGTACAAATGTGTATAGATTTAGAACAATTCAAACCATTTTTCATTGAAGATCCTATTAGATCGGAAAATCCAGGTAGTTATAAAAATTTGAGACATCAAATTAGATTACCCATAGCTGCTGGTGAACAATGGGCATCAAAGTGGCCTTTCAGAGAAGTGATTGAAGATGAATCTATAGATTATGCAAGAATAGATTTATGTATAGTTGGGGGTATTACTGAAGCTCTCAAAATTACCCATTGGGCAGAAACTCATTATATAGATATTGCCCCACACAACCCTTTAGGTCCAATTTCTGCAGCCGCATGTGTTTCTTTATCAATGGCTTCAACAAATGTAGGAGTACAAGAAATGCCACAAAAACCCGGAACTTACTCCACTAAATTATTCCCTAAACAAATAAATTGGGAAGACGGATTTGCATGGTGCCCCGATGAACCTGGATTAGGAGTAGATATTGATATTAACGAAATTGAAAATTCAATCATTGAACCTTCTGGTTTTCCACCAAGACTTAGAAGAGAGGATGGTTCAATAACAAATTGGTAATAATTATAACCTAGGAGGAAAAAATGCCATTTTTAGGATTCCCATCTATATTTGGGTTTATTGCTGTTATATTATTTTTGGTAATGGCAGGAACTTCATATCAAAATGAAGAAACTATAGATACCATCTTGTGGGCTATAACTGCAGTAGCTTATTTTTTAAGGAATATACCAAAATTTATTATATTCAGTTTTATAAATATTTTTGCTTATATACTCTTAATTTTAGGTGCTGGTGGAATAATAGTTTTTAGAGGTCTAGATTTATTAGATTTATAAATTAATCTATTGATGCCCCTCCATCAATTATCATATTTGAACCGGTCATAAATGAAGACTCTTCAGTAGCTAAAAACAAGGCTCCATATGCGATCTCTTCTGGTCGACCCATCCGATTAAGTAAAGAAGCTTTACCAAACTCTTTATATGATTCTTCGTGATCTAGACCTAGTGATTCAATGTGTCGATTAGTTGCACGAGTTCTAATTGAACCTGGGGACAAGGCATTAACTCTTATATTTTCCTTAGCTAGATCCATAGCTAAGCATCTAGTCAATTGCAGAACGGCACCCTTAGAAGAGTTATAAGGTATAAATTCTGGTTGGGCTATAAAAGATGAAACTGATGCGATGTTAACAACTACTCCTTTTTTTTGTCTCCTAAAAGAAGGAAGAATCTCACGAACACAATTTCCATAACCAATAACGTTTACTCCAAACACTTTCAACCAGTCTTCATCAGTTATTTCATCAATTTTTCCAAAAACAAACGCAGCAGCATTATTAACTAAAATATCAATTTCTCCAATCTTGTCAATAGAAAAATTCATTAATTTTTTTACCGATTTTTTATCTGAAGTATCTACCTGTTGATGAGTAGCATTTCCTCCATTATCAAGAATTTGTTTTACGGTATTAATTGCAGATTCTTTTTCAATATCAGCAACTACTACATTTGCACCTTCTTTTGCAAATAATATAGCTATAGATTCTCCTATCCCATTACCTGCCCCAGTAACTACTACATTCTTTGATTTCAATCTATCCATTTTATATTCTCCGAGTATAATATATATTATAAGCTGAATTTATATAAATTTTAGTTTGATTATATTTAATATAAAACTTATACACGACTATAAAATTATGATTAATAAAGGTTTTAAACCCAAAAGAAATATAACCCAGAATAAAAATCTCCCTCCTGGACAATACATAGTAGATGATTTACCTATATTAACCGCCGGACCTACTCCAAAAATAGATAAAGAAATTTGGAATCTAGATATAATGAAGAATGATGAATTGATTCTTTCAATTAACTGGAATGATCTTATGACATTTCCTCAATCAAATTTTGTTACTGATATACATTGTGTTACTAAATGGTCGATATTTGATACTTCATGGCAGGGAGTATATATGGACCATATTATAGAAAATACCGAATTAAAATCATTTTCTGGATTTATTTTGGCTGAGTGTTATGGAGGGTATACTACTAATTTACCTACAAATGACCTTATTGGTAAAAAATCTATGATAGCCCACACTTATAATTCAAATTCTTTAGATCCTGCCCATGGTGGACCTGCTAGATTAATTGTTCCTCATCTATATTTTTGGAAATCACCAAAATGGATTAAATCAATTAATTTCATTGATACAGATAAACCAGGTTTTTGGGAAGGGTATGGATATCACATGTATGGAGATCCATGGAAAGAACAAAGATATTATAACGATTAATTCGAATATATATGGATTGGAAACTAGGAAAAGTACAAAATATAATCAAAATCAATTCTAGAGTCAAAGTATTTAGGATTTCTCCATATATCAAAACAAAAAAACTTATCCCAGGACAACACTACGATATACGATTGACATCAGAAGAAGGTTATCAAGCTCAAAGAAGCTACTCTGTGAGTTCTTCTCCGATGAATTCAAACATAATTGAATTCACTATTTGTAAATCTGAAGAAGGAGAAGTTTCAGAATATTTACATGAAAAAGTCAAAATTGGTGACAAGATAGAAATAAAAGGACCAATAGGTAACTATTTTAATTGGGTCCCAGGTGATTATGATAATATAGTTTTTTTTGCTGGAGGAACTGGAATTTCCCCATTTATGTCTATGATAAGAGACAAAATAGAAAAAAAAGACAAAAGTAAATTTACATTAGTATATTCTACTCGAAAAATCATAGACATACTTTTCAATGAAGAATTAGAAAAACATGAGGCTTCAGATCCATTTTTTGAAATGATAATTAATTTAACTAGAGAAGATAAACAAAATTGGGATGGAAAAATTGGAAGATTATCTAAAAAAGATATAGAAAAAATTGTAAAAATTTCATCGGATAATTGTTTATATTTTGTATGTGGACCAACAAATTTTGTAGAAAATATTTCAAATACCATTTTAGAAATTGGGGTAAAATATGAACTAATCAAAACTGAGAGATTTGGATAAAATTAATCAGGATATTCCAAAACTGGTGTACATACAAAATCTGTCTCTAGGGTATTTTTGAAAACTTTTACAGGAGGATATAAATTCGCTCTCCTTACAGGTTTATCTAATGTATCAATAATTTTTTTTGGTAAAGGTAAAACTACATTTTGAGAACCAGCTATAATACCACTTGGATCATGAACAAGATTAGGACCTCCTTCAGCTTCAACTAACCAAAATTCTTCTTCATTTATTTCATATTCATTAACGGTCCAAATTAAATTCCCAGATGCTACAGTTAATAACCAATCGTACATAGTTTGATTATCTGGCCACACTACATATGGAACTTTATTTTCATCCAACTGAATATATCCTCCAGCACTAACTACAATATTAGCTCTTTCCAAATCTCCAATACCGTAATGTTTGAACCACAGATCCGTTTTACCTTCTGGTGCACCACATTTCTGAAGTTCAGTTTTAACAATTTCTACTATTTCAGAGTCTTTGAGATTATCAGTACAACCTACTAAAAATATTAAGGTTATAGAAAATATAAATACTAATAATTGATATTTCATTATTTACCTTTAAACTTAGGCCTTCTCTTTTCCATAAATGCTCTTCGTCCTTCCATATAATCTTCACTATTAAAACACTCTTCAACTAATTTATTTACTTTTTCTGAATTTCTGTTTTGATGTGTTTTTAGACCTTCATTTACAGATACTTTTACTGATCTAATTGTTAAGGGGGCATTCTCCACTATATTGTTAGTTAAATTATCTATATATATCTCTAATTCATCATTATTTACAACAGCATTTACTAAACCCATTTTCAATGCCTCATTCGAGGTAAATTTTCTACCAGTGAAAAATATTTCTTTAGTATAAGAAGGACCTACTAAATCCATTAATTGTTTAATTCCTGAAAATTTATACCCAACACCAAGTCTTGCTGCAGGAACTGCAAATAAACCATTTTGAGATGTAATTCTAATATCAGAACATAATGATAAAGCTAAGCCACCACCAATACAAAATCCGTTTATCATAGAAATTAATGGTTTCTCTAAGTTTATTAAAGAATTGGTAGCATTTTGTGTAGCTTTTTCATAAATTTCAACTTGTTTTTTTGTGTTCCTTTTATCCTCAAATTCTGAAATATCTGCCCCAGAAACAAATGCTTTGTTTCCTGCACCTCGCATTACCACAACTCTAACTTTATTATTAGATTCAAAAAAATTTACTATCTTCGGTATCGATTGCCACATATCAAAAGATACAGCATTTCTCTTTTCGGGTTGATTAAAAATCATCCAACCTACACCGTTTTCTACCTTAACTATCATTTTGTCAGTATGTAATTTTAGTTCTATCATATAAAATCTATATCACTTTATTTGAACGTAACTCCTCAATCTCTTTTTTTGAATATCCTAATTCCTCCAATATTTCATTAGTATGTTCACCTTGTTCTGGTGCAGGTGTTCTTATAGATGATTTGGTTCGATTCATTTTAATTGCTTGCCCTAATAAATCAAATTTCCCTAATCTTTTATGTTCAATCTTAGAAGACATATTAAGTTCCTTTATTTGAGGATCAGAAAAAAGTTCATCCATAGAATAAATTGGTCCTGCAGGGCAACCTAAATCATTCAGTTTTTTAATCCAAAAATCACTACTTTTTTTTGAGGTAATTTTTGATATTTCTGTGTTCATTTCTTTCTTATTTTTTAATCTTAACTCAGAGGAATTAAACCTCTTATCATAAATAAGGTTTTCAGCATCCAAGGCCTTACAAAGTCTTTCGTAAATAATTTCTCCAGCTATAGCTAAATTGATAAACCCATCTGAGGTTGGAAATACTCCTGTAGGAATGGTAGTTGGATGGTCATTTCCAGTAGAAACAGGTACTTCTTTATCTTTTAAATATCTAGCAGCCTGAAAATCTAACATTTGTATTTGTGATTCTAATAAAGATGTAGTAACCCACTGGCCTTTCCCTGAGATTTCTCGTTCCAATAAAGCTAATAGAATCCCTTGAGCACAAAAAATACCAGCACACAAATCAGCAATAGGAATTCCTACACGCATAGGACCTTTCCCTGGTTCACCAGTAATAGACATCAATCCCCCCATCCCTTGTGCAATTTGATCAAACCCTGGCCTATTAGAATATGGTCCAGTCTGACCAAATCCGGAAATACTTGCCAAAATAATTTTAGGGTTTATTTTTGATAATACCTCATAGTCAAGACCTAATCTAAATTTAACATTAGGTCTATAATTTTCTACAACTACATCAGATTTTTCAACTAGCTTATAAAAAATTTCTTTACCTCTAGATGATTTTAAATCAATAGTAATAGATCTTTTATTTCTATGTAAATTTTGAAAATCAAAACCATCTCTATCTCCTCCCAAAGCTTCTTTCCCGTCAGGAGGGGCTTCAACCTTAATAACTTTAGCTCCCCAATCTGAAAGTTGCTTAACAGAAGTTGGACCAGATCTCACACGAGTCAAATCAATTATTTTATAATCAGAAAGAGGCATTTTATTTAAGAATTAATAGAATCATTTACTTCGTCTACCTTTAAAAACACTAAAAAATTTATCTTGATATTCATCAAAAACATCCCAATTTTCAAGTTCATCATGCAATTCTCTAGGATCTAAATTTCCTTCTTTTACTTTATGAAACATTTCTTCAATCCTTATACGAGCATCCTGAGGAATACCTTTTTGCATAGTTAATCTACCGGAACTTTTAAACTGTTCTGTATTCTCAGGTGCTGATTGATTAGTCCAGTCAAAAATAAATTTCATCAGAGATACGTCCCAAAGTTCATCTACTCCAAGTATTACTGCCTCTAAAGATTTTGAATTATTATCAATTTCTTTACTTATACGTTCTGCTACTAACTCTGGGCTACTATAAACAATTTCAGTTTTACTGGGTTGATTATGGTAAGTATAAAGAATACCTGGAGAGTTTGCTTGCCCTCTCCTAATTAATTCTTCTAAAAAATTTTGAGCCTGATCTCCAAATCCTACCGACCTAGACAAAAAATTCGGTGTAATAATTTTAGGCGGTTCAGCTTTAACGATTCCTGTTCTTACTACAGCCTCCTGTTTATTATTATTAATATCCAATGCTTGATATAAAGGTTGTGTAACTAAATTGTAAGTAAGTATAGTAGATCCAAAAGTATACACACCTTGTTTAGGAGGTTTTACAACTATAGTATTCAAGAGAACTTTTAGATAATTAGGATCCATTTTTTTAAATCTTTACTAATAATAAACAATATAATTTTATAACTTTTAAAATCATTTTGTTAACTGAAAATATTAAAAAAATTTACCTATTCAACATCCAAAATGTTACAAAGATCTTTTTTTTGATCTACAGTCAATTCTGCATAAGATAAAACACTCTTTATGTTTCTTGAAGTGTAATGATCATACAAATTATCAAGAACTTTAAAAAATTCTTCAGATGTAATACCAATGTCATTAGGTTTATATCTAACGTTACAAGTTTTAAGCATATTTTCAATATATTCAGTACCTGTACCACATGCAAACTCTACAATCACAGCCCCTAATGCCGCTAATTCACCATGTATCAAACCACCTCTATCAAGTACGCTTTCAATAGCTTGAGTCATTGAATGTCCAGCTCCAGTCATATAATCAGATTTCAACATTCTATCATCACGTTCATGTATAGAATTCATAATAAATTTAATTGTATCGCCAGTAAATTCACCATTTTCTCCTAGAGTTGAAGGAAAATTAGTAACTAAAGATTCTAGATAATTTTTTGCAGGTGTGATCAATTCTTCATTCACAGTAGGAAAATCTGAGTTTTGATTTAAAAATTTCCATTCATTAAAATCAGACCACATACATAAAACATCCCCTATCCCAGCCGAATTTAGGTACCATGGAGATTTCAAAACTAAATCATAATCAACTAGAACATGCTCAAAGTCACAATAAGGCCACTCTTGAACTTTACCAATAGTACTCCTTCCTTTCCATTTAGCAAACATACCATGAATAATAGCTCCTGTAGAAACAACAGATGGAACTAAACGTAAAGGTAATTTTTTACGGAGAGCAACATATTTGGACGCATCTAATGCAGTACCACCCCCTACACCGACGACAAGTTCAGCATCATCAGGTAAAGAGTTAGTAACCTGTTCAAGATGATCCCAATCAAGCATATTTACTACGCCAATTCCAGATGGATTTACACTACTAAAATCATTAAAATCTTTTCCTGATGTTTTTGTAGTTACTACAATATAGTTAGGCCAATTTTTACTTTCATTTTTGATTAAGTCTTTACCATATTTAATTTCAACATCCCTAGCGGGTCTAAATTCAGTACCATTTGTCCAACTTCTGCCTAATTTACTCAATTTATTATCCTTTATTCATAAAATTAAATTTGCCTTAATCTTGGATCATAATAATCTCTAAGCCAATCACCAAGAAAATTAAAAGCAAAAACCGTTAAAAAAATAGCCATTCCAGGCATAACAGCTATCCACCAAGCATTAGAAATAAATTCTCTACCATCTGCAACCATACTCCCCCATGCCGGTTGAGGTGCAGGAATACCTATACCAAGATAACTTAGTACAGATTCAGTAAGAATTAAGCTTCCAACTTGTAATGTTCCCAATACTATCACAATATTTATCAGACCCGGGAGAATATGCCTGAAACCTATCCTAAAAGGAGTAGCACCAGCTATTCGTGCCGCAGAAACATAATCTGTATCTTTTAGTTGCAAAGTTAAGCCTCTTGTTTGTCTAGCAAATGGAGGCCAACTAAATATAGTTAATAATATTAAAAGTAGAGATAAGCTTGTGCCAAAAACAACTGCAGCTACCAGTGCTACCAAAAGAAATGGAATAGCATATGTCATATCAACTAATCGCATTATTAATTCATCCCAAAAACCACCTTTATATCCCGCTATAATACCTAATATGGTACCTAATGCTCCACCTGTAACTAAAACAGTCCCTGCAACTATAAGCGAAATTCTAGATCCATGGATTATTCTGCTGAGCAAGTCTCTACCTATAAAATCACCACCTAATAAATATTCTGTTGAACCTCCATCAAGCCAAAAAGGAGGTTGTTTTATTTTAGAAAGATCAGAATATAAAGGGTCATTAGGAGAAATTAATTCCGAAAACAATGCAATAGTGACCAATAAAAATATTATCAATCCGGGAAGTAAAGGGTATTTCCTTATAATTTTATATGTTTTATCTAAAATCTTCATTATTGTTTGTTATATATTCGTATCCTAGGATCTATTGCTGCATATAATAGATCCGAAATCAAGCTACTTAATAAGAAAATTCCTGAAAAAACAACTGTAAGTCCCGTTACTAAAGGAAAATCATTATTTCTAGTAGCGTCAACTATTAATCTACCTAATCCAGGCCATGCAAAAACTGTTTCTACAACAACAGTACCTGTAATGAAAGAAGCAAATAAAATAGCAGCCACAGTTAATGGCGCAATAAGAGCATTTCTTAAAGCATGTTTCAATATTATTTTGACGTGCCCCACACCTTTTGCTCTTGCCAATTTAATATATTCACTATCTAATACTTCCAGTAATGCAGATCTTGTGATTCTAGCTATTCCAGCAGATGCAAGCCAAGCTAAAGTAACAACAGGTAAAATAAAATTTCTCCAATCTCCCTGTCTAGATGTAGGAACCCAATCTAAATTAACAGCAAAGACATAAATAAGCATAATCGCTATCCAAAAAGGAGGAGCTGCCTGTCCTATTAGAGCAAAACCACGTATAAATATATCAAAAAAGTTTCCTCTATTTACAGCTGATAATATACCTAATGAAAGACCTAATAAAATAGCAAAAATATACGAAATTGATGATAATTTTAAAGTAGCAGGAGCTCGTTCTATAATCACATCCATTGAATTTCTTTTATGCCACACAGAATCTCCAAAGTTTCCTCTTACTGCTTTACTCGCCCATATTACATATTGAATAACAAAAGGTTTATCCAAGCCCAACTCTTTTCCTCTAGCATCCCATACTTCCTGTGACCACCTGCTTCCTGGAGTTAGATACAACATCCTTGGATCACCAGACATCCTAGAAAGCCCAAAAACAATAAATGAAACAGCAATCATCACTATAATCATATAAAAAATTCTAGTAACCAAAAACCGTAACATTATTTTTAAGACCTTTATATTTTACATATTAAATAAACCTTGACCGTAAATTTACACCTACGGTCAAGATTAACTAATTCCAATACTAGTATTTATTTCAATACAATTGACTCAGGTCTGTTTGGAAGAACATCCTGAGCGTTATAAGGATCCCAACTAGCTATATCAGGACTTACAACAAATAAAGTTGCAGGAGCCTGAAACATAGGAACAAATAACATTTGATGAGACAAATAATCTTGTATCTCTAAATTATTACTTATTCTAGTTTGTAGATCCGATTCAGTAGCGTTAGAAAGACCTAGATCACAATATTTCTGTTCCATAGTGAAACCTACTATGTGACCACCTGCAGGACATATATATCTAGCAGATGTAGCTCCTGGTATCCAGTTAATACCATGAGTGAAAGGGACGTTAATAGTTTTATCAACTGTCTGAGGTCTTCTTACTGCATATTCAGTTTGATCAATAGTACCTTGCATACCTAATTCCTGTCTCCACATCTCTACAACAGCTTGTGCAGCAGAAACGGTTCCTGGAGGAAAGTTTGCTGGAATCCAAATTTCATAATCAAAACCATCAGCATACCCTGCCTCAGTCATATATTGACGAGCCTTATCAGGATCATACGGTATCACCCAGTCATCTTTATGAGATGGGTCATCTGGCAGAACGTTCTGCCAAGCATGTATTACTCTACCTCTACCTTCAAGTATATTTTCTATTATGGATTCTTTATCGATTGTCATTGCCATAGCCCACCTTACTAAACGAGCTTTTTCCATAGAATCAGCATCATCTACATCCCCAATCCATGGGTATCCTTTACTTAGACCTTCATCATATCCTGGCCTAGGCATAGTTCCACCCTCACAATCACTACAATCAGTACTCCAATAATTTCCTGCCATTTGGAAGCCTTGAGGTCTAGCTATTCCAATCTCTTGTATAGAACCTCCTATAGCATCTACTGTATCACCTATAATTTGCGGAGATAATTGAGCTATATGAACTTCACCTGCTCGCAAAGCTGCTTCACGAGTTGCCTCTTCAGGCATATGAACTATTTTTATCTCTCTTACTGAAGCATCAGTACCAGACCAATGATTTTTAACTGCTTCTAAAGTAACACTATCATCACCCTTCCATTCAACAGCTCTATAACGTCCAGAACCAATTGGTGTCTTAGCATATTCCTCTTGCCCTAGTTTAGAGTAAGCTTCTTGATTTACTATAACAATACCATTAAAACTGGCATTACCCTGTAGCCATGACCAAGTAGGATCAAATCCTCCAGACTCTATATGTTGAACAACTTCATTAGGTCCGGAAACACTAAATCCAGCTTTCATTTCTGGACCAATTTCTTCAGCTCCATTATTTACAGAGTCTAAAGCAAAAGCCTGATTATAAGACCAAGCTACATCATTAGCATCTACATATCCCCAATCACCTCCATTTGAATGCCAAGGGATGTCGTCTCTAATAGTAAATGTAATAGTTGAAAAATCTTCATTAAATTCCCAAGCTGAAGCTATACCACCATCATTTGGACTATATCCAGTATGATCTTGAGGGGGTGGAGCGGGAGGAGCCACATGAGGTGCTCTAACTAAAGTTTCATATACTGAAAAGTCTTTTCCAATACCACCAGAAGCTCTTATATCTCTCCTCGGATCCTGAATAAGTGGAGGAACTTCTCCTAATGCTATTACAACAGAACCAGAACCCGTAGGTTCAGTAATTTCTCCAACCATTTCTGGGGTAGCAACAACAATTTTTTCCACTTCAACTGGAACTTCTTTTATTACTTCCACTTCCTTTATAACTTCAACAGTTTCTGCTTCTCCACAAGAAGTAATCAGAGCTATTGAAAACAAAGATAGTAATAAAAAGGACAGATATCTAAATTTCATAAACATCATAATTTTACTCCTTATTAAAAAATGTTTGAAATTAAATAAAAATTAATTACAAACATTTACCTGATACTTATAATAAAGATATATAAAATTATGTCAATCTGTATTTTAAAATATATTAATAATTTGAAAAGTTGGTGGGCCCTGCTGGACTCGAACCAGCGACCACTCGATTATGAGTCGAGCGCTCTAACCAACTGAGCTAAGGGCCCATGAAGTTTAGAAAATTTATTGCAAATTAAGCAGTATTTTATGAATAAATTCCAAATTTTAAATTATTTACGTAATATTGAATATACAATTAATTCTAGGAATATAGAATATAACTATTGTTATTATATTAAAAAAATATGAAAATTACCGATATAAAATACAAAATGTATAAATGGCCTAGACCAAAACCCATAACAAATGGACTTTATACTTATACACATAATTTATTGAGCATAGTTGTAGTTGAAACCGATTATCCAGAAATTACAGGGATAGGTATATCAGGAAATTTGGAGGTTTCACCTAATGTTGGAGAATCTATTTGCGAACATTTTAAAAAATTCTTAGTTGGCATAGACCCTTTGGATAACGAGAGAATTTGGAGAGAAATGTGGAGACCAAAATTAGTAGGAAGAAGAGGTATTACTACTAGAATAATTTCTGGAATTGATATCGCATTATGGGACATCAAAGCCAAATTGGCTAAAATTCCTTTATATAAACTTCTAGGAGGTTTTACTAATAAAGTAGATACTTACATAGCGGGGGGATATTACGAAGAAGGCAAAGGACTGAATGAACTATACGAAGAAATGATTGAAAATGTCAAACTAGGTGCAAAAGCTGTCAAAATAAAGGTTGGAGCAGCACCAATCAATCATGATATAGAGAGAGTGAAAATTTGTCGGGAGGCAATAGGGCCTGATGTAAAACTAATGTTAGATGCTAATAATGCTTATAAACATTACGAAGCCATTGAATTTGCAAGAAAAGCAGAAAAATATGATATTTTTTGGTTTGAAGAACCCGTAGAACCTGATGATTATATTGGACAAAGAGAGATTACGAGATCTACTTCTATTCCAATTGCTGCAGGGGAAAATGAATATACCCGATATGGTTTTAGAGATTTAATAAATCATCGGGCAGTAGATATATTACAGCCTGATGCTTTAATTATGGGAGGAATAACAGAATTTATGAAAGTCGTTGCTCTTGCCCAATCAAATGATCTTGATATTGCTCCACACGGAGCCCAAGAAGTACATATTCATTTAGTTTCTGCTATTTCAAACGGGCTTATATTAGAATACTATCGAGATACTGTTAATCCAATGCATGGGAAAATATGGAAAAATGAACTGGAAATAAAGAATGGACAAGTATTAGCACCTGATAGACCAGGTATTGGTTTAGAGCCAAAATGGGATACACTTGAACCATATTCAATTAAATAATAATAATAATGGAAACAGTATATAGAGAAGCTAAAAAAGAATTACAATCTGACAAGCCTATTGTTCTAACTACTGTTGTTAGAACATCTGGATCAACACCTCAAAAATCTGGTGCTAGATTATTAGTTAAAAATAATGGCTCCGCAGTTGGAACTTTAGGTGGAGGTTGCGTTGAAGGAGATATTTGGTTTGCATCAAGTGAAATTCTTAAACAAGGTTTACCCTCAGAACTAAAGAGTTATGAATTAAATGAAGATTTAGCGGCACAGGACGGTCTCGTTTGCGGTGGAACTATGTATTTTTTGATTGATCCTATAAGAGAAAAAAATCCTCTTGTTGAAAAAATAATTAATGAAGTTGTAGATGCTTATGATGGAGGAAAACCTGTTGCATTAGCGCACTTAATAAAATCAAAAGAAAAAAATGAAGTGACAGGAAATTCAATTCTTATTAGAGAAAACGGAAGTACGCTAGGATCATTAGGATCGGAATTTTTAGATAAAGATGCAGCATATAAGGCTAGGTCTCTTTTGGCTCTAGGTAAAAATGAATACATTAAGATTGGTGAAAGAGAATATTACATTGAAGCATACACAACTCAACCTAATTTAGTTCTAGTAGGTGGCGGGCATATATCACATGCAATAGCTCCGATTGCTAAATCTTTAGGTTTCAGGATATTTGTTATTGATGATAGGAAAGAATTTTCAAATAATAAAAGATTCCCAGAAGCAGAGAAAACTTTAGTTTCAGAATATAATAATGGTATTAAAAAACTTGTACCTAATGCAAATACATTCATAGTTGTTGCAACTAGAGGACATCGACATGATGATGATGCTGTAGCAGCTGCATTGCATACAAAAGCGAGTTACATAGGATTAGTAGGTTCTAAAAGAAAAGCTGTACTGATTTTTGAAAAACTTATCTCTAGAGGTTTCACTGAAAAACAAATAAAAGATATAAAATCTCCAATAGGTATTGATATTGGAGCTCGAACGCCTGAAGAAATTGCAATTTCTATAATTTCTGAAATACTATCATTTAGATTAGGTGGAACGGGAAATTCAATGAAACTAGAATCCAAAATAACTAATAAAGCTATATCTAAAGGTAAGACTTCTAAAATAGCTAAAACTAACTAAAGTATAAGACATATTTGTATTCATTAAAAAAAAAAGTAGAAGGTATCATTTTATCTGGAGGATATTCAGAAAGGATGGGGTATCCAAAATCTTTATTAGAATGGGATAAAAAAACATTACTTGAATATCAAATTAATTCTTTAATTACAGGTGGATGTGATGGTGTTTTGGTTATAACAGGTAAACATCATAAAGAAATAACTAAAGGCATAAATTTAAATAATAAATCTAAGATAATTTTTAACGAAAATTATCATGAAGGCAAAAGTACTTCTATAAAAAAGGGAATCGAGAACTTATCTAAAGATATATATTCATTTATCATTCTTGCTGTAGACCAACCTAGACCTTCTTGGGTAATTTCTAAAATGTTGAGATCTCATATATATTTTGATTCACTAATTAGTTCACCTGTTTCTAATAATCACGGTGGGCACCCTTTGATTTTCAATCATAAATTAATAGAAGAAATTAAAAATATTGACGAAAAAACTTTAGGTTTACGTAAAATATTTCTCAATAATAAAAATGAAGTCAAAAAGGTGAAATTTAATTCAAATATAGTAAATATAGATATAAATGATATGAAAAACTATTTATATGCATTGTCATATTTCAGAAATATTTCAAAATAATATAATCAAATAATTGAATGAATAAAATCACCGAAAGTCAAATTGAATCACATTACTATGCTGTAAATAGTATTGATGAAATTTCTGAAGAAGTATTTTTATTCTTAAATGAAAATATCAGATGGGCAATAACCGAACACGACTTATCTGAATTTATAAAAGGATTATTTTATAAATATAAGTTAAAAACAAATTACAATCCAATAGTTAAATTTCTAAGTCATCCGTCCATTACGCAAAATGACACATCCATAGATCCAAAATACATAATTATACGTAGAGAAGGTTTGTTGAAAATAAATATATATGCAAAGAAAAATGACAAAAATTATAAAAAAAATATGTATGCTAATTCATATTTCAACATTGGATTAGGAAATACTTTTCCAAATTATTCCATACTAGTAAATTTAATTCCAAGCATACAAAATTATTATAAAAAAAATTTATTATCCAAAACTAAAAATGATATCTTTTATGGTAATGAAATCAAAAAACTTCTGGATAATTTTAGCTCAAAATACAAAATTAAATTCAATATAACTATTTCTAACTTTGGTAGTGAAATTTTTTCATTAATAGATACTAAAATTCCAAATACAGAAGGTTTTATTATTTCTACTAAAATTCAAATCATTAATCCAAATGAAATTAATAAAGCTGACATAAAAACCGAATTTAATACAAATATCTTATTCACTGATTACGAAAATATATTATCTTCACCAAAAGTAGAAATTAAATTATTAGATACTTCAAGATAAAATTTATTCCTTCTCCCAAAAATGATTAATCGGACCATTTCCTTTGCCGACTGGGTAAGAATCTTTTATACCATTCCATACATACTTTTTGGATAAATCTATCGATGATATTAAGCTATTTTTTTGAGCTAAATATGATGCTAAAGCTGATGATAATGAACAGCCAGTTCCATGTGTATTTGATGATTTAATCCTCTCCAAACTAAACTTATGAAATTTATTCCCATCATATAAAATATCCTCTGAAATATTATCTTTTAATTGATGACCACCCTTAATTAATACATTTTTCACACCAAAATCAAAGATTTTTTTTGCAGCTAAAATAATAGAATCAGAACTATTAATTTCTATTCCAGTCAAATACTCAGCTTCAGGAATATTTGGAGTAGTTATGTATGATATAGGTAACAATTTTCTTATATAACTATCTATGGCTTCATCTTTCAGTAATTTATCACCAGTTGAAGAAACCATTACTGGATCTACGACTAAAAATTTCCATGAATAAGATTTAGCTTTTTCTGCAACAAGTGATATTATTTCATTTGAAAACAACATACCTGTCTTTACAGATATAGGTTCTATATCTTTACATATTGAATCAATTTGGTCCTCTATTATATTTAAATCTATTTCCTGTATCGACTTAACCCCAAGCGTATTTTGTGCTGTGACTGCAGTTATTACGGAAGTACCATAACTACCTGTTGCCGCAAAAGTTTTTAAATCAGCTTGAATACCAGCCCCTCCTCCTGAATCTGAACCAGCTACCGTAAGAACATTTGGAATTTTATTAGAAATCAATTACTAATTACCTCATTTATGTAATTAATTATATTCATTAGTAATATACTATTTTTACTTATCACATTACTTATATAAGAAAGTCATAAATTTGAAAGAAATTAAAGCTGTTTTATTTGATGTTTTTGGAACTGTTGTAGATTGGCGTAAATCTATTGCGAATGAGGCTTTAAATATCGGCAAAAAATATAATATTGAAGCTAATTGGGGACAATTTGCTGATGAATGGCGTGAAGCATATCATGATCAGATGAAAGCAGTTAATTCTGGCGAAAGAAAGTGGATTAATGTAGATCAAATACATTTTGAAAGATTAGAATTTCTTCTTCAAAAATATAATTTCCCAAAAATTAATTATGAAGAAAAATTAAAACTTAACAAGGCTTGGCATAGATTAAGCCCTTGGTCAGATAGTGTAATAGGTCTAAAAAGATTAAAAACTAAATATATCATCGCTCCACTATCCAACGGTAATATTTCTTTACTAACAAATATGGGAAAGCATGCTAATCTACCATGGGATGCAATACTCTCAGCTGAAATTTCAAAAAAATATAAACCTGACATACAAGTCTATCAAGATGCAGCAAGAATATTAGGAAATGATTTAGAAGAAACATTGATGGTTGCGGCACATAAGTTTGACTTATTGGGCGCATTAGAGGCTGGTTTAAGAGTTGCTATGGTTACTAGACCTGATGAATTTGGTGATAATAAAAAAGCTGATATAGAAAATGATAAAAGATGGGAATTTTATTGTAGAGACTTTAATCAGCTTGCAGATGAATTAAATTGTGACTAAATTATAACTATGGAATGGAAATTTGAAAATGCAGCACCAGTAATCGGTTCTATAACTGAAGGAAATTGCTGGAATGGGAAATATTTACTATATTCAAACATCAGTATGAATAGAATTTTGAAATATGATCCTAGTTCTAAATTAGTGAGTGTATATTGTGAAAATACTGAAGGGATAAATGGCCTTAATTATGATTCTGAGGGAAATTTATTTGGTTGTTCAGGTGATGGAAGAAAAATAGTATCTATAGATGATAAAGGTCAAATACATACAATTGTTGATCGTTTAGATGGATTAAGATTGAATGGACCTAATGACCTAGCTATCACTCCAGATGGAACTATATATTTTTCAGATCGTATCGAAGATATTACACCTGAAATGGGGATTGATCACTCATCAATAATTTCAGTCAAAAAAATAAATGATCGATATGAATCTGTTAGAAGAACATTTGATACCACAATGCCTAATGGACTACTTTTTTCAAAAGATTACAAATCTTTATACGTTGCACAAAGTGATTACAGGGCTAGTGAAAAAAGAGAACTTCGAAAATATCCTGTTAATGAAGATGGATCGCTAGGCAGTTATGAAGTATTACATGATTTTGGACCTCATAGAGGAATTGACGGGATGACTCTTACAGATGATGGGCTTATAGTCGCATGCACAGGATGGGAAGTTTCTGGGCCAGGGGGAATGATAACTATTTTTGAGGATTCCGGACAAATTATTGAAACACATCCTACACCAGCATTAAGACCCACAAACTGTACATTCGTTAATCAAGATCTATATATTAGTTCCATTGAAGGTCATTTATTAGTAGTCAAAAACACAGGATTAAATGGATATCTTTTATATCCGAATAAAAGAGGAGTGTAACATTGGAAGAAAACTGGAATTGGAAAATTATCAGTGAACATAAATCATTAACAGAAGGTCCTTTATGGATTGGTAATGGTCTAATTTATAATGAATGTTACGAAAGCAAAACTTTCTTTTGGGATCCAAAAACTATGAAATCCTCCTTATGGAGAAATAAAACTGGAGGAGCCAATGGAATGGCTTTTAATAGATCAGGAGAAATATTTGTTTGCGAGGGAGAAAATCATAGGGTTGTTAAAATAAATAAAGAAGACCCAAATAATCATCCTACAATATTAACTAATAATCAAAATATTTCATCTTTAAACATGCCTAATGATTTAGCAATTGACTCTTCGAATAGAATATATTTTTCAGATCCTAATTATAGTGAAAATCCTAATACTAGAGATAATGAATCTGTTTATATGATTGAAAGTAATTTTGGAGGTTTTAATCAAGTCACACAAGTAACGTATGATACTAAGCGTCCCAACGGCGTTTTACTATCTATAGATCAAAAAACATTATTTATTGCAGAATCTCCAATAAAAAAATCTATACCCAGACAACTTAGGGGTTATCCGATAAATTCAGATGGGACTCTAGGAGATTATTATATTCTTCATGATTTTGGACCTCATAGAGGAATAGATGGTATGACATTAACTGATAATGGAAATATTTTAGCTACAGCTGGCTCTAAATCTTCCGGTCCAGGTCCTATGATTTATGAATTCAATAAAAACGGACGTGTTATTAGATCTCACCCTTGCCCTTCAGATGAGCCAACAAATTGTTCTTTTGGAGGAGAAAATAACGATCTACTCTTTGTGACTTTTTCAACTGGAAAAGTTTACATAATAGAAAATACTAATCTTAAGGGTAATTCATCTTATCCTCTATAAATTTCCCTCAAATCAGTCTAAAAATACATTAGAAAAACTTATGTCCGTATTCATATCAGCAGGAATTAATTTTCTAGATTTCATCCATTCAGAAAATTCATTCCACCTAGTTTCATCTATTCTGCCAAATTCTGGATTTTGATTGTTTTGCCAAATCGGAACCAATAATTCTATCCCTTTTGATTCTATTTCTTCATCAATAGTAGGAGGATTCATTATAATTAAGTTTCTCAAAGCATCTTCACTGTCTTCGATAGCAGAAGTATATCCAGCACTTATAGAATTGACCATTCGTTTAACATAATTAGGGTCATCTTCTAATGTTTTTTCAGAAGTTACAAGAATTAACTCATAATAAGGAGGTACTCCCCATTCATTTGGCATAATTACTTCAATATCATAACCTTCTTCCTCCATGATTATGGATTCATGTGTCCAATATGCCCCTATAATTGCATCTACTTCACCACTCATTAAAGCAGGAGCCAGAGACCATCCTACATCTATTAGTTCTACATCTACAATTGACAAACCATCAGATTCGAGCATAGTAGCGAGCATTGATCTATTCCAATATATACCAGGATAACCGATTTTTTTAGAAGCTAAATCTTTTGGCCTAGATATACCTGATTCCTTTAAAGTCATCAATGCATTAAGAGGTTCATTAACAATGCTTGCTACTGCTATAACAGGCACTCCTTGCGATCTTGCTAGAAGTAAATCAGGCTGGTAAAAAATACCGAAATCACTATCTTGATTACTAACTAGGGACAAAATAGTTGCAGGATCAGAAGGTGTATCTATAATAATATTTATTTTATTATCCATAAAATGATCATCTTTTACTGCAGAATATAAACCTGCATGATTGGCATTTGGATACCAATCTAAAATTAATTTTGCTATATCAAAATCAGGATCATTTGTCTCAATCTTTTCTTCAACATTTTCAGAACAAAAAGTTAATAATAATACAGAAGATAACAATATGAAATATATAAATATTTTTTTCATTTAAAACTCCAAAAGATTCTTGACAGTTATGATTTAGGATATTTTTTTAAAAAAAATTTTTCCAATAATATTGTAACCAAATACAGTAATAATGCTATAACAGAAAGTGTTACAATTGCTGCAAAAATTCTTTCAGTTTTAAATTGAGGTCCAGATAATTTTATTAACCAACCCAAACCTCCACTTGATCCAATCCATTCCCCAATTACTGCTCCTATTACAGACAATACAGAAGCTACTTTTATTCCAGAAAATATTTGAGGAAGTGCGTTTGGAATATATAATTTAGTATAAATTTGCAATTTATTTGCACCCAAAGTCTTAAACATATCTACCAAAACTTTATCACTGGACTTAAGTCCATTAAATGTTGTAATTACAACAGGAAAAAAAGTGAATAATACAATAACAATTATTTTGGAAGCAATCCCTGTTCCAAACCAAACTATAATCAATGGAGCTAAAGTAAAAATTGGAATAATCTGAGATGTTATTACAAATGGAAAAATTGCTTTATTTAATATTGATGACCAAGAAATAGCCACAGATAACGAAAAAGCTAAAAAAAGTGAAATAAATAACCCAGAAATTATTTCTAATATAGTTTTTTGTGAATGTTCAATAATTAAGCTTGTATGATTATGAAAATCAAATAAAATTACTGATGGTGCTGGCAGTAACCAATTAGGCACATCAAAAATTATTACTGAAAATTCCCAAACTAATAAAAAGAAAAAGAATAATAATATTGCAGGTAGCCAATTTTTTAGTAATTTCATATGCTATTAATTAAAACTTAAACTTTCCATAATTTTTTTACGCATTAATAAATAATGTTTATCTACGATCATATCTTCTTCATTATGAAAATCTTTTTCAAGTATAATTTCTTGAAATTTTCCTAGAGTATTATTTTTAAAAACAATAATACGGTTTGAAAGTAAAATAGCTTCATTTATATCGTGAGTAACAAGTAAAACAGTTCTTTTATAATTGTGTAAGATTTTTTTTAGCCACTTTTGTAATGACATTCTGGTAATTGCATCAAGTGAAGCAAAAGGTTCATCTAATAATAAAAAATTATTTTCAGTTAGCATACTTCTTAATAATGCGACTCTTTGCTTCATACCTCCAGATAATTGCCAAGGCATTTTATATATAGAATCAGATAACCCGAATTCTTCAAATAAATCCATAGCTTTAATAATTGATGTTCTCTTTCTTTCTCCTTTAATTTCTAAACCTAACAAGACATTGTCAAGAGCATTTCGCCAAGGCAGTAAAGTATCCTGCTGATGAACATAAGTAAATTTTCCTAATCTGTTTTTTTCTAGATTGTTATATAAAACTGTCCCTTGATTTGGAGTTATCAGACCAGAAATTATATTCAATAAAGTAGTTTTACCGGAGCCTGAAGGGCCAATTAATGAAACAAACTCTCCAGTATAAATATCAAGATTTAGATTTTCTAATATTATTTCTTCACCAAAATAGTAGGTCAAATTCTTTACCGATAAAGCTTTATCAGAATTTTTATACATAATGTTATATTATTTAGGCAAAATCTAATCTAGGATAATACACATAATCCCTACGCTGGTATTATCCAGATCAGGTAATTGGGTCGGTTTATAAATACCCTCTCAGCCTAAATGACTCCCCATAATTAAATAAAAAATATTTATTTCCACTTTATCAAATTATAATTTTAAAAAATATGTAAGCTTAATAATTAAATTGTATTCTTAAAATGTATCTTTTAATAAAATATTAATAATTGCAACCTGAAAAATTAACTAACATATTTAAATGTGATATTTGTGGCAATTTAATGCTTGATCTACACTGTAAATTAAAATGCGACAATTGTGGCTTTATAAGAGATTGCTCAGATCCATAAAGAATTTTGATATCTAAATATAATATTTTAATAATTATCATAATTTCTGGTTTATTTTTTTCATGTCATAAAGAAAATTATCAGGAAGAAATCACCCCGGAAGATATAATATCTAAAACCCTTCAATCTATGAAATTAAATAATAATTTTGAATTTTCATTACATCATGAAAAAGGGTTTATAGATATTGGTAATAATATTAATCTATTATCAGCTAAAGGGAGAATTACTGAAAATGGACTTTCCATTGATTCAGAATCTTCATTGGGACGTGCTTTAATTAAGACTAGTGCTATAGTAATCGGAAATAGAACATGGATCACAAACCCAATTACTCAATCTTGGATAGAAATTCCTTCAGATGAAAGTCCTCTAAATTTCATTAATTTAGATTTATTAATTTCAGAAATTTTAGGTGATATCAATGACATAACATTGAACGATCAAAATCCTGAAAGCTACTATATCTCTGCTAATTCTAATTCAAATTCTTTCACTTCTTTAGTGGGATCTGTTGTTCAAAATAAAAATGTGAATATAGAATTAGAAATCGATAAAAATTCCAATCTAATTAAAAAAGTTATAATATATGGTCAAGTTCAAAAAACTGACAAAAAAGATTTCAAAAGAATAATTAAATTCTACAGTTACGGTAAGAATAATATTTTGTCCCCGCCTAAAATAGATGACTAAAAATATTCTCGAAAAATTTAAGTCCTACATATATTTATTACCATTACTTTTTGGGGTTTTTATAGCTGCAGATGACCAGACAGTAATAGTAACGATACTACCTGAATTACTGATTGATATGAACGTAGGAATTAATGAACTTAGTAAGGCATCATGGACAATTACCGCATACCTGATAGGGTATGCTGCTATGCTACCAATCATGGGTAATATTTCAGATAAATATGGATGGAAATTTACATATAATATATCTATATTGATTTTTGTAATTGGATCAATATTTGTAGTTTTAAGTGCATTTTTATCAGATATTTATATTAATCATTCAAACTTTTTTTATTGGATTTTAATAATAAGTAGGTTTATACAAGCAATAGGAGCTGGAGCTTTAATACCTATAACTATTTCAGCTTCATCAAAAGTCGCTCCTAAATTAAGTCCTCCCATTGCATTTGGTTTAGTTGGTGCAAGTGCGGAAGCAGGTGGAGTAATAGGACCTTTTTGGGGTGGTATAATTACAAATTTCGCTTCATGGGAATGGGTGTTTCTTATAAATATACCATTAGTACTAATTACTTCATATTTTATTTTCAAATGTCCATCAGGATCAAAAAATGGTATTAAAAAAATAGATTTTAAAAATGGAATAATTTTCGGATTAATAATTATAACCTCTACAATAGGATTTTCTAGAATAGGAAATCCGGATTTTACTATGGTGTTTTTGTTGATTGTTGCTGTAATTTTACTAATTACTTTTATATTTAATATTAAATCAACTAAAGTTAATTTAATACCTAAAAAATTAATTAATTTTTCATATTTCTTTTGGGCTAATGTAACTCATTTCTTAATTGGTTCATCATTAATTATTGTCATGGTAACAGTACCTTTAGTTTGTGCAACTATATATTCCATGACAGCTTTAGAAAGTGGATTTGAACTTTTAAAATTCACTATATTTTTAGGTGTATTCGCTTTGATAGGTGGATTAATCACAAAAAACAATAAAGGTTATTTATGTACAATTATAGGATTACTTTTGTCTGGTAGTGGAATGTTATCAATGTCCTTATGGAATAGTAATTCCACTGAATTAATCAAATTTATATCCCTCATAGTATCAGGGTCTGGATTTGGTTTATTGGTAGCACCTATAACTGATCAAGCTATAACAAAATTAGATGAAAATATTAAAGGAAGTGCTTCATCTTTACTTACTACTTCTAGAATACTCGGAATGATAGTATGTTTAGCCATATTGACCTCTATAGGAACGTTACAATTCTATGATTTATTATTAGGTATACCTTCATTTAATGAACAAAACATACAATTCGTTGAAAAAACATTAATATCAGCACAAACAATTTTTTCTAGGTTTTTTCTATGGGGAAGTTTGATATGTTATCTTACATTGCTTCCTGCGACTATAATGCATCATCCAAAAGCTTTTAAATTTTATTAGATTTTCTTTGTGCCTCAAGTCTCTCTAAATCATACTCATTATAATCTACATATTTCATTGCATTAGCCAACAATTTATGTCCGGCTTTTTCTTTAATTAAACTATGCATTTTTTGACAGATTCTCCTATAATCAGGATGCCCTTGCCTACTGGTCCTCAGTTCTAATATGTGAAATGCTTCACGCGCATTCATCTGCATAATATATCTAAATTTAAAGGCGAACGGAACCGCATATTGAGAAACATAGCCACCATGTTTTGATTTGATTTCATCAAATAGATTCGAACATCTTGACATTGATTTTTCCCATCTATTAGTTTCATTAATCTCAGAAATAATATCGGGAGTATTGTATCCATGCTCTATCGTTAATTTTTGCCAATCTATAGTCAACATCCTATGCCTTTGAAGATCTCTAAAACTACCATAATCCGACAGAATATCAAAACGATAAAAAGAATTTTCTAAACCTCTTCCCGGTATATGACGTCTATTTAATCTATTTCCTATAAATTTTTCCATAATATTTCTTTTTTCTTCAAGATTAAGATTTTTTACATATTTCTTTATCTGACTCTCAGAAAATGAAGTATATGGATATAAAGCTGAACTGATAATTTTATTTTCTGATTCTTTGTCCCAATCAATTAAATCAACCTCCTCTACAGAGTCGATATTATTACCTAAAATATTACTAATATCTTCCATTGACTGTCTATTAGACCTAAAATAATCAGACCAAACAATACCTCTATCTTTCAAATCAACTCTTTTTAAAAAAGACGGAATAACTTTTCTTAATTCTTCAAGAAGCATTTTTGCATAATCTCTAACTTCAATTAGATCATGAGAATTCATACTAATTATCATTCTTTCAAATGATTGTCCAGAGGCAAAAATTCCTACGTTAGATTTAGTACTTGCTGGCAAAATACCTCTAGCTCCATCACAAGCTTTTGCTCTAATTGTAGACTTGTAAATGAATTCTGAATCATTATTTACATTGGGATATTTAGATAGTAGATAATTATATAATTTTCTTACGATAATGGAATAATCATTAAAACTTTCATTAATTACATTTTTATAATTTTTATGAGATTTTGAATTAATAATTTCTTTAGGAATAAAATAATTATAATTGTCTTGAGAATCCTTTTTATCGTAGAAAATATACCTAGTAGACTGTTCTAAATATGATGACAATCTTCCCCTTTCTAATATTTTAGTAAGAATATTAGATGACTGCTCACATGCTACATGTGCAGCACCGAGTTGTGCTACAGAATCATCTCCATATTCAGAAAAAACTCTATCATAAAGCTTTTCAGCTCTAGTCGAATCAAAATTATTTTTATCTAGTTCTGAATCAATAATATTTGAATCTTTAGAAAGAAATTCATCTAGAAATAATCTCCTTAAAGATTTATCTGATCTCGAATATCTAGCAAACAAAGCCCCCTTCACCACTTCTGGTAGATTAATTATTGCAAAAACAGGTTTGTCTACATTAGTGAAATATTTATTTAATATTGCTATTTCTTGATCACTAAAATGCTCAGTAAAATACATATCTAATATTCTATTATTTATTTTAATAGGTGCAGAGGATTCTCTAAGTTTCTTTGAATTTCTTTTAGCAAAATAGCTGCTTCAGCACCATCACCCACTCTATGATCAGCAGATAACGTAGCATTCATAATAGATCTAATGACTATTTTTCCATCGATTACTACAGGTTTATCCTTAACCGCCCCTACAGCCAAAATACCAGATTGAGGTGGAACTATTATAGCTGCAAAAACCTCTGTTCCAAACATTCCTAAATTAGAAGTTCCGAACGTACCATTACTTAATTCTTCTTGAGTAAGAGTACCACCTTCTCCTTTAGCTCTATTACCTATATCTTTTGATGATCGTGATATTTCCACAAGAGATAAATTTTGACATTTCTGTATAGCTGGTACTATAAGACCTTCTTGAAGGGCAATAGCAATTCCAATATTAATGTCGCTGTTAGCTTTCAAATGGTCTACAGCAAAATAAGAATTCCACTTAGGATATTTTATAAGAGAATTTACTAAAGCCTTAATAATTAAATCATTAACAGATATTTTATCTCCGTCTTTAGAAATAATATCATTGAATTGTTTCCTAAAAGACATTGCATTAGTCATATCAACTTCGTGAGTTACATAATAATGAGGAATTTCTGTTTTAGATTTAACGGTTACCCTAGCAATAGCCTGTCTCATTTTAGATAAATCAGTGTTTTTAGAATTCAAAGAAATATTTTTATTTTTCAAAGTCAGACCTTCCGAAATATTCGGAGAAGAATAATTTAATATATCATTCTTAGTAATTCTTCCTCCTGGACCAGAACCAAGAATTTGAGAAATATCTATTCCTCTTTCTTTTGCTAGTCTTTTAGCCATAGGAGAGGCTTTTATTAAAGAAGAATCAGAATCTAACTTTGTGGGAGTTTGAGAATCTGATTCGTTTAAATCAACAGAATTATTCAAATCATTTTCTGGTGGATTAGTAATATTTGAAGAATCGTCAGAATGAATTGGTGTTTGTTGATCTGATTCATTGTTTATACCAACTTCTGGTAAATCATCAGAAGGATCACCTATAAAAGCGATAAGTTCTCCCACTGGTACTTTAGTTCCAGAATCAACAATAATTTTCCTCAAAGTACCTTCTGTATAAACTTCCATTTCCACGATTGTTTTATCTGTTTCAATCTCGGCAATTTTATCACCTCTTTGTACAGTATCACCTTCGGACTTTAACCATTTTACTACTGTCCCTTCAGTCATATCTGCCCCCATAGATGGCATGGTAATTTCAGTAATCAATTTTATTTATCCTCCATAAATTGCCTTTACCTTAGAGTTTTATCATAAACTACTATAAGCCTTATCAAAAGCTTCAATCACAGAAACTGAATCTATAAAAGCTTTTTTTTCTAAGTTTCTATTATATGGCCATGGAACATCAGATGAACCTATTCTCACAATTGGGCCATCTAACCAATCACCTGCTTTATCCATAATTAATGAAGCTACTTCAGCCATAATACCGCCAGTTTTTCTTGATGTATCTACAAGAATTACTCTATTTGTTTTAGTGATTGAATTAATAATCGTTTCTTCGTCTATAGGATTTAATGATCTTAAATCTATTATCTCGGGATCTAAACCTCTTGATGATAAAATTTCAGATGATTCTCTAATTACGTCCATACCATGACCATAAGAAATTAATGAAACATCCATACCAGATTTTACAACGTTAGCTTTTCCTATTTCTATTTCATAATATTCTTCAGGTATATTTCCCTTTTTTGTATACAGCATTGCTGGTTCAGCAATAAATACTGGATTCATATCCTTTAGAGCACTTCTTAGCAATCCAAGGGCATCATATGGAGTGGATGGACAAACACATTTCAGACCTGGTACCTCACTCAACCATGTCTCAAAACTTTGTGAATGGGTTGCTGCCAACTGTACACCCGCACCTGTGGGCGCCCTCAAAACCATAGGTACATTTATCTGACCTCCAGACATATACCTTATATTAGCAGCCATATTAACTATTTGATCAAATGCTACCAATGAAAAAGATATAGACATTAATTCAACTATAGGGATCAAACCAGCCATAGCAGCACCAACACCTGCTCCAATAAAAGTAGCTTCAGATATTGGGGTATCTTTTACTCTATCAGATCCATACTTATCCAATAACCCATCAGTAACTGCATAAGCTCCACCATATGCCCCAATATCTTCTCCCATTATGAATACATTGGGATCTTTTGATAAAGCTTCATCAATACCTAACCTTAATGCTTCTCTATATAAAATCTCTACCATTTAATCTCTGTAAATATCTGTATAAAGTTCTTCAGCAGAAGGTTCTTCACTTTCCTTAGAAAATAGTACTGCAGTCTCTACTATCTCGTCAATTTCTGAATTGATTTGCTCTATCTCACCACTATTAATACCTGATTTAACTAAATATTCTGGAAAAGTAATCAATGGATCTCTTTTTCTCCAAACTTCTATCTCAGAGTTATTCCTATACTTTTGACCATCAGCATATGAATGACCAACATATCTGAATGTTTTCGCTTCGATAAAAAATGGTTCAGAATTTTCTCTAATGTGTTTAACTGCATTATTAGTAACTTCTGCAACTGATAAAACATCCATACCATCCACTTCAATAGCTTCTATACCATAAGTAGATAATCCTGGAAAAAAATCCATCCCCCCTGCTCTAACTCTTTCTATTGAAGAACCCATACCATATCCATTATTCTCCAAAACAAATAATATAGGTAATTTCCAAATAGATGCAAGATTTAATGTTTCGTGATAAACACCTTGATTTGTAGCTCCATCTCCAAAAAAACATACAGTCAAACTATTAGTGTTTTTATATTTTTGAGCTAAAGCTAAACCTGCAGATACAGGAAGTTGAGCTCCTACAATTGCATGACCTCCCATAAAATTTTTTGTGACATCAAATAAATGCATTGAACCTCCCTTACCTTTTGATAATCCTGTATTTTTACCAAAAAGTTCAGCCATACATCTATTAACATCCAGACCTCTTGCAAGTGCATGGCCATGGTCACGGTAATGAGTAATAATATAATCATCTTTGGACAACTGAGATATAACACCTACTCCAGTAGCTTCTTGTCCAATATATAGATGTAAAAATCCTCTTATATTACCAGAAGAATATTGTTCTCCACATGCATTCTCAAAAGTTCTTATAAGATACATTTTTTTGTATATATCTAACAAATTCTCCTTAGACATTTTCATATCACCTGACATGAAATCATCTTTTGAGATTCCTGATTTTTTTTTCTTTGATCCTGAAGTAGTAGACATAATTCTCGAATATAGGTAAATATACCCCTACAATTTCTATTAAGTAATATTTTACTTGATTTTTTTAAGAATCTTCGCTGATTTAGATACGTTTTTTAAAAGCATGGCTACAGTCATAGGACCAACACCTCCCGGGACGGGAGTAATATATGATGCTATATTTTTAACTTTTTCGTAATCTACATCTCCAATAAGAGCGAATCCTCTAACTTTTTTTATATCTACTACTCTATTAACACCAACATCAATGATACAGGTATTTTGTGAAATCATTTTTTCACTTATAAATTTAGGGGAACCAATTGCAGCTACCAATATGTCAGCTTTTTTTGTATGTTGTGCTAAATTATTAGTTCTTGAATGACAAGTAATAACAGTAGCATCTCCATAATCTCCTTTTCTAAGTAAAATTGAGGCGAGAGGCAAACCTACTAATTTACTTCGACCTACAATCACTACAGTTTTACCTTTAGTCGTAATTTTATTTTCTCTAAGTAAGCGTAAAATACCATATGGAGTAGCGGGAATAAATCTTGGTTGACCAAGGAATAATAAACCTGAATTTTCAGAAGTAAGGCCATCAACATCCTTTATAGGTAAAATAGAATCAATTATAGTTTGTTGATCCAAATGTGAAGGTAATGGTAATTGAACTAAAATACCACTAAATTTTTCATTTTGGTTAAGTTTATATATGAATTTTGTTAATTTATCTTGGCTAATATTTTCTTCAAAAGTGAATGTTTTACTATAAATCCCTAATTCATTGCAGGCTTTTTCTTTTCTCTTCACATAAGAAATTGAGGCAGGATTGTTACCTACTAAAATAACAGCCAATCCCGGAGATATTCCAGCATTATCCATTTCTTCTTTTACTTCAGAATAGACTATTTTAGATATCTGATTACCATTTATTATTTTTGCTACCAAATTAAACCTTATAGAAATATGTAAAATATTTATTATTATTGAGAATAAAATAAAATTATTATAAGAACCACTATTTAGAATTATACAAATAAAATGATTTATACAGGAATCGATATTATAGAAATAGATAGAATTATAAGAGTAAAAGACTTATATCAAGCAAGATTTTTAAAAAAAATTTATACCCTAAATGAAATAAAATACTGTCGCAACCGAGGTCCTCAGCTAGCAAGTAGATTTGCGGCTAAAGAAGCAATGATGAAAACCTTAGGAACCGGAATAAGAGGTATCCCTTGGAAATCAATTGAAGTAGTTAGAATGAGAGGTCAAGCTCCACAAATATTACTCCATGGACCTGCAAAAGCCAAAGCTAAAGAACTAAAGATTAAGTATATCGCTTTAAGTTTATCTCATTCAAAAAATTTGGCTGTAGCATCAGTCGTAGCAGAGACAAAAAATTGAATATTGTTACGTCTAAATCTATGAAACAAATAGAAAATTCTTCAGGAATTTCTGTAGAAAGACTTATCCTAAATGTAGCGGAGGCTACTTCAAATTGGATAGTAGATAATATATATAAAATTGAATCAAAAAAAATACTAATCATTATAGGTAAAGGGAATAACGGAAGTGACGGATTAGCATTAGCACAAAAACTACTAATTAAGGCTAATAAAATTCATGTATATGCCCCAATGGGAAGAGATAAAGATACATTACTTACTAAATTTTCTATGTCTGGAGGAAAGGTTTGGGGTATTAGTAACAAAACATCTGTAAAAGAATTCACAAATTTACTAAAAGATTCTGATCTCATAATTGATGCTATTTTTGGTACAGGTATAAATAAAATAATCTCAGAACCTTTAAATATCTATATCTCCAAAATAAATGAATCCAATAAACCTATAATTTCTATTGATATTCCTTCGGGGATGAATCCAGATAATGGCAACTGCGACAAAAACAGTGTTAGAGCTCATACAACTCTTATGTTAGGGTATCCGAAAATAGGATGTGTACTTTATAAAAATCCAGAAATTCTAGGTAATCTTACTGTTTTAGATATAGGAATTAGGAACATAAAAAAGATAAAAAGTAATGAATTTTGGATAACTAAAAAATCAATAAAAAAAATCCTCCCAAAAAGAAATCCAGTTGGCTATAAATCTATTTTTGGAAATGTGGGAATAATAGCAGGATCAAGAAAATATCCAGGAGCAGGAATTTTAAGTACTCTTGCTTCACTTCATTCAGGAGTAGGTATTAGTACCTTAATATCTACAAAATATGTCATCGATAAATGTTTATCTAAAATACCAGAAGCTATTTATATAAATCTGCCAGAAACAAATAAAAATCTAGATGTCAATTTTTCTTTGAATAAATTAATCCCATTAATAAACAACAGTTATTTCTCATCAATATTGATAGGACCAGGATTATCTGTTACTAAAGAATCAGAATTATTACTAAAAGATTTATTACCAGAAATTCCCACAAATCTACCTATAATCCTTGATGCAGATGCTCTAAATATTATTTCTAATATTGGTATAAATTTTAAACATAATAATAATATTATCGTTACTCCACATATTGGAGAATTAGAAAAATTAACTGGAATAAAAAAAGACCATATTATAGAAAATCGTTTAAGCATAGCCAAAGATCTAGCTATAAAAGAAAAAATAAATGTAGTTACAAAAGGGGCTCCGACAATTATTGTCTCGTCTACAGGTGAAGTCTTTATTTCCCCTTGGATAAATAGTGGTTTGAGTAAAGCAGGAAGTGGAGATATATTATCTGGATTAATAGCTGGTTTATCTGCACAAAAAGAAATTAGTCCTATTGATGCTTCAATAATCGGGGTATTTGTTCACGGTATGGCTGGCATGTATACAAAAAAAAGATTCGGAGAAAGATCTATGAGAATAATAGATATAGTTAAAGAAATTCCAAAATCGTTTATGGATATAGAAAATCATTCAAATGGAGAAATTTTAGTAAAAGATCTATAAAAATATTATAATTGTTTATGTGAATTATTTATTAGTTGCTGACATTGGCAACACTAACATAACTGTTGGTATTTTTTCTAATGAAGAAATAGTATCAATATGGAGAATATCGTCAGACTTAAATCAAACTGACGATGAGTTTTCTTTAAAATTACTTTCATTACTTAAACAAGATGGAATTAATATTTCAGATATAAAAAAAGTTTCTATGTGTTCTGTTGTTCCAAACCTAACAAGTACAGTGTCTTCATCTATAAAAAAATTAACTAGAATAAATCCATTAATTTTAGGGCCTGGAACAAAAACTGGCATTTCTATAAAATATGATAGAACACAAGATGTCGGTACAGATAGAATAGCTGATGCTATAGCTGCAAACTCAATATATGGCGCCCCAATAATAGTAGTAGATATAGGTACAGCTATTGTATTTGATGCAATTTTTGAAGGGCCAATATATATGGGAGGTGCCATTTCTCCAGGTATCAAAGTTTCATCTGATGCAATGTATAAACAGACTTCACAACTAAGAAAAGTTGAACTAATTCCTCCAAAAACATCTATTGGTAAATCTACGATAGAATCAATCCAATCAGGATTCATGTTTGGTTTTATTGATATGATAGAGGGCATGGTAAAGAGAATTATAAATGAGTACCCTAAAGACCAAAAAAAATCTGTAAAAGTAATCGTCACAGGTGGATTATGTAATTTAATTATTCCTTACACTGATTTTTACGATGAAATTAATGAAGATTTAACCTTACATGGATTACGTATAATCAGCGATCTAAATTAATACCTAATCATAAAATGACAAAAAAGAAAAATACAAACCTTTTAGAAAATAAAAATATATTATTAGGAATTACCGGGTCAATTGCCGCATATAAATCAGCTGATTTAGCGAGCAAACTAGTTAAATTAGGTGCTAATGTAAACGTACTAATGACTAGTTCAGCATTAAATTTTATTGGAAGTGAGACCTTTAAGGGAATTACTCATAATAACGTATTCTATGATTTATGGTCCAAAGAAAATGATTATATAGAACATATAAATTTAGGTTTAAAAGCTGATTGTATGGTAATCGCCCCGTGTACTTCTAATACAATTTCTAAACTAGCTCTTGGCATATCAGATGATCCTGTTTCCACTACAGCACTATCAATTAGAAAAAAATTATTGGTAGCCCCGGCAATGGATGGAGAGATGTTTGAAAAATTTTCAACACAAAACAATATAAAAATTCTAAAAAAATTTGGCGTAAAATTTGTTGGACCAGATAATGGAAATTTAGCTTCAGGAATTGTCGGTATTGGACGTATGTCAGAAAATAGTGAAATAGTAGGAAATATCCGAAAAATTTTAGGTGAAAATGGTGATTATAAAAATAAAAAAATTGTAGTTTCAGCTGGTGGTACTATAGAACCAATCGATCCTATAAGACATATAACAAATAAATCTAGTGGTTTGATGGGATTCTCATTAGCAGAAGCTGCAAGAGATAGAGGAGCTAATGTAACGCTAGTAACCTCTTCAAAAAGGTATAACAAATCATCTGGAATAAAAGTTATAAAAACTTCTACTGGAGACGATTTTAAAAAACATTTAAAGAAAGCTTGTGAAAAATCTGATCTTTTGATTATGACTGCAGCAATTTCGGATTTTATACCAACTAACATTTTTCATGATAAAATCAAAAAAAATGAAGAAAAAATATCTCTGGAGTTTAAGCCAGTTAAAAATTGGTTAGATGAGATAGGTGACGAAAACTTAATAAAAATTATCTTTTCAGCAGAAACTACCGATTTAGTTTCTAATGCAAAGAATAAATTAAATAAAAAGAATATTCCTTTTGTAGTAGCAAATGATGTTACTAAAGAAGGGAGTGGTTTTTCTACAGAAACGAATATAGTAACTTTTATTTGGAAAAATGGAAAAATAGAACATCTACCTAAAATACCAAAAATTAATGTCGCACATGAGATATTAGATAGAACACTAAGTTTAATTGATTAATAAACAGAAATTTCATAGAAAGAAATACAATGAAATTATATTGGAAAAATAAAAAAAATGGACTAGATCTAATAGTTGACGACGAACAAGGAAATTTATTTTCCGTTGGAGGAGTTAGAAAAACCAAAAGAGGAATAGAAGCACTAGCCAAAACCACCGGTTACGATCCTGGAAGAGCAATCAAAGGATTAAATACATTAGAAGAAGGAAAAAATTTTGTGGAAGGATTTGAACCATGGAAAGAATTTTTCCCTTCAGAAAAACTAGAAATAGATGCAGAAATTGTTGAATAAAATTATATGTCTAAAATAACTCAAGAATTATTAAATGAATTGGAATTATTTGATTCTGCGACTGTTCAAAATGCTGGAGTAATTATCAAAGGTTACACAGAAGCTAATAATGATTATACAAATCCAGATATATCTAGACAGGTAAAAATCAAAAATTGCCGAGTTGGTATAGCACATACTTCTACTTGGACACCTATCACTCCTCCTAAAAAAGACCCGGCAAATAAAAATGATTTTTATGATTCAATACTAAATAATAGTTTACCAACAATAGCGGTATTAAAAGATGTAGATATTGTAAACAAAAGAGGCGCAATTATTGGAGATGGTATGGCATACATCATGAACAGACTAGGAGCGGTAGGAGCTATAGTTGATGGTAATTCTAGAGATATATTGGGAATAAAAAAATCCGGGTTAGATCTTTGGAGTACAGGCGTTGTCCCTGGTCATGCTCAGTTTGAAATGATTGAATTTAATATTCCTCTTAGTATATGTGACTTAACTATAAATCCTGGAGATATATTAGTATGTGACGATGATGGAATTACAAAAGTTCAACCTGAACTACTTGCTGAAACCGTTAAACTTTGCCATGAAGTAAGGCAAAAAGAATCTAATTCTCATAAATATTTTCTTCAAAAAGATTTCACTAAGAAAAAATGGGAAGATTGGAAAAGATCTAACTAATCTTCTTAACATCATCTTCCATAGGAACAATACTGGTCCTAACTTGAAAAGGAAGTCCTTGAATTACTTCTGAATTATCAAAAGTTTTATTATATATAAAGGTATTGGAGTTTGAAGCAAGAAGAAGATCATTCAGAACTAATGAAAGTTTAGACCAATCATCAGCATCACAATAAAAATCTATTCTCGAAATTTCTCTTGAGCTACCTAAACCCAGTTCACTTTTTGACTTTCGTATAGAACTCATAGTTTCACAAGCTATTTGAAAAGATTCATTATTTATGGGATTACTGATATTTGATAATTCATCTATTGTTGGCCATTTAGATTGATGAATCGATTCTACACCTGTCTCTTTAGCGAATGACCAACTCCATATTTCTTCAGTTATAGTTGGAATAAATGGAGCAAATAATCTCAATAATATATTTAGTGTAGTCTGTAAAGTTGATATCGCTGAAGCTATCTCTTCATCTGTACCAACTCGACATCTATTCTTAACCAACTCAATATAATTATCTGTAAATGAATTCCAAAAGAATTTTTCAGTCTCTTGTAAAGCTATAGAAAATTCATACTTTTCAAATGCTTCAGTAGATCTAATAATAATAGAAGATAAATCTCTGATGAATGATTTATCTAATTCTGCTGTAATTTCTCCCTTCACACCCTCTTGGGTAAGCACAAATTTACCAGCATTATATATTTTAGTAACTAATTTAGATCCAATCTTAAAAATTTTTTCGTCATTAGTAGCATCTGATCCTAATCTAAATGATGAGGCCCAATATCTCACAGAATCAGCTCCAAATTGATCTAATATATCAGTAGGAACAATAACATTCCCCTTAGATTTGGACATTTTTTTTCTGTCAGGATCCAATACCCAGCCAGAAATTATTACATTTTTCCAGGGAATTTCATTGTGATGAATAAGAGATTTAACAATAGTATAAAATGCCCATGTTCTAATAATCTCATGACTTTGAGGCCTTATATCCATAGGAAAAATATTTTCCATTTCATCTTCAGGATCTAACCATTTTGCAACAATTTGAGGAGATAATGATGATGTAAACCAAGTATCGAAAACATCAGTTTCTCCAATAAAACCATTAGGTTTACCTCTTTGAGATTCATCGTAACCAGAAGGGGCATGTATAGAAGGATCTACAGGCAACATCTCATCTGGGGCAATAATATATTCATCGTAATTGGTAGCTCCTTTAGAATCTATTTTGTACCATACAGGTATTGGAACTCCAAAAAATCTTTGCCTGGAAATACACCAATCTATATTAAGGTTATCAGTCCAATTCTCAAATCTTTTTCTCATAAATTCTGGATGCCATTTAATTTTTTTACCAGCTAAAATAAGATCTGCTTTTTTATCTATAGTTTTTATAAACCACTGCCTAGAAGATAAATATTCAATAGGTTTATCACCTTTTTCGTAAAATCTGACTGGATGTGTAATTTCTTTAGGTTCAATTCTTAATATGGGCTTTCTATCCTTAAAAGAATTTTTTGGTTCTCTTAATAAATCGATTATCTGCTTTTTAGCAGAAAAAATCTTTTTACCTTTAAGCTTATCGTAATTAAGATTAGCTAATTTTGGATTCAAACTTTCCCATCCTTTGGATCCAAATTCTACAGGAAGGAATCTACCATCTTTAGATAAAATTTGTCTTAAATCTAGAGTGTTTTCTCTCCACCATTGAACATCAGTTTGATCTCCAAATGTACATACCATTAGTATCCCAGTACCCTTATTAGGATCAACTAATTCACTTGGAAATATTGGAACGTTTGCAAAAAATAGTGGCGTAATTGCTTCTTTACCAAAAAATTTTTTAAATCTTGAATCTTCAGGATGTGCAGTAATTCCAACGCAAGCAGGTAGTAGTTCAGGTCTAGTGGTAGAAATAAAAAAATATTCATCATCATCACGTATTTTAAACTCTATATCATGATAAGCCCCTGGTTTATCTCGATCTTCAATTTCAGCTTGAGCAACAGCTGTTTGAAAATCTACATCCCACATTGTAGGTGATTCATTTTGATAAACTTGATCTTTTTCAACAAGATCGTTGAAACTTCGTTGTGCTATACGACGACTTTTATCATCTATAGTTGCATACTCGTCAATCCAATCAATTGAAAAACCCATTCGATCAAATAAATCCTTAAATGCCACCTCATCTACAGATGTTATCTGATGACACATTTCAATGAAATTTTGTCTGCTAATAATTAATTGTTGAGATTTTTTTAATCCTTTTTGCTCTCTGATTTTTTCTAAGTTAATATTTTCTTCATAACCAATTCCTGGTTCTGCCCTAACATTATAAAAATTTTGTACTCTTCTTTCTGTTGGTAAACCATTATCATCCCATCCCATAGGATAAACGACATTCCATCCTGTCATTCTTTTATATCTTGCAATTAAATCTTGATGAGTATAACTGAACACATGACCAACGTGTAATGAACCAGAAACAGTAGGAGGAGGAGAATCTATCACAAACGATTTATCTCTAGAAAAATTTCTCTTACGATTAGAAATAGAAAATTTTGACCATTTTGACCTCCAAAATTTTTCTCTTTCTATAAAATCAAATCTTTTAGGGCTATCTAAAACTCTTTTAGGTATTGAATATTTAGTAAATTCATTATTATTCATTTGTGTAATTTTTATTATTTAGAATATCATTAGAAATTTTTTTGAAATGGTTATTTTTTATATTCAGCAATCTATCTAAACCTCTTTTTGTATCACTAGCAAGTTTTTCTGGTTGAGAATTTAATATGCGAATTTTAAAAAGCCAATAGGTAAATTTATTTTCATCGTATAGAAAAAAAGCTGATTTATTATTACGATTAAATGAAAAATTTTTATTGTAATCTTCTCTTAAATTTGAATATGTTAGATTATATAAATCGGTAAAAACATTATCGCAAAAATCTTCATTTGGTGGAATTCCTGCCCCAATATTTTTTTTATAATATTTTTCTTGAGTATCTATTATCAAAGATCTTTCAACTATAACTCCATAATAGAAAGATATAATGGAATCATAAACTTTTTGATTCGTAAATTCTTTAATTTGCAAATGATTAAATCCACCCAATGGATCAGAAAAATTCAACCATTTATATAATTTGTCGTCTATGAATCCGTTTTTATTATAAGAAATAATTTCAGCTAATAATTTCCAATCTAAAGCTTCTCCAAAAATTAAGTACTCTAAATGCTCTTGCTTTTTATTACTAAAATCCCAACCAGAAATCTCATTTAAGATGTTAACTTGCCAATCTTTTGGTTCGTTATAATCAATAATATTTAGATATTTGCCAGAGATTTCTTCAGGTAAAATCACCTTATTTAAAGGTCTTAAGTAAGGGTTAGTAACATTCTGTCCGTTAATCAAATTTGTATCCCATAAAAAAAACCATCATTTCCTCTTTTTGGAAAGTCTTTCCAGTCGCCTTCTTTCTTGACGAGATAATTTTCTGTTACTTTCATTTTTGTTTTCATTTTCATGTTTTTTTTCAGTTTTGACTGAAATTGAAGATTTTTTATTAAATTGCCGTGGTTTGGTTATATTAGAATTCATTGCTAAGCGAAAAATAGATCTTGAAACTGTAGAACCAATACGTTCAGTTAACTCATTAAACATTTGATATGACATTCGTTTATATTGAATTAGGGGATCTCTCTGGCCTGCCGCTTCCAAACCTATTCCTTGACGCATATTATCCATTATTGTCAAATGATCTACCCAATGTTGATCAATAGACATCAATAAGATTGTCTTTTGAAGATCTATAAATACTTCTTCCCCAAATTCGACCTCTCTTTTATTGAACATTAAGTCAATGTATTGATTGATATTATTATCAAATTCTTCCAATGTTATTTGCGATAATTGTTCTTTATCATATAAATCTGAGTTGTCTGGAAAAACCATACTAAGTTCCCTATAAATTAAATCTACATCCCTCTCTTCAAGGTCAACACCTAAATTTCTTGAACTTATCATCTTTAACTCTTTTGATAGATAATCCGAAATCATAACACGTAAATCTTTTTTGGAAAGAACTTGATCTCTCATTCTATAAATTACATCTCTTTGAATATTTACAACGTCATCATAATCAACTAAATATTTCCTTATTTCAAAGTTTTGACCCTCAACTTTTGATTGGGCACTCTCAACAGAACGAGTAATCATATTATTTTCTATAGGAATTGCGGGATCCCATTTCATCACATTCATGGCTCCCTTAATTCTATCCCCTCCGAATCTTTTCACTATGTCATCTTCAGTAGAAAGAAAAAAGTGAGTTTCTCCTACATCTCCCTGTCGAGCACAACGTCCGCGTAATTGGTTATCAATACGTCTAGCTTCATGTCTCTCAGTTCCTAGAACAAACAAACCTCCTAAATTAATAACTTCAGAATTTGATTGTATCCACTCATCTTCGGAAAGATTTAAAGTTTCTGGATTACCACCCAAAATTATATCTGTACCTCTTCCTGCCATATTAGTTGCTACTGTAACTGCACTAGGTTTACCTGCTTGAGCAATTATGGAAGCTTCTGTTTCATGTTGTTTGGCATTTAAAATATTGTGCTTGACACCTTTTCGTTTTAGCATTGAAGAAAGTAGTTCAGACTTATCTATACTGGTAGTACCTACTAATACTGGTCTTCCAATTTTATGCACATCACTAATTTTATTTACTATAGCTTTCCATTTTTCTGTTTCAGTAATGAATATAAAATCGGTATGGTCGATTCTTTGAGTAGGTTTATTAGTTGGAATTTCAATAACTTCCAATTTATATATTTTTTCGAATTCTTCAGCTTCTGTAGAAGCGGTCCCTGTCATTCCAGATAACTTCTCATACATTCTAAAATAATTTTGCAAAGTAATAGTTGCATATGTTATAGATTCTCTCTGTATGGTAAGATTTTCTTTAGCTTCAAGAGCCTGATGTAACCCATCAGAAAATCTTCTACCTTTCATTAATCTACCTGTAAATTCATCTACAATTAAAATTTCTTTTTCTTGAATTACATAATCTCGGTTTTTTTCATATACATATTCTGCTCGTACAGCATTCTCAATAAAATGTGAAAGAACGTCATTATCTGGATCATATAGATTTTTCACCCCTAAATTTTGTTCAATTTTAGAAATACCTAAATCTGTAAAAATAATACTTCTACGTTTAATTTCAATTTCAAAATCTTCATTCTCTTTTAAAGTTTTTGCTAATCTAGCAAATTTTCTGTACTCATTACCTTTATCTTTTGCGGGACCTGAAATTATTAGTGGAGTTCTAGCCTCATCTATCAATATATTATCCACTTCATCGACTATGGCAAAATATCTTCCTTTTTGAACCTTCTTTTCTAATGATTCTGACATATTATCTCTAAGATAATCAAAGCCAAATTCATTATTAGTGCCATATATAATATCGGAAGTATAAACTTGTTTTCTATCACATTGAATTAAATTTTCTCCAGCAACTGCAGCGAACGAAGCAGAATTATTATCCAATGAATTTTCATCAATATTAGTAGTAAAAATCAAAGATCCTTGATTCTGTAAGCAACCAACAGATAGACCTAAAAAGTTAAATATTTGCCCCATCCAAGAAGCATCTCTTTTCGCTAAATAATCATTAACCGTAACAATATGAACACTTTTTCCTGATAAAGCATTCAAATAAGCAGGTAATGTCGCAACTAAAGTTTTACCTTCTCCTGTACGCATTTCAGAAATTTTTCCATCATTTAAAACTATGCCTCCAATAATTTGCACATCAAAATGACGCATTCTTAATACCCGTTTTGAAGTTTCTCTGACTACGGCGAAGGCTTCAGGTAATAATGATTCTAATGTTTCTCCATTAGATAATCTTTTTTTAAATTCAGTCGTACAATGTTTAAGATCTGAATTTGATAAATTTAAATAATTATCTTCTAAAAGATTGATCTGATTTACTATGGGGTTTATTTTTTTTAGAGCTTTTTCGTTCGAGTCCCCTATTAGTTTTGAAATTAAGCTAAACATAAATATAAAATTCTAAATACTCTAACGAGCGAATAATGCGCCTACAGATTGTCCATTGTGAATTCTTTTTATAGCTTCTCCAAAGAGAGGAGCAATTGATAAAACCTTAAATTTGTCAACTAATTTATCTGAATTAAATGGAACAGTATCTGTAATAACAAATTCTTCAATATTATCTACTTTAGATAATTTATTTACGGTATCTCCAGGCAAAATCCCATGAGTTGCGACAGCATATATTTTATCTACACCAAATTCACTCAAAATTTTAGCACCAGAAACCATAGATTCACCAGTATTTATTTCATCATCAAATAATATAGCTTGAGTACCTTTAACGTCACCAATAATATTTAAACTTTCTACTTGATCTTTATTTCCAACTCTTCTTTTCTCTATTATTGCTAATGGAGCATTCATTTTAAGAGCAAAATCTCTCGCTTTTTTTGATATTCCTATATCAGTAGCTACAACAACAGGATTAGATATAGATTTTGTATCGAAATAATCTACTAGTATGTGCATAGCTGTAAGTTCATCAACTGGAACTCTAAAAAATCCTTGTACCTGTCCTGCATGTAAATCCATCATCAAGATTCGATCAGTACCTGCTGTCTCGAGTAAATCAGCAATTAATCTACCCGTAATTGGAACTCGAGGTTGATCTTTTTTATCTGTCCTAGCATAACTGTAATAAGGTATTACAGCTGTGATTCTTCCAGCTGAAGCTCTTTTCGCTGCATCTATCATAATTAACATTTCCATAATATGATCATTTACAGGTGCAGAAGTAGATTGGACTACAAAAACATCTTTTTGACGAACATTCTCAAGTATTTTCACAAAGGTATTATCATTATTAAATTTAAAAACTTCAGCCTTACCAATTTCCTGACCTAAATATTCACAAATTTTTAGGGATAGACCAGTATTAGAATTACCTGATAAAATTATTGGGTTTCCATTTACTCCAAACATAACAATTATTATTTCCCCTTAAATCTAGGTTGACGTTTTAATCTAAATGATTCCATAGCTTCCTTATGATCTTCTGATGCAAGTGTAATTGCTTCAGCTGTAGCAGCCATACGAAGCGATGATTCAAAATCTATATTTGCAGAATCCCTCATTAACATCTTTGACAACCGTAAAGGAATAGGTGCAGATAGTGAAATATCTAAAGATAATTCATTCAATTTATCCAAAAACACATCCTTATTATATACATGATTTAATAAACCTAAATCCAAAGCTTCAGAAGAATCCATCCATCTACCTGTAAAAACTAATTCTGAGGCCTTTGCATATCCTATAAGACGTTGGTACAACCATATCCCTCCATATCCTGGAAATAATCCAACATTAATATACGAAGACCTAAAGCGAGCGTTTTCAGTACTTACTCTAATATCACAAGCGCAAGCAATATCAAGCCCTGCACCAACCGCAATACCATCTATAGCTGCAATAAAGGGTTTCTCAGATCTATAGATCATAGAAATAATTCTATGAGATTGAGAAAATCTTCTTCTAAGTTCATCAATGCTTTCATTTTCAGACCATTTATGTGGCCCCCAATTTTTCCCTCCTGCCAATTCTTCTACATCTACACCCGAACAGAATGATTCACCAGCACCAGAGATAATTATGAGCTTAATTCTATCGTCATTAATAAGAAGCTTTAGATTTTCTTCTAAACAGTTCAAGGTTTTATAACGTAATGCATTTAATTTAGTAGGACGATTCAATTGCAAAGTTCCAATATGATTATCTATATCTAAATTAACTAAAACATCTTCGTTTTCTTTAGTATTTCCTTTTGTATTCATAAAGAAGATTTTAGTGAGAATATTTTGCCCTTAGATGGAAATATTATATCGAAAAAAGCTAACGTTTCATTAATTTAAAGTGAGAAATTATTTATTATTATTATATAGGTATAAAAAAATGGACATTTATTTAGCAAAACCAAGAGGATTTTGTGCTGGAGTAGATCTGGCAGTAGATATTGTTAATCTAGCACTAAAAAAGTATGGACCTCCTATATACGTAAAACATCAAATAGTTCATAATTCTGTGGTAGTAGCTGATGTTGAATCAAGAGGTGCTATTACAGTAGAATCAGTTGAAGAAATACCTGAAAATTCCATTGTGGTTTTTTCTGCGCATGGATCCCCTCCATCAGATTATCTAAAAGCTAAAGAACTTAATTTAACAGTATTAGATGCGATATGCCCCCTAGTAACTAAAGTACATAACGAAGCAAAAAAATATTCAAAAGAAGGAAAAAAAATTATACTTATAGGGCATAAAGGTCATCAAGAAGTAATAGGAACATCAGGACAAACAGAAATGGATATTATTGATGACAAAAACCCCAATATTCCCAAGTACAAAAAAAATTCTGAAATCGCAGTATTAACTCAAACTACCTTATCTGTAAAAGACACTTTAAAGGCAGTAGAATCTGTACAAAAAAAATATCCTAATTCTATAATCAGAAACGATATTTGTTATGCTACTACTAATAGGCAAAAATCAATAGCAAAATTAGCTTCAAAAGTTGATCTGGTACTTGTTATAGGAGCTAAGAATAGTTCCAATTGTAATAGATTAAAAGAAACAGCTGAATCAATAGGAAAACCTGCCTATCTAATTAATGGGCCAGAAGAAATAAATGATAAATGGATAAAGAATAAAAATAAAATAGCTATTACCTCTGGTGCTTCAACACCCGAAATTCAGGTTAAATCTGTTATCAAATACCTTTCTCCAGATAATATTATCGAGAGTAAAACGGATGATGAAGATGTATTATTTGCAATACCAAGATCACTCAGATTCCTAAAAGAAAAAAAATAGTATTGAAAAATCAGCATAATAATAAAGAAAAAATAGTTTTAGTAATAAATGATGGATTAGGTTTCAATAGAAATACATCGTCAAAAATTCTAGAGGAATGCTGGGATTCATTAGATCACGGACTAAAAAAAGAGATCAAATTATTGTGTTCCCAGTATAAAAATATTAATATCAATCATATTATATCGCCAATCATTTCTGAGCAGATTGATCCTAATATCAAAATGGATTTAGCTAAAGATATTACAATTACATCTTTAAAAATTAGAAAAAATTTAGGAGAAGATAAAAGGATACTTATTAGATCAGTAGTAAGAGATATATCAAAAAAACATAAATATATCCCATGGGTAAGTAAATATGAAAAATTAGAAAAATTAAGAAATGAATTTTGGTCATGGCCTACTAGAGCTTATGGAACTTGGGCTGGATTTGAGGATTCGTCACCTACAATTCAAGGAAATTCTGAAACTGGTCACCAACAGATCGGAAATCTAACTGTAGCAAAACAAATCACAATGGAAATCAATGAATCTATTAATAATCATAATTTTAATAACAATAATTCAATCAATTATGTTATTGATAAAGCAATTAATACAAATAATGACATCATTATCTCCACATTATTATCCGGTACTAGAGGCGATGACGGAGGTGTCCATTCTTCATGGAAACATTTAGAAGCAATATTGAATCTAATTTTTATAAAAAAGGAGATATCGCCTAAAAAGATATTTATTCATGCCATTCTTGATGGCCGTGATTCATATGAATTAGGATCGGTAAAAATTAAAAATGATACAGGAAATTATTTAGGAAAATTAAGAAATTTACTTAAAAAATATAAAGCAGAAAATTCTCTTAGATGGATAGTAGGTAGATCAATAGCAATGGATAGAGATTACAGAGAAGAATCAGCCAAAAAAAATTATAATTTACTAACAAAAGGTTCAGGAAAAAAAATTATAAATATCTCAAAATTAAGAAAATATATAAATTCTCTTCATGAATCAGGAATGACTGATCAAGATATACCTCCTACTATAATTTTAAATAATAATGAAACTTCAAAAAACTTAGAGTCTGGAGATACTTTCATTAATCTAAATTTCAGAGCTGATAGACAAATTATTATTACAAGTAGCTTATCTAATACAAAAAATATACTTATTAAAGAGAGTAATAGAAGGCAAAATAAATGGAAATTAGATTGGGTTAATACAAATTTAAAATTAAATATTTGTACGATGACTGAATATCATCCTGAACTATCAAATAAACAAAAAATTAGAGTAGCTTTTAATACAAAATCACAAAAAAATAATTTTTTCTCTAAATGGGATACTTTTAGTACATCTAAATATATCTTAATCGCAGAAAGTGTAAAATCTGCTCATATGGGGTACTTCATAAGAGGACGCAGAGAAAAACCTAATAGTATAAATGAGGATTCACATATAATAAAAACCTTTGACAAATCTTATGGTATTGAATCAGATACTGATTTCTATAAAGTCCCAAGAATGAAAAATATTGAAATATCAGAATTTGTTATAAAAAAAATCTTAGAAAATCAACATCAATTAATTGCATGTAATTTAGCTGCAACAGATATGTTGGGTCATCTATTACCAAAAAGGTATAGAGAAGGAATCGAAGCATATGAATCAAATGGAGAAGCTATATATAAAATAGCAAGATGTGCTTTAAAAAATGATTACAAATTAATAATCACATCTGATCATGGAAATATAGAAGATAATACTTCATCCCACACATCAAATGATATCCTGACAACATTAGTAGGTAATAATTCTATTGAACCTATATCGAGAAAGAAATATATAATAAACCTTTATGATATATGTCCTACTATTGCAAAAATATTAAATTTCAAACCAGATATTAAAGCAGAAGATAGAAGTTCTTATAATGGCTATGCTTTTGCAAAATTAAACTAATATTACCAACATGTTTCACCACCATCTATTACTAATTCAGTTCCAGTTACCCATGACGACTCATCAGAACTAAGATATAAAATCCCATAAGCTATATCTTCTGGATTACCCAAACGACCTAAGGGAGTCATATTTTCTCTATATTCACGTATTTCTGAATCAGAATGAATATCTAATGTCATTGGAGTATCAGTAAAACCAGGATGAACCGAATTCACCCTTATTTTATCAGTAGCATATTGCACTGCAGCTGCCTTGGAAAATATCCTTGCCGATCCTTTGGAAGCATGATAAGCTGCACCAGCTTTAGAACCAACAATTCCAAAAATCGATGATACATTCACAATAGAGCCTGATCCACTAATTTTCATATATTTAATTACTGATCTTGTACCTAACATAACACCAGTAGAATTGATTGCAAATACATCATTCCAATTATCTAGTGTAGTTTCCTCTACTACTGCTCTTCCTTTTGGGCCTGACAAACCAGCATTATTAACTAAAATATCAAGCTTCCCCCATTTTTTAATTATCTCCTCTGTAAAAGATTCCCAGTCATTTTCAGAAGAAACATCTAAAAATTTAAAAAAAACAGTTTCACTTCCACTATTGAGTTCTTTTTCGAGATTCATACCTCTTTCATTATCAATATCAGCTATTCCTACCTTGGCTCCATTTTCAACAAATAATCTTACAGTAGCTTCTCCAATTCCTGATGCACCACCAGTAACTATAGCAACTTTATTTTTCAATCTTTGGTTAGAATTCATTAAACACTCCTAATATTTAATCAACTTTCTCTAAAATAAATAATAATATAAATTTAGAAGAATATCTCATTTATCAGAAAAATATTTTGAGAATAGATTAGAATGTATTTATAGTATGATCGTAAATAAATTTACAGGCAATAATTATGAAACAAAATATTAAATTTTATTGCTCATTGTGTGAGGTTGTATTATCTCCAAAATTCACTCCAAATACTATACCTTCATGTCCTTCATGCGGATCTAAAACAATTCCAGAACAAAATGAAATTAAAAAAATATGTAATAACTGTCATAAAATATCTGATATATATGCATCAAACAAATGTGAAAAGTGTAACACGATAAATGGTTCTTTCAGTGGATCAGAGGCTTTACAAAATCATGAAAGCGCACTAAAAGGTAAAAGAACTCTATATTCTTCTTCTAGAGGACCTGAGGGAGGTACTATCCCTCGCTGGAAAGTGTATTGATCTTTCTGTATATATCGCCTGAAATTAAATAACTACCAGCATGAAATCCTAATACTGACAATCCTGTTCCTTGAGCTAAATATCCCCCAGGATACAAATTTTTTATATCTAATGATTCGAATGTAGATTGATCACAAGTCATTTGATTTAATTGGAATCTATAGTTATCTCTTTTTGAATGAAAATTTATAGATGAAATATTATTTAATAATTCATAATCAACTGAACCGCCAATTTCTATAATTAAGTGATCTATATGTAATTGATGTTGAATATTTGTTTTGTTGTTAAATAACGAAACATTTACTTTTTTATCAAAATTAATAATTTCGGAATCATAATAAATCTTCAAATTTTGATGCCCTAATTTGTCAAATAAAGATTGATAATAAGGTAAATATAATGATTCATTTATTAACTTCATATGATTTTCTTTGCTCTGTCTCATAACATAATGAATTTTTTTACCTTTATTATGAAGTTCAGTAACTGCCCAATCAGAAGATCTTCCTCCGCCAACTACAACAATGTTATCTTTATTGTAATCATCTACAGAGTTAAATTTGTGATCCTCATAATTAAAATTATCCCCTAAAAAGTTTAATTTCCTCTGTTTTGATTTTGGTCCAATCGCAAAAACTAAATAATCACACTCATATATAGAGGATCCTGAATCATTATCAACAATAAGTCTAAATTTTCTATTTAATTTTCCTTCTGAAATCGAAGTGACTTTAGAATTACCAATAATATTTTTTGATAGCCCAAATAATTTTGATAAGTTTTTATAATAATTTATTAAATCATCTTTATGAGCTAAATCTTCAGGATTTTTTTTTACCCCAAAGTCATCAAAATATTTTTTTATAGGATAATGTGCAAGTTCCATCCAATAAGCAGGACCAAGTGTAAGTTGATTAGATGGAACGTTATTCCATAAACCACCTGCAGGGTCATTAGAAATAATTACATAATCTAATGGTTTCTCTTTTTTAAATTTCAAAATATATGATGAAGGATCAATTGAATTTTTAAATGGATGATGTAAATTTCTATAAAAAGAAATAGGTTTTATCCCATTAGAAATTAAGATATTTGGATCTAAGCTAAATAAATTGGAAGAATATTGATTTAATATTGCATTCATTTCATCATTAAATAAATGCTCATAATTTTCTATGTATGGATGCCAACCTTCTAAACTTGCGGCTACCCCTAATCCTGCAGGCCCTGCCCCTATAACTATCACATCATGTGAAAAAATCGGTTCATTTTGTAGCATATTATTAGGAATGATTATTTTTGTAATGTTCAGCTAGAATATCAATACCAAAATCATTGGAATAATCTCGCATTACAGAATGTATATGATTCGCATTATTTTGAGTATTATCATATTCGATTATAAATCTTGGATGCTTGATATTATAATAGTGGCCAAGTCCTGGAACTAGAGATCCAGCCCAACTGAAAGATAAGTTTTCAAAACCTTCATTACTAATTTGTTTCCAATAATTATTAGAAATTTTTTCCGGCATCCTAAAAAGATAAAGTTTTATAAGATCAATTAAATCGTCTTTGGATTTATCTGGCAGATCAGAAAACAATATTCCTGAAGGAGTAGTAATATTTTTAATATCTCTAAAACTAGCTGTTAATATATCTTCAGGAGCAATTTTACTAACTATACATTTTTTTTTATAATCATCACTTAAATTTGTTACTAAATCTCTAGCAAATTCTTCTTCATCATGAAGGGTTTTCTTACCCTTATCATTACCATGTTTAATTTCACTTGGATTAGCTCCAAAAAATAAAGGCAATAAAGATATATTATCTTTTATTATAGTAGCTATTAATCCAATATGATGACCACCAATTCTAATGCTAAAGGGATCTAATTCAGAGTTAGGGTCACCAAAAACGCTGAACCAATAACGGGATGGATCTCTAGGAAAACGTGAAGTTTCTCCTTGTGATAATTCCCATTCTCCTAAAATTTTTTCTAATCTTATTATCTCTTGAGCTGTAATATAGGATTTATTACTATAACATTCTTTCATTATATTGAAAGCCAAGGTATTTTGAGAATCACTCATTTCAGATAATAATAATCCATTACGATCGATAGGGACATAACTCCATTTAAATCTTTCATCACCTGAATTAAAACTAAATAAAGCTTTATTTTTTTGATTTTGGTTTAAAGAATTTATAAATTTGATTGTAGCTTTTCTAATAGCAAAAGTCACAGTCGGCGCGTAATTTGGCGAATCTATATTGTCTTCCATATTATTCTCCAATAGACTAAGCATGATAATTATTCATTATTTATCAAATAATACTTTATGAAAGGGTCTGATAATGGGAAAATACTATGATAATTCAATAATCCCAAAACATTTACGTAGAAATTTTGATGTTTATGAAAGAATTAATAAACTTGGAATTGATTTAGGAAAAGAAAGAGATTGGTTAACAGATTTAAAAAGTTCTGCAATTGCAAGTGTAGTTTTTCATGAGTCTGGTACAACTTATCTGTCAGGGTTGGGTCTTGGCCCAGGCCAGATGAACGATAGTGAAGAAAAAATTAAATCTGGCAAAGAAGCCGGTCGTAAAATTACAGATTCAATGATCGCCAGATTACATTGGGCACTAATTTCTGGTGAAGAAGGTGGAGATCTAAATGATGTTTTATATACTGTAAAAGCTTTGGGAATGGTAGTTTCAACAGACGTAGATTTTAATTCAGCTCCAGAAGTAGTAAATGGGTTTTCTTCCCGTTGGCAGTCAATATTTGGAGGTGGTACGGGAGAATTTTCAAAAAATGGTGAAGATGAAAATTATTCTGGTGTACATGCTAGATCAGCTATAGGAGGATTTACTGGAAGATTTTCATTAGAACCAGAGATAATTATTGCAATCCCTCCGGAATTATCAAAAAAGATTATCCAAAATCGCGGTTGGATTTTCCCTTTACCTCCAAAAGAACTAGCAAGAATAAAAAAATGAAGATAATAATATCTGGTTCTACTGGATTTATAGGAAATAATCTAAGTAATTATTTGGCAGCAAAAGGTCATAATATAATAAGATTAGTTAGAAAAACTTCTAAAAATATATCCAGAAATTATGAAACACATTTATGGGATCCTGAAAATCACTACATTCCTAAGAAGCCTTTCATAGGATCAGATGCTGTTATACATCTTGGCGGAAGAAAAATTATATCGTTACGATGGACTAAAAAAATCAAAACGGATATTTGCTATAGTAGAGTAAATTCGACAGAAACTTTAACTGAATTTATTTCTAAAATGGAAAAACCTCCATCAAAATTAATTATTGCTTCAGCTGGAGGTTTTTATGGTAATACATTAGATCGAGAAGTTGATGAAAGTAATAAAGTAGGTACAGGATTTCTGGCTGAAACAGCTAAAAAATGGGAAAATTCTAGTCTTAAATTCAAACTTAATAAAACATCCATCTCGCATACTAGATTTGGATTAGTACTCGATAAAAAAGAAGGAGCTTTTCCTTTAATTTCTATGCCATTTAAGTATGGGTTGGGATCTTATATTGGTACAGGAGAAAATTGGATTTCGTGGGTATCACTTTTAGATACAATAAAAATTTATGAATATATATTAAATAATCAAATTGAAGGTCCAATTAATGTTGTTAACGAAAAACCAATTACAACAAAAGATTTTTGTGAAATTCTAAGTCAGGAATATAATAAAAAGATACTTTTTCGCATCCCACCTTACTTAGTAAAAATTCTAGCAGGTGAAATGGGAAAAGAAATGATTTTATCTAGTTCAAAAATATACCCAAAAAAATTAAAAGAATCTGGTTATAAATTCGAATTCAATGAACTCCCTGATCTTCTGAGATCATTTGCCTAAGTACATAAGGTAAAAGACCGCCATGTTCATAATAGTCACTTTCAATTTCAGTATCAATCCTTAAAATAACTTCAAATCTCTTCAATTCTGATTGTTCATTTTTTACAATAACGGTTTTTTTTGAACCTGGAGATATTTTTCCTTCTAAATCACTTATCTCGTACTCTTCATATCCTGTTAGACCCAATGTCTGAAAATTTTCCCCATCCATAAATTCACATGGAATTATTCCCATTCCAATTAAATTAGATCTATGTATACGTTCAAAACTTTCTGCAATTACTACCCTTACACCTAGTAAAGCGGGACCTTTAGCTGCCCAATCTCTTGAACTTCCAGTTCCATATTCCTTTCCAGCTATAATTATTGTAGGAATATTATTTTTTATATACTCCTGAGAAGCTTCATAAATTCTCATTTTTTTTCTATTAGGTATATAAATAGTCCAATCTCCTTCATCATCTGGAGTTAATAAGTTACGTAATCTAATATTTCCAAAAGTTCCCCTGACCATAATTTCGTGATTACCTCTACGTGATCCATATGAATTGAATTCACGTTGCAGTACCTCATTTGAAATTAAAAATTTCCCTGAAGGAGCATCAAAAGGAATTGAACCAGCAGGAGAAATATGATCAGTAGTTACAGAATCTCCAAGATGTGCTAAAACTCTTGCATTTTTAATTTCTGATCTAGATTTAGGTAATAATTCAAAATTGTTAAAATAAGGGGGTTTTTGTATATAGGAAGAATCTAGATCCCACGAGAACAAATCTTGATCAGTACTTTTTAATTCTCTCCATTTATTTGTTCCTAAATATACATTTGAGTACTGTTCCTTAAACATATTTGAATTTAGAGAAGAATTAAGAGTATCCGTAATTTCTTTTGAAGTAGGCCAAATATCCTTTAAAAATATATCTTCATCTTTATCATTAACACCTATTGAATCATTGACTATATCTACATCTATACGACCAAACAAAGCATAAGCAATCACCAACATAGGAGAACCTAAATAATTGGCTTTAACTTGAGAATGAACCCTACCTTCAAAATTTCTATTACCACTAAGCACTGCAGCAACAATTAAGTTGTTATCATCGATTACTTCAGATATATTTTCGGGTAAAGGACCAGAATTACCTATACAAGTAGTACAACCATATCCTACTGTATTAAACCCTAATTCTTCCAAATAAGTATCTAATCCAGAGGATTCTAAATATTTAGTAACAACAGTAGAACCAGGGGCTAAACTAGTTTTTACCCAAGGTTTACGTCTAAGTCCAGACAATATTGCATTTTTTGCTAAAATTCCTGCACCTATCATAACTGAAGGATTAGATGTATTTGTACAACTAGTTATAGCTGCTATTACTATTGAACCATCAGAAATAGGGTAATCTGTAGAATCAATTTCAACTTTGTACTCTCTTAGCATAGAATCTGGAAAATTAGTTTCAAAATTCTCTTTCACATCACTCAATGCTATTCTATCTTGAGGTCTTTTAGGCCCACTTAAACTAGCTACAACATTACCTAAATCGAAATCTAAAATTTGTGAATATTTAGGGGTATTTTTTTCATCATGGAACAAATAATTTTCTTTGGAATAATATTCAACCAAACTTATTTGTTCTTTACTTCGACCGGTTTCATCTAGATATTTCAATGTTTGATCATCTACCGGAAAGAATCCACAGGTAGCTCCATATTCTGGAGACATATTAGCTATAGTAGCTCTATCAGGTAAAGATAAATTAGATAATCCTTCTCCAAAGAATTCTACAAATTTTTCTACTACTCCTAATTTCCTTAACTTTTCAGTTATAGATAAAACTAAATCTGTAGCAGTCACCCCTTCATTTAAATCACCTGTAATTCTAACTCCTACTACTTCAGGTAAAATTATATAACTTGGCTGTCCCAACATTACTGCTTCAGCTTCTATACCCCCTACTCCCCAAGCCAAAACTCCAAGTCCATTAATCATAGTTGTATGTGAATCTGTACCAATACATGTATCAGGATAAACTAATGTGGAATTATTTGATTCTTTACTTAGTACTACATCACCTAAATATTCCAAATTTACCTGATGTACTATTCCTGTACCTGGAGGCACAATACGAAAATTATTAAATGAATTCTGGGCCCACTTAAGTAACTTATATCTTTCAGAATTTCTCTCATATTCTCGTTCAATATTCAGTGACAGAGCATTTTTAGAATTAAAATAATCAACCTGTACAGAATGATCAATTACCATATCTGTCCTAACAATAGGATTTATTATAGACGGATCTTTACCAATGTCAGATACCGCATTCCTCATTGCTGCCAAATCGACAGCCACTGGAACACCAGTAAAATCTTGAAGTAATACTCTTCCTGGCATATAAGGGAATTCTACATTGATTTTATTATAAGGTTTCCAAGAAGCAATTAACTTTAAATCATCTTCACTAACTAGTCCACTATGTTTATTTCTCAGAGCATTCTCAAAAAGTACTCTTATAGAATATGGTATTTCATTAATTTTTGAAGAACCAATTTCTTCAAAATAACTTATATCGTAATAATCAAAATTTCCAAAATTTGTTTCGAGATTTTTAGCATGCATCTAATTTCCTTTGTAATTTCGAATAATTTAAATAATGTATTATTTGAATTTATACGCTTATTTACATTAAATTAAAAACTTAAATAAGTATATATTTAGTTTAGGCAAAATATTCATAATATTTTTTATAAGTATACGAGTATTAAACTTCTTATGTCTTTATTATCAAAATCTACAAAAATAATTGCTGAAAAGTCTCCATTCTTCTATGGCTGGTATATTGTTTTCGCCACAAGCACGTCAATGTTTTCTAGAAATGCAGCTGCTACTCTAACTATGGCTGTTTTTGTTTTTCCTATGAGTGAATCTTTGGGATGGAGTAGAACACTAATAGTAGGGGCAGCAGCTGTTGCAGGTATTATTGCTGTATTTGTTTCACCTATAGTAGGTTGGATAATAGATAGATTTGGATCGAAAAATCTTCTAACTACTTCAATTATTTTACTAGGCGCAACATTAATTTCAATACGATGGATTTCTCATCCTATCCAATTTTATATTTTATTTGGAATAGGTAGAGTAATATTTCAGTCTCCCATTCAAATATCCACGACCACTGTAGTAGCTAAATGGTTTGTCAAAGGTAGAGGTAGAGCTACTTCTATTCTGGGGTTAACACATTCTTTAGGTATGGGTTTATTTCCTCTTTTTGCACAATTACTTATAGGGACAGATAATAATAATTGGAGAATGGCATGGTTTTGGATCGGTATTTCAGTTTGGATATTAGCTCTTCCTGCAATATATATTTTACTTGTCGAAACACCTGAAAAAATTGGTAAAAAACCAATGTTAGAAAAATCTGCTAATTCTGAAGAATCAACTGTAGATAATGAAATATCATGGACAATAAAAGAAGCTGTAAGAACTTCTTCATTATGGATATTATCTATTGGATGTTTTTTGGTATTTTTTATACATACCGGAGTAAATATACATCAGGCAGCATTTTTAAGAGATCAAGGAATTAGTGCCAATGCAGCAGCTATATCTTTATCTATAATGGCTTTAGGTTCAGGTATTGGAAGTCTAATTTGGGGAAATCTTTTAGATAAAATATCTGTCAAATCCGTATATATACTATTAAATCTTTGGTTAGGATTTGCGGCTCTCTTATTTTTATTTGTAGAAAGTATAACTCTTGCATTTCCTGTCGCCTTAATATTTGGAATAGGATTAGGAGGTCTATTAGTTGTTCCTCCAGTTGCAATTGCAAATTATTTTGGTAGAAAATCACTGGGTACTATTAGAGGGATTACAGAACCATTTGTGAGTTTTGGTCAATCTGTTGGGGCTATTTCTGCTGGAATAATTTTTGATATGAGAGATTCTTATGAAATGACTTTCCCTGTCTTCACCATAATAGGAATAATTGGAGCAATATTAATGATATTCCTTAAAAAGATACCTGATAAAAAATAAATTTTATGATTTTATACTTATAGTGTATTTATATTTATAATATTTATAAAGAAAAAAATTTGAGCATGTATACACTATTATTTTTTGACGATTGGCATTTACATAACAGAATCAACTTAGAAAGACAGATTGGAAAACCAAAATTAATTCCTGAGTCAATATTCATAGATCCTATTGCTGATTCTTCATGGGGATACCCTACTGTAATTAAAGATGAAGAAAAGGATATATGGAGATGTTATTATCAAGGAGAAACAAATGATAGTGGTCACCATGTACCTTTGATAGCAGAAAGTAAAGATGGAATAGAATGGAATCTGCCTGATCTCACCAATACAGTAAAATTAAAGAAAAGATACGCTCCAAATCAACTCTTTGAAGTTGAATATTTTAGTGAATGGTGTGGAGTATTTCTTGACCCTAATGCTGAAAATACAAATGAAAGAATGAAAGCTTTCATAAATTTAAGACCCAAACGTAAAAAAATAAGTGGAATTGGTCAGAATGAAGCTCCAACTCTTGTTGGTAAATTAGCTACAAGTGGGGATGGAATAAAATGGGATATTAAGAAAAACGTAATTTGGCATCCTACTGGTGCTGATCCAGGAATGTTCGCATATTGGAATCCTTATAGTAATTCTTATTTCATATCCGTTAGACCACACTTAGCAGATAGACGTCAAGCACTATCAGAAACAAAAGATTGGAAAGATTTTTCTCCCCCAGTATTACTAATGCAACCAGATGCACAGGACACAGCATCTTCACTGTTTTACGGTATGCCAGTAATAAAATACGAACAAATCTTTATAGGTTTATTATGGATTTATCACACAGATCCAATTATAAAATGGGATGATAAATTTCAAGGATTATTGGAAATGAACAAAGGTGATGATTTATCTAGAGTAATGGGTAAAATAGATTGTCAATTAACCTATAGTTTAAATGGTTTACACTTCCAAAGAACTATACGAGAACCTTTTATACCTAATGGTGAACCTGGAGATCCCACATCAGGATGTATTTATCCTTCATCGATCGTGAATATTGGTGAAAAAATTAGAATATATTCTAGTGCTTCTTCTGGAGAACATGCTCAAATACGTTCAAATCCTTCTTCAAGACAAGGTTCTATTCTAATGCATGAAATGAGAAAAGATGGTTTCATTTATCTTGAACCCCCAGGAGGTACCGGAGAACTAAATACTAAATGGATTTTATGGAAATCTGACGAAATATCAATAAATGCTTCTGTACCTCATGGAGATATTATTTTAGAAATAATGGATCATAATGGAGATATAATCTCTGGTTATAGTTATTCAGATTCAATACCATTAAGAGGTGATTCTGTAGATTTTACTCCAAAATGGAATAGTGGGAAAAAATTATCTGAACTAAATGGCAAAGTAATAAAAATTGGATTGAGAATATCTAATGGAAGGTTATATGCTATACGTGGTAATTATCAATTTCTTACAGTAGTAGAAAGTAGAAAATATATTAACTTTGGAGAAATACCAGAAACTAGATTAGGATTTTAATAGAAGAAAAATAATGGAAGGTAATATGACAAATAGGAATATAGATTTTGGTTATAGCACTTATGCTATGCCAAAGATTGACGCATTTGAAGCAATACCAAAATTGAGCTCGATAGGTTATAAAATTGTTGAGTTATGTGTCGCTGACAGTAAAACTAGTTCCCTTAATTTCGATTGGAAAACTAATTTATCTAATATACAATCATCTTGGAAAGAGATTAAAGATATTTCGATATCTGAAGGTTTAAAAGCTCCCTCTTTATTCGATATGTTTAGCGTATGTGCAGATACTTCTAACAGACAAGAAGCAATGGATAGAGTAAAAAGAACATGTGAGTTGGCTAGTAATTTAAATTATGAAAGAGATCATGGAGTGGTTGTATCAACGTTAGGCCATCCTGAACCAGATTTATCATGGGGTTTATCTACCTTGTTAAGAGATCAAAAAAAACCTATTGTTGATGGTCTAAGAGAAATAGGAGATATTGCTTCAGAATTCAATGTAATTATTGGTCTTGAACCACATGTAGGAAATCTAATAGATACTCCAGAAAAAGGAGCATGGGCTATTACACAAGCAAATCATAATAACATCAAACTAGATTTTGATATTAGTCACTTTATATGTCAGGGGATAGATGTACAACATTCTTTTGATTTATGTGCAAAGTATGCTGGCGCAGTACATATAAAAGATGGTTATATGGAAAACGGTAAAGTAGTCTTTCAATTACCAGGAGAAGGTGCTCTGAATTTAACAGAATACTTAGACAAAATCGTTGAATTCAAACTTTCACATTTACCTGTGTTCGCAGAAGTAAGTTTCCAGTTATACACAAAAGATAATTATGATGAATGGAAAACAGCAGAAGATTGTTATAAATACTTTTCTGAAGCTTAAATTATTATAGAGCTGCCCCGCCATCAACGGTAATCATAGATCCAGTTATCATGGAGGCATTTCCAGAAGCAGCAAACAAAAAAGCCTGGGCTAAGTCGTTTGGAACTTGTAGTCTACCTAAGGGAGTCCCATCTTTTCTTTGATTGTAATTTTTTGGATTTGCAATACTGGTATCCCATTCATTTGGACTATGAGCGTTACTCTCACGAAGAAATGGAGTGTCGACATGACCAGGAGATATAATAACAGATCTAATATTATACTTAGCAAACGATAGAGCGGCTGATCGATTAATACCAACCATTCCCATTTTTTGAGCAGCATAACCAGGACTACCACCACCGGGTCTAATTGAAGCTAATGACCCCATGTTAATTATTACGCCTTCACCTGCTTTTTTCATAGAAGGAATTACAGCTTTTATACCTAAAAAAGTACCAGTAAGGCCTACTTCTATAATCTGATTAAATTGTTCTAGAGTTTGATCTTCAAAAGATACTCTAAAATTTGCACCTGCATTATTACATAAAATATTTATATGCCCAAATTCGCTTTCTACTTTTTCAACTAGCTTAGCCCATTCAGATTGATCCCTAACATCTAATCCATAAGGCAGAGCCTTACCCCCATCTTTTATGATTATATTAGAACGTTCTTCAGCTTTTTCTAATCTATTATCGACTACACAAACTGATGCTCCCTCTGAAGCAAATAAAGAGCATTGTTCTCCTCCCATTGCTCCCCCACCTCCAGTTATAACTGCTATTTTACCTGATAATAACCCGGGCATAATTTATCTCCTTATCTTAATGCTATTGATCCATCGTTTCTTCTTGAAGTTTCTCCATCTCCAGCTTCATAAGGATACTTTTTGAAAGAATCCTCAATTATATCTGTTCCTAAACCCGGAACTTCAGGAGGAATAAAGTAACCATCTTTAACTTCAGCTAAATTTGTCACTAATTCCTCTTTGAAAGTACCATGTTCTGGTGCAAACTCATTCATATCCCAGTTAGGGATTGAAGTACCTAAATGTACACAAGCCATATTGACTATTGGGCCTAGAAAATGGTGAGGTAAAATACCTTGATGATAACTTTCAGCTATAGCAGCAAATTTTTTTACATGAGTAAAACCACCTGCCAAACCTATATCAGGTTTTAAATATCTAACACCAGGTATAGAAGAATATTCCTTAAATTCCCAAATAGTATTATTTCTTTCCCCAACTGCCAAAGGAATCGAAATTCTGTCTGCAATACTAGCCATTGATTGTACTGAGTCTGGTGCAATAGGATCTTCAAAAAAATATGGTAAAAATTTTTCTATATTCTTTGCGAATGTTATAGCTTCTCCAGGAATCATGTTTCTATGAATCTCTATTCCAATATCGAAATCCCAACCTACTGCTTCTCTAACAGCTTCTACTATTCTAGTATTTTCTCTAATTAGGTCCCCATAAGATAAATTAGCCCAATTTGGAAGAAAGGGAGTCATCTTCAACGCCGTATATCCGTCAGCTTTAGCTTTTTTTGCGGCAGATGCAAATTCTTCCGCATTTCTAGTAGGTCCATATCCACCACCTAAAAGCACTATAGCTCTAACCTTTTGTCTATATTTACCACCTAGTAAATCCCAAACAGGAACTCCTAGCCTTTTTCCTTTAATATCCCATAAAGCTATATCAATGGCGCTGATAACAGCGGTCAAGGCTGGGCTACGGAAACTGAATTTACGATATACATTGTTCCAAATTCTTTCAATATCTCGAGAATCTTCCCCTTTCAAGTCTTCATTTAGTCTATTCGCAATAACTTGAGTAGCATCTGCAAAACTCCAAAAGTTACCTTCTCCTACTCCATAAGTACCATCTTCACACGTTACCTTAACAACTAACCATTTTGATACAACCCAAGATTCAATTTTTTCTATTTTCATATTTTTCCTTTATAAAAAACTATAACTGTCTTAGCCTAGGATCTAAACGATCCCTTAACCAATCGCCCAAAAAATTCATCGCGAAAACTACAGCAAAAATTGCCAGTCCAGGAAATAATGCCATCCAATAAGAAGTAGCAATATAATCCCTACCTTCAGCCACCATAGAACCCCAGGCAGGTGTTGGTTTAGGTATTCCTACACCTAAGAAACTTAGTGACGCTTCGGTTAAGATTAATTGTCCCACATTTAAACTCGCTATAACAAGTACAGTATTTATTATTCCTGGAAGAATATGCTTAATTATTACTCTAACAGGTGATGCTCCGGCGGTAACAGCAAAAGCAACAAAATCTGTAGCTCTTAACCTTATAGTTTCAGCCCTAACTTGACGAGCAAAACCACTCCAAGAAAATAATATTAATAAAATTATTATTAAAGTCATACTATTTCCAAAAACTACTACTGTAGCTAATGCTACTAAAATGAAAGGTAATCCTAAAGTTAAATCTACTAAACGCATCAGTAACTCATCAGAAATACCTCCAAAAAAACCAGCAATAGATCCCAAAATTGTTCCACCAATAGCTCCCGTAACTAAAACTATTCCAGCAATAATCATGGAATATCTTGCTCCCCAAATAATTCTGCTAAGGATATCCCTTCCTAAAGCATCAGTACCCAATATATATTCCGAAGAACTATATTTCCCACTTATAATAGAAGGGGAATCTTGCCAAACAGGAGGCCTATCCTGTTCTTCTAATCTTCCTACCAAAGGATCGTGTTGAGCTAAAAATTCCGCAAATAAAGAACAAATTATTAACAAAATTACTATAATCACAGGAAGAACAGGATATCTACGAAAAAAATAAAATCCAGTTGAAATTTTAGATAAATATAAATTTTTCATGATTTCCCACTTCTCATCCTTGGATCAAGCACTCCATACAAAACATCAACAATCAAATTCATAAATAAATATCCAAAAGTAGCAAACATAACTATACAACTAACTACAGGAAAATCTGTACCAAAAACTGCTTGAACTGCTAATCTCCCCATGCCAGGCCATGCATAAACAGTCTCAGTAATTACTGTACCTGTTAACAATGCTGTTAAAAACATCCCAGCATATGTCAAAGGGACTATTATAGAATTTCTAAAAGCATGTTTCCATATAACTTTTGTTTGAGATACCCCTTTTGCACGTGCAAGTTTTATATATTCTGAATCAAGGACCTCAAGCATAGCTGATCGGGTAAGTCTTAAAAGAGCAGCGGCAGCAAACCAACCCAAAGCAATAGATGGAAGAACTATACTCTTAAAACTATCTTTACCGCCTGTAGGAAATATCTGAAACTGTACTGAAAATATCAAAATAAGCATAATACCTAACCAGAATCCTGGAATAGCTTGACCTAATAATGCAAAACCTCTTCCCAGCAAATCCCATACAGAACCTCGTTTAACTGCTGACATAATACCTAATGGAATACCAACAACAAGTGCAAAAATATAAGACCCTAAAGCAAGTTGTAATGTAGGTAATATCTTCTTTCTGACAACTCTTACAGCAGGAATTTGATCTTTAACCGATTTTCCGAAATCTAAACGTACAGCTCCAGCAGCCCATGTTAAATACTGAATATGATACGGCTTATCAAGTCCCATTACTTTCCCCCATTCTTCCCAATCTTCTTTAGTGGTATATTCAGTTAAAAATAAGTTCCTTGGGTCGCCAGATGCTCTAGAAAGAATGAATACTAACATACTTGCCAGTATCAATACAAAAATTGAAGCTACTACTCTTCTTAATATTAACTGTCTCATCTACCTACTTTTATACTAAAAAAATTGGGGTGGAATTAAATCCACCCCAAAAAATTTCTAAACTAAATCTTTATAAAAAGACATTAATTTTTATTATTTTATCACCACTGTTTCAGGTGCACACCACTCAGGACCACTGTTCATATAAGGCTCATAAGATGTTATATCTCCACCAAGTATAACCGCAGTAGGTTTAGTTGAAACCGCTGCATAAAGGTTATTATCAGCAACATATATACCCCAAGTCTTATTTATTCCTACTCTTTGTTCATAAGTAGTAGCAGCCGAGTCCAAAGCTACTTCCTGCGCAGCCTGAACTGCATTTGGTACCTCAACTCCGAAGTTCCATCCTCCAGAAGGTCTCCAACCAGTATTAATTTGATCAGGTAAAGCATTTGTACCATTTTGTATCATCCAAATCTTATCTTTTTGACGATTTACTAATAATGGTCTAGATGCAGCATAATCTGTTGAATCAACTTCAACTTCACATCCTATATCTCTCCAATATTGAGCAACAGCTCCACCTACCTCTTCATCCCATTCCTTTCCAGGAGCGATGTGGACTGAGAATGAAAAACAGTCAGGATATCCAGCTTCAGATAACAAAGTCTTAGCCTCATCGGCGTTATATTTCGCATACATAGCATCATCCCAGTGTTCATCACCTGGGAAAGCATTTATAGTGTTATATAGAGGTTTTCCTAAACCAGATTGAATTTCTGTTATTATAGTTTCTCTATCTATTGCTACACGCAAAGCACGTCTAACTTTATTCGCTTTTTCCATTTGTGCAGAATCATCAGGATCTCCTATCCATGGGTGATCAGCATCAGGTTTAAATCCTTCACGTTTCCGGTAGATATCTTCACCATTCTCATCTTTTTCTGCCCAGTAGTTACCACCCATACCAAAAACTTGGTTTATTTCAGGTCCAACTGTTACAGCTCTACCACCTGATACACCTTCAACTGTAGAGGTAACTAATTTTAGTGGAATTCTAGCTGCATTAATCTGGCCAGTCTTTAGTGCTGAAGCTCGTGTATTAGCCTCAGGCATAAGAACAATTTTGTAAGAAGCTACACTTGGTGTCTTTCTGTAATGTTCTACAGGAACAGCAGTTATATGGTCATCAGATACCCATTCAGTGACTTGAAAAGGTCCAGTTCCTACTGCTGTTATATTAGCTTCCTCTTCACCTAATTTTGTTACTAAATCATCTGGAACTATCTGAATATTCCCCAAAGCTTGGTTTGACAAAGACATTTCCCAGTTAGGAAGAAGACCATTCTCGGAATTAGCAGTCATAACTAAAGTTCTATCATCAGTTGCTTCAAATTTCTCAGCAAATCTTCTAGTCCCTGCTTTTCTTGAATGTACACTACCTTCTTTCAAAGCATCAGTAAAACTCCATGCAACATCATGTGCAGTCAGTTCACCATATCCATGATGAAAGTCGATTCCCTCACGAATTTTAAATGTTACCTTACTACCGTCTCCTGCTACCTCCCATGACTCTGCTGTACCTTTAGTAAAAGTACTATAGTCACGATTCATGTTTCCAACAGTAGAATCAGCCCATAGCAGATTTTCAAAAAATCCCCAATATGTTAGTAATTGCTCATTTCCAGATCCAGCTAATGAAGGTACAAAAGCAGGTGCAGAAATCAATATTTCCCCAACTACCAAATCTCCATTTGTATTTTCTGGTGCTTTAACATCAGAATCTGAACCACAAGCAATTAGAGTTAATGACATGAATGCCACTAACAAAAATGTTGATATACGTATATACATTATTTATTTGCTCCATAAAACTATAATCGGCCCTATTTAGGCTGACTTCTTTATGATTTATTCCTCGAATAATATATAGTTTAAATGTGATTGTCAAAACTAATTACGTATTTATATAGCCTTATATTGCACATTAATGTAAATAAAATCGGAAAATTCAAATGAAATATCTTAAATTTGAATTAAGTACTATTATTTTCGTACTTTTAGGTTTCTCTGTAATTTTAGTACCAATAATAATCCTGATAACAATGCTTATTAGACAAGGAAGTGATCAAGTTGAAGTGTCAGTTTATTCAGCAGAATATTCTAATAAAAATTCAACCTATAAGAATACTATTAATATAGATAGAATTTCATATCACCCAAAAACAAAATTAAAAAGAGCTTCAATGTGGTTCACAGGAAATTATGAACGTCCAGGCTACATACAAATTGATGGAACTTTTAATTTAAATTCTAATGATGTTTTTGTTAAGAGCGGATTAATAAAAATCAATAACTTAGCAACCTCGGTTATAAAAGAATTAATTCTTAAAGATATAGAATGCAATAAAAAAGCTACATCTATTTCCAATCAGAAGTTTTCTGGAAGATTTAACTTGAGTCAGAATAATAATATGAATAAGTTATTGGAAAGAAATAATTTTTATGATTTGGAATTTGAGTTGAAATTATATAAAATTACCAATTTCTGTGAAGGAAATATACTTCAATTTGAAACTGATTATTTAAGTTATGAAACAGTAAAGATTCAACTTAAAGATATATATATATATAAACCATATAAACTTTATGAATTTGAAGAAGAAATCGATTCAAACATTTGGATAGAATGGATTAGTTCTCCAGAATTTGGAGAATTGAAGTAAAATCAAGTTGTTTTTTCTTTCTTAACAGCCTCTATCATAGCTTGAATATAACCATTAGCAAATGCTCTTCCTCTATGACCCCATTCAGTATCCTGAATTGTTTGAGGGACGTGGTCATCTATAAAAAAACTATCATATCCTGCCTCTAAATATATCTTCATAGCTCTATACATATCTACATGACCAGTATTAATAAATTCTTCATGAAAATCTTCAGGATCAGGTTTAGAAACATTCCTAAAGTGCACGTATAATATTTTGTCTCTTCTACACATTTCATCTATAAAATCATAGATTCCGTCATTTTCAGAATCTGTCATTTCAGATATAGTCCCTTGACAAAATTCTATAGCATTATTAGGAGAATCCACAATTGACAATAATTTTCTATAGGATTCATATGATCTGAATAACTGAGGAATTCCTCCTAGTTCTTTTACCGGAGGATCACATGGATGTATCCCTAACCTTATACCTTCTTCTTCAGCAATCGGAGTTATTATTTTTATCCAATATTCTAGATTCTTCCACATTTCTTCATCAGTATATTCTCTTTCATGGGTAAGAGGAAGTTTTTTTGCTTCTACGTAATTAAATGCAGTTGCTATGGCACCTCCTCTTATGATCGTAGGAGTTGTTCTCCAAACATGGGAAGGCATCCAGTTATATCCAAAAATAGGTATACCTGCCCTAGCAATATTTCTTACCGTATAGATCATATTATCTATTTGTTCATCTCGACGTGGTCCATTGAGCATAATATGATCATAAAAATTTGTAGGAACATTCTCCAAAGCAGATAATTTTAAATGTCCTCTACCTTGTCGTAATTCCACTGTTTCTCGTAACTTAACCAAATCTTTAAGCTCCCATTTACCACCTGAGGAAGGAATATTTGGGGTATTGAGAAGAATATCTGTAGCTCCAAATTGAAGAGCAAATGTGAGTATATCAGGGGTTGCTTGTGAAAATTGACCAAATCCTGCTCTCATTATTTTTTACCTCCTGTAAAAATAATAATAGAATAAAGTAATGATATGAAAAAAAATTAAATTTTACAAAAAATGAACCCCCTAATAGATTGTCATACACATATTCATCAATATGAATCAATTGAACACGAAGAAATAATTAAACGTTCATTATCTGCCAATGTAAAAATAATAGTATCTGCAGGAACAAGTATAGAAGATTCAATTCATAGTATTTCTCTTTCAGATAAATTCTCTAATGTATACTCAGGGGTTGGTATACACCCAACAGAGTTAAAAACTTATGGGGAAAAAGAATCAAATAAAATAAAAGAATTATCCCAAAACAAAAAAGTGATTTGTATCAGCGAAATTGGTTTAGATTATCAAAAAAATAATACTAATAAAATTCTTCAAGAAGAAGCATTTCGTGATCAGTTATGTATAGCTAAATCTGTCAATCTACCAGTAATTTTTCATATTAGAGAAAAAAATGATGATTTCGAAGCTTGGGACTGTAGAAAAGATATTATTGATATTCTTAAAACTGATTTGAAGGTTTATGGAGTTGCTCATTATTTTCAAGGAAATTGGGATTTTGCGAAAAAACTTCTTGATTTAGGTATCTATATTTCATTTGCTAAACCAATTCTTAGGATTAAAGAATTAGAAGAGACAATAAAAAAAATTCCTAATGATATGTTTTTAGTTGAAACAGATTCCTATCCACAGCCCTTCAAGAAAAATCGTAACAAATGGACAGAGCCGTATCAAATTCCTGAAATAATAAAAAAAATAAGTGAAATAAGAAAATCTAGTATAGAACAGGTTTCAATTGATACCATGAGAAATACTTTGAGAGTTTTCAGTAAACATCATAAGGAACTTAAAAACAAATTATAGTAAAAAAATCCTATAATTTATTTAATTCTGCTTCTATAAGTCTAAAATCTTTCTGCGGAATTATATGAAGCATTCCCAAAAATGCTTTTTCCCACATTTCAGGTGCCCATTTTTTTATATATTCCATAGATGGTGCTAAATATCTGGCATCTACTCCATCTTCCAAAACAACATTTGATTCAATTTTCACTCTATAAATAAATTTTTCTTTAGAATCATAATGTTCCCAAATCTTTGTATCGTCTTCGAAACAATCTGACAATACTGTAGCTGTCCCTAAAAATGATTTTTTTTCTTTAACATAATAAAGTATACGATCATTTTTTATCATTCTTTGAGCTTTTTTTCTATTAGGATAATCTATACCTTGTATGTCAAATTTATTATCTTTAGTTATATTAAAATTATCTATACTAGTCACAATCATCCAATAAGTGTTATTGTTTGACATATTCAATACCTAAATAAAAATTACTTTAGAATAATTATATAATTATCTATTGCTCAGATCTTGATTGGGTTCTGCTTCTTATATAAATAGCGATAGAATTCATTGATAAAAGCACTAGTAATAAGACTATTATTCCGGCTGAAGCAATACTTCTGAATTCATGTTGTGGCTGAGATGCCCATGTAAATATTTGTAATGGTAAAACTGTAAATCTATCCATTGGGTTAGTAGGAATATATGTAAGAAATATCAATGCACTAATTACAAGTATCGGTGCTGATTCACCAACTGCTCTAGAAAGAGCTAATATAATACCACTCATTACGCTTGGTATTGCCTGTGGTATCACAATACTCTTAACAACTTGCCAACGGGTAGCTCCCATAGAAAAAGCTGCATCTCTATATCCAGATGGTACCGCCCTTATAGCTTCTTGAGAAGCTATAATCACTATAGGCAAAACTAATAAAGTCATAGTCAATGAACCAGCTATAATAGCCCTCTGACCATCTAATATTAACTGTACAAAAATAGCTAATCCCAAAAGACCATAAATTACAGATGGAACACCAGCTAAATTTGAAATATTCAAATTTATCATTTTAGTAATAAAATTATCTTCTGCAAATTCTTCTAAATATATAGCAGTCCCCAAACCTATAGGTATGACCATTAATGCAGTCAATCCTACAACCCATAAAGTACCCATTAAAGGAGATAATATACCTGATTGTTCTGGAAATCTAGAAGCATAATTTGTTATGAAATCTATATTAACCCATTGATAACCATCAAGAAAAACATCAATTAGAAGTATTGCAAGACCTAGAACTCCAATCAATGTACAAAAAACGAATAAACCATAAAAAATCTTATCTCTAATAGCTCTATATTGTCTATTTTTTATAGAAAATTTCTGAACCATTAATCGTACACCTGTCTATATTTATTTATAATCCATTTTCCAAGTATATTCATCAACAATGTAATAACGAATAAAAGTAACCCGACTGCAAATAAAGTCTGGTATTCTATTGATCCATGCATAGCTTCACCAAGAGCAATATTTACTATATAGGCTGTCATTGCTTGAATACTCTCTATTGGGTTGAAAGTTAAATTTGGTGTAGCACCAGCAGCTAATGTTACGATCATGGTCTCACCAATTGCTCTAGATAAAGCTAAAATAAATGATGCTACTATACCTGATAGCGCTGCAGGAACAACAACTTTTGTAGCAACTTCAAACCTAGTTGCCCCCATAGCATAAGCAGCATCTCTTAACGATTTAGGTACTGACATCATTGCATCCTCACTAAGTGTTGAAACCATAGGCATTATCATCAATCCCATTACTAAACCCGCACTTAATGCATTAAAAACACCAAAAAAACCAAACACCGATTCTAATTCAAAATAGTTATATACCGTACGTAAAAAAGGAGTTACTAATGTCAATGCAAAATATCCATATACTACTGTAGGTATACCCGCTAAAACTTCAAGTATAGGTTTTAATATTTTTCTTAATCTTTCTGGAGCATATTCGGAGAGAAATATAGCGGCACATAAACCAAGTATTAAGGCAATTATTCCTGCTATTATAGCTACTAAAATAGTTCCAGCTACTAGTGGCAAAACTCCAAAGCTCGGCATCGGTGGATCACAAGCAGCACAATTGAATAAAGGTGTCCAATTAGTGCCTGTAAGAAACTCTATAAGGGAAACAGGTGAATCACGATTTTCAGGTGTTTCTAAAAAGAAAGCCAAACTCTCTTTTACCAATACATAAATTATTCCTATTGTAGTTAGGATAGAAATTACGGTTATAATCCTTAAAAACCATAAAACAATAGTTTCTTCTATCTTATTTACACTTCGTGAAGTTTTTTCTACTTCTCTATTCAATTAATTTTTTCTACCCAATATTAAAATAAAAATCTTTTCTGAATCTACAGTAACTCTCTTAACATAACGTTAAATATTTCTTTAGTCATAGCAAAAAGTGAAGCATTATATAGGTATGCTTCACATTTTAATTTTGTTTGATATGTAACTAAAATTTTAACTACTTAGTTTTAGCTTTTTCATCAGCGTACATGTCGTCAGAAAGTGCTACATAACCAACTTCTTCAGCATATTGAGCAGCATTAGTTAAGTAGTAATCCACAAATTCTCTAAAATATGGTCGAGAAAGATCAGATTTGTTCACATAAATGAATAATGGCCTTGAAAGCGGAGCGTAACTACCATTATTTATTGTAGTTGAATCAGGAAAAATACATCCTGTTCCACCATCTATTGCAACAAGTTTCAAATTGTCGGCATTTGGAAGATAGTAAGCATATCCAAAGTATCCAAGAGATCCTTTGTCACCTGATACACCTTGAACTAGTACGTTATCATCTTCAGAAGGTGTGTAGTCTGCTCTAGATGCACCTTCTTCTCCGTTGATTTCATCAGTAAAATAATCAAATGTACCTGAGTCTGTACCTGGACCATATAATCTCATTGCCTGATTGGGGAAACCATCTCTAACTTCAGACCAGTTACTTAGTTTACTATCTGGTGCCCAAATTTTATTTAGTTCTTCTGTCGTTAAACAATCTACCCAGTCATTTGCAGTGTTTACAACAACTGACAAGCCATCATATGCAATAGCAAGTTCAATAAATTCAATTCCATTTTCTGAAGCTGCATCTGCTTCTTTATCTTTTATTGGCCTAGAAGCGTTAGATATTGACGTTTCACCAACAGTGAAACGTTTCAAACCTCCACCTGTACCAGAAATTCCAACAGGAACCTGAACATCAGGATAAATTTTTCGGAACTCTTCAGCTACCGCAACTGTAATGGGGTAAACTGTTGATGATCCATCAATTTCTATAGTCCCTGTTAATCTATCAGATTTTTCAATATCTTTTTCCTCAATAACGGTCTCTACTTCCGAGCTACAAGCTATAGAAACTACCATCAAAAAAACAAAAAAGGAAAGAGTCATAATAACTTTATTAAATATTTTAATTCTCATGTTCAATACTTCCTTGTGAGATTCACCGAGAAAAACTAATCGTCTCTATAAAAATGAATATCGCAATGAAGATGATCATAGTTGGATATTAACAGAACACTATGGGTTGTTAACTATACGTTAACTGATCAGAAATTTTTGTTAAAGATATAGTAAAAGTAGACCCAATACCTTCGGAACTTTCAACTGAAATTTCACCTCCATGCAATTCCATTATATGGTTACAAATGGATAATCCTAAACCTGTACCATCCTGGGATCTAGAAGAATCTGTTTTGAAAAAACGTTCAAAAATATGCGGGAGATCATCTGAAGAAATACCTGAACCATTATCAATAATATTAATATCCAATGATGTTTCTTTTTCTGTAAATGAAAACTTAATTTCCCCACCTTCATCTGTCCATTTAATCGCATTATTAATGAGATTAGCAAAAACTTGATCAATTTTATCTGTATCCACACTTACTAATAATTCTTTATTGGGTAAATTTTTATCTATTACTAATGAAATTTCATTGTCTTCACATATTTGACTAAATCTTTTATAAGAATTTTCTACTAATACAATCGGACTAATATTTATTTTTTTTAAAATTACATCTCCAGATTCTAAACGTGTTAATTCCATTAGTTCAGAAACCAGATTTTCCATTCTTATAGCATCATCAAAAATTAAATCTAGAAATTTTTTAGAAACTTTTGGATCTTTATGAGCTCCCATTTTTAGAGTTTCAGAAGAAGATTTAATTGCTGCAATTGGTGTGCGTAATTCATGTGAAGCATTTGAAATAAATTCTCTTCGGGTAATATTTAATCTTCTTAAAAATGTTAGATCTGTTAAGAGAACAATTATTTCTTGATCAAAATTAACATCATTATTATTTTCAGAAGTAAATATCACAGATGTAGAAACCAAAATATAACTATTGGTTTCCAGGAATTCTAATTCAGCTGTATAGGATTTAGAATTTTTTATAGTATTTGAAATAATTTCATTTAATTCAGGGTTATTATTCAAATTGGAAAGTCTAGTAGAATAGATATCACTGGAAGTTTGATCTATATTTAGTAGATCCATTGCTATAGGATTTATGTAATCTATAAATCCATCAGTCTTAACTACTATTACTCCCTCTTTCATACCATTTAATATTGAATTTAATTTAATATTTTGGGTGTACTCATAATCTCTTTGGGAAGATAGTCTCCCAGATAAACGATTTACTAATCTAGTAATCCTATAGATTTCTCTTGGACCTCTATCTACTATCCTATAGTCCGGATCTAAATCAGTTCTATTAATATCTTCATAAATGCTATTGAAATCTTTAACTGCTTTATTTGCAATAAATATAGTTAAAATAAAAGAAAAAGATACAATTAATAAAGAGACAAAAAGATTAAAAAATATAAAAGATAACGAAATACTCCCAAGTATAATTATTGAAGTTAATAATATTCGTATCCTGAGCGGAAGTCTTGTAAAAAGTATCAAAACTTTTCCTCAAAAGAAAATTTGTATCCTACACCTCTAACAGTCTGTAGAATTTTAGGATTACTAGGTTCTTCTTCAATTTTTCTACGTAACCATCTAATATGTACATCTACAGTACGAGTATCCCCAGTATATTCATATCCCCATACTTGATGAAGTAATTGATCTCTAGTAAAAACTCTATTAGGATTTGAAATCATATGTAATAGTAAATCATACTCTCTTGGACGTAAAGTTACATTGTTTTTATTTACTGATACCCTCCTAGCAAGTTTATCAATATTAATAATTCCCATAGAGATAAATTCTTGATTATTAATGCCAGAAAAGTTGTTAATCATTTCAACACGTCTCAAATTAGCACTTACTCTAGCTATCAATTCTCTAGTGCTAAATGGCTTGGTAACATAATCATCTGCACCAACTTCCAATCCAACCACTCTATCAATTTCCGTTTCTTTCGCAGTGAGCATAATTACAGGGGTAAGAATACCTTCTTTACGTATATTTCTACAAATTTCAATCCCATTAATTATAGGTAACATCAAATCTAAAATAATAATGTCAGCTCCCCAATTTAAACAAAAGTCCAAACCATCTTTACCATTATTAACTAATTTAACTTCATACCCTTCAGATAAAAAATTGTATCGTAAAACTTCACCTAAACTCTTATCGTCTTCAATTACTAATAGACGTTTCTTATCAGTATTATCATATGCCGTAATCAAAAAAAAATAACCTCTAATAAAAAAGTATCATTTAACTTACAAAAGTTTCACAAAATATACTATTTTATTTGTAAATTAGATGTTACCAGTTGTTTAAAACTACTACTAATTACCCCATCTATTTGAAACATATTGTTCTACGATATTTATAAATTGATTAGCTATATCATCATTTAAAAATTTTTCTCTTTTCCCATCTATATATACAGGAGCCCGGGGACTTTCTCCAGAACCAGGCAAAGATATTCCCACATCAGCTGCTCTAGATTCCCCCGGACCGTTCACAACGCACCCCATAACTGCAACATTTAATTCTTCAGACCCAGGAAAAATTTTTTCCCATTCTGGCCTCTTTATATTTAGAAAATTTTCAATCTCAGAAGCTAATTCTCTAAAAAATGATGAAGTTGTCCTACCACACCCAGGACATGCAGTAACTGAAGGTCTAAATTTTCGTAATCCGATAGATTGTAAAATATCTTGACATAGCTTAACTTCAAGGCTTCTATCACCATTGATATCTGGAGTTAAACTTGCACGAATAGTATCTCCTATACCTTCATATAATAATATAGATAATGCAGATGTTGTAGAAACAATTCCTTTTCTACCCATTCCTGCTTCTGTTAAGCCTAAATGTAATGGAGAATCACATTGATTAGATAGTTTTCGGTATACATTCACCATTTGATTTAATCTAGAAACTTTACATGAAATTACTATTTTATTCTCAGATAGACCAATTTCTTTAGCTGCCTCTAAACTGGAGATAGCACTTTCAACCAAAGCTATATTCTCAACTTCTTCAGAAGATTTTGGTTTAGATAACCGGGAATTTTCATCCATTCTTTTTGATAAAATATCTGGATCTAAACTTCCGGCATTTACTCCAATTCTTACCGCTTTATTATACTCTTTGGCTATATTAATAAAACTATAAAAGTTTTCATCATGTTTTGAACCACGTCCAACATTACCTGGATTAATCCTTAATTTATCTAAAGATTTAATTAATAAAGGGTTATCCTTTAATAATCTGTGACCAATAAAATGGAAATCCCCTACTAACGGAATATCGTATCCTGCATCTATTATTCTTGATTTTATTTCAGATACAGATTTTGCTGCCTGATCATTATTTACAGTTATTCTTACTATTTCGCTTCCAGCTTCGGCTAGTAAAATAATTTGTGAAACTGTGGCAGAAATATTAACCGTATCGGTATCAGTCATAGACTGTACAACAATAGGTGAATTACCACCTATTTTTACTTTACCTACTAATACTTCTTTAGTCTTTTTTCTTATAATTTTATTAGAATCGGTCATTTATTAAATTATAAACATTTAAAAAATTCAAAATAATAATTCCCCAGAAAATATTCTTATAATATCTTGTATAGAAATTAAAATTATTAAACCTATTAACATTGTAAAGCCTATGAAATGAACAAGTGCTTCCTTACTAGCGGAAATACGTTTCCCTCCTCGAAATATTTCTAATAATACAAAAAAAATTCTCCCACCATCCAGAGCAGGTATCGGTAATAAATTTATAACCCCTAAAGATAAACTAATAGTTGCAGAAATATAAAGTAAAGAAATAATCTTGGTATTAATTGAAGCTTCTGATTTGGCAATACTTCCAGTGACCTGACTTATTCCGATAGGTCCTAATGTAGCAGGACCTTGAAATTGAGGATTATTACTTCCAATAAAAGATGATCTTATAGAATTTTTCGTAAGAATAATAATATTAAATATTTCTTCCCATCCATTTATAATAGAGTTCTTTAATCCTAAGGATTTTACAGTTTCATATTCTTCTGTTAATGATATTTGAATACCCATAGCTCCTTCTTGTATATAATTATCTATTCCAAGTATAGGATTATATTCTTGAGCTTCTTTTAGAGTAATAGAAGTAATATTTTCATTAAACTCAGTAATAATAATCTCGTCACCTATTTTAAAATCTTTATCTATTTCTTCTAAGTAAGATAGAGGTATTTCTCCATTAGGATCAGATACTTCAGAAACTACAATTAGTTTGTTGTTTATGCCTATCCTAGAATCAATCTTTCTAGCTTCAACTAAAGAAATTTCTGTATTAATATTAGATGGAGACATAACAATTTTTCTTTGTGGTGGTTTCCATCTAGGAACTAAAGTGATTTCATCTCTCACAGGTTTATACTCGTACTGCATTTGATCAGGTCGAGGAAAAGGATTCGGTATAGAAGAAGAAATTTCCAATTTAAGTTCTTTACCTAAATTTGAATTAACTAAAAGCTGTAAATCTTGGATCGTATTTATTTCTTTATCGTGAATCTTGTCAATTAAATCTCCTTTTTTTAAACCAACTTCATAAGCTGGGCTGTTAGGAAAAACACTATTAACCATAATCTTCCCTTTAGTAATTTGCTGAGGAATCATTCCGATAATCGGGAAAATAATAAAAGGAATAATTAAATTAATTAAAGCTCCTGAAGATATAACAATTAACCTTTTCCAATGAGATTTACTTCCTAAAGAATTTTTTATTTGAGATGATTCCTCACCTACCATCTTCACAAAACCTCCAATTGGTAAAAGATTAATGGACCATTGCATTTCAGAAATGATTAATTTTTTGTTTGTAATTTTTTTTAATTTACCAATTATTAAATTTTCATTATTTAGTACTATACTAAAATCTTCCTTGTCGGCTTTTTTTATAGATTTAGTAATAAATTCATCAGTTTTATCACTAATTTCTAAGGTTATAATTTTACCTATATAGTCATTTTTATAAATATCGTTTTTAACATCATCCGAAATCAATACAGTGGTGTTCCCAGTCCATAAACTAAAAAGTTTAGGAGGAAAACCAATGCCAAATTCATGTACTTTTACTTTAAAAAGTAATGCGGTTATAAGGTGACCTAACTCGTGTAATATTACGAGAGGGACCAATATTAGTAAAAACGTTAGAAGGCTGAGAAAAAATAAATCGTTAATCATTTTGAGTTAGCTTAATTATAAATTTTCTAAAACTGAATTTTTTCCATAATTCAAACTTCTTATTATTTCATCCAAATTTGGGTTTTCAATTGGAACATGATTTTCCAATGAGTTTTTTATTAATTCATGAATTTCAGTAAATTTAATCTTCCCTTCAATAAAAGCATTAATTGCAGACTCATCAGCTCCAGTCAGGACGCTGTTATATGACCCACCTTTTTTAGCATATTCCATAGCTAAATCAAAACAAGGATAGTCTCCTAAATTATATGAATTAAATGTTAATTCTTTATACTTAACTGGATCAAACCAATCTAAAAATTCATTTTTCAATCGTTTAGGATAAGATAAAGCATAACTAATAGGATGTCTCATATCTGGATTTCCCAATTGCGCTTTAATTGATCCATCTATGAATTCAACCATCGAGTGTATTACACTCTGAGGATGGATTAGTACCTCTATAGAATCAAAATCACTATCAAATAACCATTTAGTCTCAATGACTTCAAATGCTTTATTCATTAAAGTTGCTGAATCTATTGTAATTTTATCTCCCATTTTCCAGGTAGGGTGTTTTAAGGCTTCTTTTGGTTTTACAAGACTTAATTCTTCCCATTTTTTCCCTCTAAATGCACCTCCAGAAGCAGTAATGAAAATCCTGTTATGTTTAGTATCTTCCCCTTCTAAACATTGCCATATAGCAGAAGGTTCACTATCTATAGGTAAAATTTTACCGTTATATTTATTGCTTAACTCGACAATAATATGACCTGCCATTACGATAGGTTCCTTATTAGCTAAAGCAATATTAGTACCATTTTCCAACGCTTTAACAGTAGGAAGTAAACCAGCGCTCCCAACAATTCCATTAACAACTAAATCTACTTCTTCAACACTTACTATTTCATCTAATTTTAAATTTTCACCTTTAAATTCATTGATTTCACTTGGAGAAGAAATATATTTAGGAGAAAATTCATCAATTTGTTCAGTAAACACTTTATTGTTTGAAAAATTTGAAATACCCAATACATTAAATTTATCTTCATTTTGTCTTACTATGTCCAAAACCTGATTCCCTATAGAACCAGTTGAACCTAGGATAATTAAATTTTTTCTGATCATAACAAATCCATAATTAAGTAAAAAAGTAGAATATTAGGTACTACACTATCTAATCTATCAATAACTCCGCCGTGTCCAAGAAAAATACCACTTGAATCTTTTATTTTAGCTCTACGTTTTAAATTTGATTCTAACAAATCACCTATAACAGCCATTATAGGAATAGTCATTATAATTAAAAACAATTGTAAATTAGATAAAGAAAAGTGAAAGTATCTATTAAATATAAATCCAAATATAAATCCAAATATTAAACCACCAATAGTACCTTCAACAGTTTTATTTTGACTAATTAATGGTGCTAGTTTAATCTTTCCAAACAAATTACCAATAATAAATGCGCCAGTATCAGTAATCCAAATTATTAGTAGTAAAAAAAGAAAATGCCATCGTCCAAATTCAGGTGAGATAATATGAGGAATAAAACTCAAGCAATACCCAAAAGAAATGCAATAAAACCAAAAATAATAATCTAGATTTTTGGTTTTATTAAAATATCTTTTATAAATTAATATAAAAAATAGTATAAAAAGTAATATGAAATTTACATAAGTAAAGTTTGAATCAAAAAAAATTTGAAAAACCACTGATAGTAACGTGGGTACAAATATTAAAAAAACAATGAAAATAAATATAAATTTATTATTCCTAATATCAGAGATTTTATGAAACTCCCACACTATAATTCCATAAAATGAGAATAAGAATACATAAAAGATAATATTATTAAGAAATAAAGCTAAAACAGTAAGTGGTAAAAAAACTACTGTAATTAAAAGTCTACTTTTAATATTCTCAAAATCCATACTATATTATTCTTTTACCATACCTTCTTTGACGATTACTATATTCATCTAAAGCTTCATCTATTTCTTTCTCCCCAAAATCGGGCCAAAGAACTTCTGTTGAAAAAAATTCAGAGTAAGCAGATTGCCAAATCAAGAAATTGCTTAATCTAAATTCACCTCCTGTTCGTATTAATAAATCAGGATTTGGAATTTTTGTAAGATAAAGATATTTTTCAAAAGTTTTTTGATCTATTTCAGAAATTTTTAAATTATCTTGTATTATTCCTTTTACGGCATGAATTATTTCCTGTCTTCCACCATAGTTAAATGCCACAGAAAGTACCAGTCCGGTATTATTTTCAGTATAGGAAACAGCATTTTCTATATCATTTCGTAATTCTTTGGATAATTTATCCATCTCCCCAGCATGTAACAACTTAATATTATCTTTGGAAATTTCCTCTAGTTCTTCTTTTATGACTGAACCTGCTAAATCCATTATTGCTGAAACTTCAGGGGCCGGTCTTTCCCAATTTTCCGTAGAAAAAGCATATACTGTCACAAATTTCACTCCTCTACGAGACAAGTAAGAAATAACAGGTCTAATTTTTTTATACCCTGCTATATGGCCTTCAGAAACATCTAGTTTTTTATTACGAGCCCATCTACCATTTCCATCCATGATTATTGCAATATGTACGGGGATCTCTCCCAATGAAATTCAACCTCCAGATCATGCCAATCTAGACTTGCATGATCTCAATTTCTTTATTATTAGATTCTTGATCAATATTATCTATAAATTCAGAAGTTAATTTTTCTAATGAAGTTTGTGCACGCCTACAATCATCTTGAGAAGATTCTCCTTTTTTTTCTATATCCCGTATATCTTCTTGGGCAGACCTTCTGATATTTCTGATAGAAATTTTTGAATCTTCTGATTTAGATTTTACTAATTTAACTATCTCTTTCCTAGTTTCTTCAGTAAGAGGAGGTACATTCAATCTAATAATGTCTCCATCAATATTAGGAGCAATATTTAAATCGGAATTTTGGATAGATTTAGCAATGACTTCAACAGAATTTTTATCCCAAGGTTGTATAATTATCATTCGCGAATCACCCAAATTAATTTGTGCAAGTTGATTCAAAGCCATTTCAGTTCCAAAATAATCCACTCTAATTGTTTCTACTAATCCGGTCGAAGCTCTTCCAGTTCTTACAGAGGATAAATAATTCTTAAAAGAGTTTATAGAAGCAGTCATTTTATTTTTAGCTTCGCTTAAAATTTCTTCCAACATTCATACAAATCCTTACTAATAATTTCTTATACAGATCATTTAAATGATCAATCAGAACTAATTATAGTCCCTATTTTTTCACCTCGGCAAATTCGATGTATATTACCATCATGGAAAATATTAAACACAATAATAGGTAAATTATTATCCATACAAAGTGATAGTGCAGTACTATCTAGAACATTAAGTTTTTTTGACAACGCATCGTAGTGAGTTATTGAATTATATTTAACCGCATCATCATTTATCATCGGATCAGAATTATAAACTCCATCTACATTATTTTTTGCCATGACTAGAACCTCTGCACCTATTTCCAATGCCTTTAAGGCAGCAGCAGTATCTGTTGACATATAGGGATTTCCAGTTCCACCAGCAAAAATTACAACTCTTCCTTTTTCCATATGCCTTATAGCTCTTCTACGTATATATGGTTCTGCAACACTGGGAACATTTATAGAGGATTGAGTTCTTACGTTAACGTCAATTGATTCAAGAGAATCTTGCAATGACAGTGCGTTCATAATAGTAGCCAACATTCCAGCAGAATCAGCAGTTGATCTATCCATACCAATATTTTCATAATCTACTCCACGCCAAATATTACCACCACCTATCACTATTCCAATCTCTAAACCCATCATCTGAAGAGAAGCAATTTGTTTTGAAATGAAATTTAAAACATCAATATCCAATCCATATTCTTTATCACCCTTCAAAGACTCTCCGGATAATTTCAGTAAAATTCTAGAATATGTGTTATCAACCATAAATTTTCACTTATTTTTTTATTGATCTCCTAATTCATATCTAACAAAACGATTAATTCTAATATTTTCACCGGTTTTACTAATAGTTTCATTAACCAAATCTCTGATTATCATACTACTATCTCTAATATATTCCTGTTCCATCAAAATCTCATGATCTTCAACATTATTTGAGTCTTCAGGGATAGAATCTCTATCAATATAAGTAGGATTCATAGCTGCTATTTGCATTGCAATATTCTTACCTAATTCTGCAAATTCTTTTGTTTTTGCAACAAAATCAGTTTCACATTTAATTTCTAACATTGATCCAATTCTACCTCCAGTATGAATATAACTAACTACACTTCCTTCAGACGTAGAACGTCCAGATCTTTTAGAAGCAGAGGCTAATCCTTTTTCAGATAAAATTTTTTCAGCATTTGCAATATCCCCACCCGCTTCTTCCAATGCATTTTTAGCATCCATAACTCCAACACCTGTTTTTTCTCTTAGTTCTTTTACTTTAGCTATACTTATTGCCACTTATATTTCCTTTATAGAGTTAGTTATTTTCGAAACTTTTATTTTATTCTTCAGAATCTTTTTTTACAGTTTTGGGTTTTTTATCTTCAGTTTTGTTTTCAGAACTTGCTGTTTTTTTTGTATTTGAAGATTTTGTTTTTTTAGTAATTTTATTTTCTTTAACTGAAACATTAGATGATTGATCAGAAGAATCTGAGTCTTCAGAATTTTTTGAAGTCGATTTTTTAGAACCTGAAGAATTTTTATTAGAACTACTCTTAGAATCTGTTTTTTCTAATTGTTGCTCTGATCTTTTTGCAGCTTCGAGTTGAATAGCTTCTCTTGCTGCTTGTTCTTGAGCTTCTAAATCAGCTTCAGTAGCCAACTTTTCTTCTTCTCTAGTTTTAGCTGAAACCTTACCTCTAGCAATCGCCGATGCAATTTGCGAAGTGATAATCTCAATAGATCTAATAGAATCATCATTTCCAGGAATAGGATAGTCGATACCAGAAGGATCACTATTTGTATCAACAATAGCAACAACTGGAATATTTAATCTATTTGCTTCAGCTATTGCTATGCGCTCAGATTCAGTATCAATTACATAAAGAATGTTGGGAAGTTTATCCATTTCCTTGATACCACCAAAAAACTTGTTTAGTCTTTCTATTTCATTGCTGGCTTTTAAAGCTTCTCTTTTTGTCTGAACATCTACAACTCCCTTTGCATGAGAATCTTCAAGGTAAATTAATCTTTCAATACGTTTTTTTACAGTCTGAAAATTAGTTAACATTCCACCTAACCATCTCTGATTTATATACATGGAATCACTTTCGTTGGCGTATTTTTCTATTGCTCGTTGAGCTTGCCCTTTAGTTCCTACTAATAAACACTCGCCACCGTTTCCTATATTCTCTTCAACAAAATCTTTAGCTTTTTCAAGGCATGATAAAGTTTTAGATAGATCAATTATATGTGCACCCGCGCGTTTTGAGAAAATAAATTCTTCCATTTTCGGATTCCACCGCTTAGTAGGATGCCCAAAATGCACCCCAGCAGTGAATAACGTACGAAGATCCAAAGGAGAGGTGGCCTCAATCTGTAGCTCTTTAGCCTCAGTAGAGGTCAATTCCTCGGCAGTCATTTCTAGCCTCTTTCCAACTCAGCATCTTTTGAATTGGTCTAATAAATTTTCTAACAATACATTTTACAAATATTGTTATTATATTTTAGCAAAAAAATATTACTTTCAATAATCTTAATAAGCTAGATCGAATTATTTATCCAATTATTTTTAAGAGATATATATACCGCATTTGCTCTATTTTTGGCACCACTTTTTAATAAAATATCCGCCACATAATTCTTAATAGTTTGTTCTCCTAGATTTAAATCTTCTGCAATAGATTTACTTGAATCTCCATTTGAAATCTTTAGCAATATCGAAATTTCCTTATCACTCAATGGACATTCTAGTGAGTTATCTTTAGTAAAATAAGTTGAACTTTTTGATAAATGATTAAGTAACTTACTCGCCTTCATTCTTTGTGAAATTTGATGTAGAAGATAATTCCCATTGTAAGTGAGTGATAATCCAATAATTTGCTTTAGTTGTAAATTAGAAGAAGAAATAGTTATAAAACCCTTAGCACCCATGGTAAAGGCATTGATCATTTCAGAATCAGACCAATGTTCTCCAACAATAATTAAATTAGAACTATCTATTTCTTTAGAAGATTTATTTTTTAATGTTTCTATTTCTGTTATTTCTACGGAATGATCATCATTTGAATTAATTTGATCTAATAAAACAAAATATTCTGGGATTGATTTAATTTTTATTATCAGATCATTTCTCTTATTTAAGTTACTAACATTTATAAATATTTTTCTTATTGAATTGAAACTACTTTCTGATGTATTTGGTGGTATCAAAAAGGGTTGAGATTGTATTTTAGTAATAGAAGACAAATTTGTTATATTGTTGTTTTGATATTATTTTGATATTAATTATGTGTATTAAATATTTTGATTGATAAATAATATTATCTTCAAATTAAAATGTCATTGCATTACTAAAAAAAAACAGGAATCTTTAGATTTCATAACATTGATTTAGGTGATCGTCATAAATAAACCTTTCTTGATAATTTTCTCTGGAACTGTAACATTCTCAATAATATTGAGTATTTTTTTTCAAGGAACTTCACAAATTTTAGTATTTAACATTCTAGAGTTATCTAGGTTAAGCACACTAAACTTAGTAAAGGTAGATTCATTATTACCTTTAAGTTTTTCGTTCGTTTCAGGAATGTTAGCTACAGTTAATCCATGCGGTTTTGTGATGTTACCAGTTTATATTTCCATGTTTTTATCCTCCAAAGATAGAAAGGGTAATCAATCAAATTTTGTAATTAAGTTTTTAAATGTTTTCCAAATTTCTATTTCTTTAGGGTTAGGATTCTTGATAATTTTTGGTTCAGTAGGTCTAGCTATAACAGGGGGGTTATTGTTTATACAACCTATCTTATCTTGGTTAAGTATTTTGATAGGTTTCTTTTTAGTAGGTTTAGGAATATATACATTTTCCGGAAAAAGTTTATACCTTTCTTTTCCACAAAAATTATCATATAAAATTAATATTTCACAGGATTCAAAATTTAAAAAATTCTTTTTGTATGGATTATCTTATGGAGTAGCTTCTATAAGTTGTACATTACCATTATTTATAGCATTAATATCAAATGCAATTAATAGTGGAGGATTAGCAAATGGAATAAAACAATTTATAAGTTATTCTCTTGGAATGACTTCAGTAATATTAATAATTACTTTATTAGCATCATTTATAAAAAACTTTTCATTACTAAAAAAAACATATCTAACAAGATTTTATCAATATCCTGCAGGTATTCTAATTGCATTAGTAGGGATGTATCTAATAATTTATTGGATCAAATATGACTATAATTAGTTAAATATAGGAATAAAAAAATTCTCTAATTTCTTATTCTGATCTGGTAAGAACATTCAACTTTATTTTGACCCTACAGGATTATGTAGTCTTCCTAATCCTTGAATTTCTACAGTAACATCGCCACCAGGATTTATAGGTGGTGTAGTTCCTGAAGTTCCAGTCCATAACATATCTCCACACTCTAATGTCACATATTGACTAATAAATGAAATAGCTTGTGCAGTAGTAAAGATCATTTCTGAAGTATGACATTTTTGTCCTTCAACACCATTAACAAACCCTCGAATAGAAAGATCTTGAGGATCTATATCGGTTACTATATATGGACCCGTAGGTCCAAAAGTATCTGCAGATTTTGCTCTCCACCATTGTTTATCTGATCTAGTTCCTGCCTGCCATTCTCTAGCACTTACATCATTTCCACATGTGTAACCAAATACATAATCAAGAGCATTTTCTTCACTAACATTTTTCGCTTGTTTTCCAATAATGGCTACCAATTCAGATTCACAAACTACCAACCCTGCATCTTTAGGTAACATTATAGTATCTCCAGGACCAATAATCGCATTAGAGTTTTTATAAAATGGCTCTGGTCTTGATGGCTTATCAGCACCTAATAAATGACTCTCATAATTCAATGCAAGACATAACATTTTCCCTGGGTTCGGATTAGGAGCTAATATTTTGATTGATTTTATCTCAAATATCTCACCCGTTTCTTTATAGGAATTACCAATAGGTGAATTAGTTATTTCTTTAACACTCTCACTATCGATGATTCCATATTTTTCTTCTGAATTTACCGAAAATCTTACAAATTTCATTTAATACCTCTCGAAATTAAAATATTCCTCGTATAAAAAACATCATTTACACGATCTAGAATCCCTAGGAAGAAGTTTATCACGTTCATCTTTGGAAATCGTCTTCCATTCACCTGATTCTAATCCATATAATTTCAAATGCCCTATTTTTATTCTCTTAAGTTGGTATACAGGATTGCCTAAAGCACTCATTAGCCTTCTAATTATTCTATTTTTTCCATATCCTATATCTATCTGAATGTTTTTTTTATTTTGTAATCTAATAACTTTATGTACTTTTGCATAGCCGTCGCTCAAATAAATACCTCTATTTAATTTATCTATTTGAGAAGATTCAATATCTTTATATGTGGTTACAAGATAACGTTTTATAATCTTATTTTTTGGGTGCGTAATCATATTAGAAAACTCACCATCATTTGTCATAATTATCAATCCTGAAGTATCTTTATCTAATCTCCCCACTGGATAAATTCTTTCTTTAAATGGAATCAAAGAAGAGACAATTTTTCTATGATGGGTATCTTGCATAGTGCAAATATATCCCAATGGTTTATTTAAGAGAACATATCTTTTATCTTCAGGTGTAATTAAATTACCATCTAGCTCTATATGATCATTATCAGGGTCAGCTAAAGAACCAAGTGAAGCTAAATTACCATTAATCGTTACCCGTTTATTTTTTATTAAATCTTCAGCTTTACGCCTAGAAGAAATCCCAGAAGATGCTATTATTTTTTGCAGTCTTTGCTTCATAATGAATGCTTAGAATAGTATCCTTAAACATATAAATATTTATTATTCTATAGGAATGAAAAATCAAAAAAATATAAATCTACTTCAAGTGTCAAAACTATGTAAAAGTTTTGGTAATAAAAAAGTACTTGAAAATATAAACTTTGAAATAAGTACAGGTGAATTTGTGCTTCTTACAGGATCTAATGGATCAGGTAAAACCACCTTAATACGAATTATTTCTTCTTTATGCTCACATGATGAAGGTGAAATAAAAATTTTTGAAAAATCACTTAAAAAAGAATTCGTAAGAAGTAAAATTGGGTTCGGAATGCACAAAAGTATGATCTATGACGATTTTACTGGAAAAGAAAATCTTGAATACTCATCAGATTTATACGGAATAACTAATAAAAAAGAAAACCTTGAAAATATAGTTGATAGATTTCAATTAATAGAAATTTTAGAAAAAAAAATAAAATATTTATCTCAAGGACAAATAAAAAGAATAGCAAATGCTAAAGCTTTCTTAAATAACCCAAAACTAATTATCTTGGATGAGCCAGACTCAGGTCTAGACAAACAAAGCCAAGAGATTTTATTAAGGGAAATTATAAAACAGAAGAAATTAGGTACAAGTATTTTATTAGCATCACACAGATTTGAAAAATGGATTGATATTGCCGATCAAGTACTTTTGATGGAGAATTCTTCATTGGTAAACATTACAAATGATAAAAAGAATCTAAGATCTTGAACCCTTTTAAAACCATATGGAATATTGCTAGAAGAGATCTCATTTTAGAATTAAGAAGAAAAGAAGTTTTATTTACAATATTAGGATTTTCAACATTAGTTTTATCAATTTTTGTTTTTTCTATAGATGTAAATAATAAGGAAACTCAAAAAATTGTACCTGCAATATATTGGTCAGCCATAATTTTTTCTTTCACTATTGCATTAGGCAGAAGATTTTCTATAGAAGTCGAAAATGGTGCACTTGAAGCATTAATCTTATCACCTATATCTAGAGATATAATTTTTTTAGGTAAATTTACAAGTAATTTTATACTTCTTCTAATTTCATCAACTTTTGCATTACCTATAACATCAATTCTATTCAATATTAATATACTCAATATAGAATATTTATTACTAACCATTATAATATCTTTTGGATTGTCTACATTAGGAACCTTTTTTGCAATAATGAGCATAAGGGTTAGGGCAAGAGAAGTTATGTTATCACTTGTCTTTTTTCCTGCTGTTACCCCACTTTTATTTGCCGGTGTGGATTGTATGGATAAAATCATACAAAATAGCAATTTCTCAGACATGCTTTCATGGATATTCTTCGTGTTAGTTTATGATGCGCTTTTTTTCTTAATTTCATTACTTTTATTCGATCACATTCTACAAGAATAAATTACAATTAAATTGGAATTAAATAGTTTCTTATCATATGAAAATAACCAAATTAAATTTTATTAATATTTTTATCATCTTTACTGGCTTAATAGTTATAGTAGATATGTGGATGATTTTCGTTTGGGTACCAACTGAAATTAATCAAGGATCCATACAAAGAATTTTATATTTACATGTACCTTTAGCATGGGGCAGTATGGCAGCTATTTGTATAGTTGCATTTTCATCTATAATGTATCTATATAAAAAATCTGAAAAATGGGACAGAATTGCTCTATCTGCAGCAGAATCTGGAGCAATTTTTGGTGCAATGATGTTAATCTCAGGAATGTTATGGGCTAGACCTGTATGGGGTGTTTTTTGGACAGGTGAAGCAAAATTAACTTTCTCTCTTATTTTATTTATACTTTTTGTGGCCTATTTAATGTTCAGGGCATATTTTCCAAAAGGAATTCAACAAAAAAGAATTTCAGCAGTTCTAGGTATTATTGGCGCAATTGATACACCAATAATATATTTCGCAGCTAATCTTTGGGAACGTGCTCACCCACCTCTAATAGTTGGGCCAGCAGCAACTAATGATTCATCTATTTCTCAAAGTATAGGTCTTACGCTTTTGTTTTCTGCAATAACTTTCACTTTAGTTTTAGTATCTTTAATTTCACTTAGATACGTTCTACAAAAACATGAAGATGAAATAGACTTAATCATAATAAATAAAACGTAAAAAAGGATTTAAATTGGAAAATAAAAATTTCAAAACAAGAAAAATTTCAAATATCTTATTGGCTTCATTTTTTTTGATTTTATTCTTACTAATCCCTCAAAAAGTGTATGCAGATGATGATGGTGGTGAAGATAAAATTATAAATGGTTTTATTTCTACCATTGAAACAACAAATGAAAATACAATTTTATCAATAACAGATAATAAGGGAGTAAAATCCAATATAATAATCATTTCAGATACAGTATTAGGTTTGGATAATTCAGTAGGTGAAAGATGGATTTCAGCTTTCGGTAATGATATTAATGAATCTATTAAAAGATTAAATGATCAGCAAAATATGTTATCCCCAATTACGATCGTAGTACACCATTCTCACGATTCAGAAGATGCAGAATATGCTATTTCTATAACGACAAAAAATTCTGAAAATCTTGATACAAACTTAAACTATCTTTTCATAGTTTTTGGACTTGCATGGTTAACTTTCTTTGGATACATCATTTATCTATCAAGACGTTTATCAAATATAAAAGAAGAAATTAAACTACTAAAATCAAAATGAAAAGAAAGAAAGAAATTTCAAATCAAAGTGTTAGTCAAACTAGCATTTTACTTAACAAAAAATTTAAAATTGTTCTTTTCTTAATTGTTTCCATAATAGCGATAAGTTATTTTTCATTTGTACTTTTATCAGACTATACAGTCAGATATTTATCTGTCACAGAAACTATAAACTTAAAACCAAATAGTGAAGATTATTTGGGAGTTTCAGGAAAACTAGTCGAAAATTCATATTATAAAGATGTTGATGGATTGACTGCTCACTTTCAAATCAAAGATGAAAATAATAATTACCAAATGAAAGTTATTTATAAAGGTGAAATAGGACAAATATTTTTCAATAAACATTCTGAGATTATTATCCAAGGTCATAAACAAAATAATGGTGTATTTATTGCTGAAAATTTAACAGTAAAATGTCCTTCAAAATATATAACAGAGCAAGAAAAAAATGAAATCCCCCCTCCTTATCAAGAAGAAAATACTAACACCCAAATATAATTCTTACTTATGAGTGAATTATTTATAGTTATTTTGTCTTGCATTATCGGATATCTTTTAGGATCTTTCCCGACAGCTTACTTAGTCTCAAAAATCAAAGGAGTTGATGTTTTTTCAGTTGGCTCACGTCAAGCAGGAGCTACGAACGTTTGGAAGAGGGTTTCGAAATTAGGCGGAATAAATGTATTTATTATAGATGTAACAAAAGGATCGACAACAATAATTTTAGCTAAAATTCTAGGTCTTGATGGAATTGTACTTCTTATACCAAGTTCTTTTTCAATTTTAGGTCATTGGAATTCTCCTTTTACAAAATTTCGTGGTGGTGACGGAGTATCAACACTTGCTGGAATATCAATAGCAGTAGCACCCTATGCAGTTTTACCAGCTTTTTTCTTCTCAGGAATTATTATAATACTTATTTCTCGTATCACTTTACATCCATCTCTTTGGGCGGGTATATTTGGATATTCTACTTTTGTAATCTTATCATTTTTTGACAAAACTCATGTAGAAATCACACAGGTATTTGGAATAACATTAATGTTTGCAGCAGTTCTAACTCACAGCATAATTTTCCATAAAAGGCACAAGGAATATTTTAAAATTTCAAGTGTAAAAAACTAAATAACATATTGAGATATAGTTTCTTCTATATCTTTCTCTTTAACTTTTTGCCTAATCTCTTCTTGCCTATCTTCTAAAGTTTTTCCTTCTGCTTTGTAAACAAGACCCAAAGGTATACCCGGTTTTTGGAGTAAATCAAATGCTGAATTTTCGCTTGAAGGATCATGGTCTTCGGGTATTTCCCAAGCTAAACCAGGAATTCCTTCTCTTGGTTTACCTTTTAATAATTCATATGTGTCATTATAAGTAGTACATGGAGACTGCACATGAACAATACTAAAACCTTTATGGTTCATCGCATCTTTAATAAAATTAGCTAAAATTTTTGGTTTACTTGAATAATATGATGCTATGTAAGAAACACCAACTGTCATATAGTAATTCAATGGAGAAACTGGAACTTCAATTTTACCGTAAGGTGTTGAAGTTGTAATTTTACCCATATCAGAAGTTGGAGAAGATTGACCTTTCGTTAAACCATAGACTCCATTATCCATTATTATACAAGTGACATTTAAATTTCTCTGAGCTGCAGGACCAATATGTTCTGCACCAATAGATAAAAAATCACCATCTCCAGCTACAATAATAGTATTTAAATCTGGTCTAGAAGATTTAACACCTAAAGCTATAGGTAAAGTTCTCCCATGGATTCCATGGATTCCAAATGGTTGATCTCCCTCTATTAAATGCACCATATTACCAGAACAACCTATACCCGCTACTATTACATTAGTGTTATATGGTTTTTCATGCTCAGCAGTATAATTTGTCAAAGCAAATTCCAAAGCTCTTCTAACTCCAAAATCTCCACAGCCTGGGCACCAAACGAAATCATACTCAGAATTTCTTTTACTCATTTTTTTACCTCATTTTTAAAAAAGCTTGAAATTTTAGAAACAAGCTCACCAGGTCTAAAAGGTGTTCCATCATATTTAACAATTGATTCAGCATTTATTCCATCTTGTCGTAATAAAGCAGACCATTGACCTTGAAAATTAAGCTCAGGAACTATAACCTTTTCGGCCTTAGACAAAACTTCAAAAATTTTCTCCGGTAAAGGATTAAGAGCAACGGAATACGCCCATCCTATATCAATACCGCTATCTAATAACCTTTCATAAGCCTCTCTAGCCGGACCTTTAGAAGAACCCCATGGTGCCAATATGATTTTATTATCTTCGTTTTCTATCTCATAATGCGCACCATCAAGAAGTTTCAATTTATTAAATCTTCTTTCAGTTAATCTTATATGGTGAATCGGTAAATGTGTAGTGTCGCCTATTTCATCATGTTCTGAACCATTAGCTACATAGGCTCCAGAGCCACCAGGTATTGGCATTGGAGTTAATTTATCAGATACATTCCAAGATTGATAACGCTTGAAATCATTATCACCTGTATAAATTTCCCTAGTTTCATTACTAATTTTATTTAAGTCAGGTTTAGGAATATTTTCACCTCGTTCTGCTTGAGCCATTTCACTCATTAAAATAACTGGCCCTTGATATCTTTCCGCCCAATTTACTGCTAATGCACCGGCATAAAAACATTCTTCAACACTACCAGGCGCTAGTATAGGAATCTTCACGTCCCCATGAGCAGGATGCATGCAAGCGAATAAATCCGATTGTTCAGATTTCGTAGGCAAACCTGTAGCAGGACCACCTCTCTGAACATCAACAACTACTAGTGGAATCTCTGCCATCCACGCTAAACCTAAGCCTTCACTCATTAAAGCGATACCTGGGCCAGCAGTTGCAGTCATTGATTTTTTGCCTGCATAACCAGCACCAAGAATAGCATTAATTGCTTCTATCTCAGATGATACTTGATAAGCAAATTTGTTTTTCCCAATTAAATTATTTTCCATCCAAATCAAAATAGTTGTCGCGGGAGAAATAGGATATCCAACATAATATTCTAAACCAGCAGCTACAGCCCCTAATGATATGGCAGCATTCCCCGTTATCATAATTTGTTGATAATTTGGTTTTATAGGATCTGCTAATTCACCTACAGAAAACCCACTGTCCTTAGCAACTTCAGATCCTAATCTAACTGCTTTAATATTTGCATCAATAATTTCTTGATCATTAACCCTTCCTCTAGAAAATCTGTTCTTTATAAATGTATCAACCTCAGATAAAGAAAAATTTATTAGGTTAGAGACCGCACCTATTGTAACCATATTCGCGGCTCGAGTATTACCTGTAGCCTTAGCTATTTCATCAGCTTTAATTCCAAAATAATTACCACCATCTGGTAAAGTGTACTCTTCAGCGTTATATATAGTTACTCCATTTTCAACCAAATCTTGATGGTGATTATCATATGCATATTGATTTAAAGCTACCAAAACATCTATCCCATCCCCAGAAGATAAAACTGGAGAAGTAGATATTCTTACTTGAGAAGAAGCAGGTCCTCCCATTATCTGAGATGGAAAAGTAGAAAAAGTCTGGGTATAATACCCAGCAGAAGTAGCCGCCCTAGCAAGAGCGTCTGCAGATGTAACTAAACCTTGCCCACCCTCACCTGCGAATCTAATAACGAAATCTTTTTTTTGCACTACGAAACCTAATTTACTTGTTTAAGGATTCTCGAAAAACTCTTATATACAATTCTAAATTAAAAATATCGAAAATTGTACTTTTTTTTTATCAAAAAAAACATACAAAATCAATTAATTACTCAAAATCAAACAAATAATATTATATATATATGTATTCTAATATTTTACCAATATTTAAATAACAACCAATAATTTACATAAAAATTTGAAATCTAATTTAAAAGTAGTTAATATTTGGGCTGCTGGAGGGGTGATAATAAATAAAGAAGGAATATCAGTAATTTTGTGTTACAGAGAAAAAGATTCCTTATGGACATTACCAAAAGGTAAACCAGAAGAAAACGAAACAAAAGAAATTACATCATTACGTGAAGTAAAAGAAGAAACTGGCCTAGAAGTAAAAATTATAGAAAAGATAGGCACGACAAACCACAAATTTCAAAATGATAACTATGCTAGTAAATTAATTGACTACAGTAATTATAAAAATATAATATTTCATAAGAAAGTTCATTGGTATCTAATGGATTATACTGGAGGAAACACTAAGTATCATGATGATGAATTCGATATAGTTAAATGGATAACACTAAATGAAGCCATATCTTTACTAACATATAAAAATGAATCAAAAATCCTGGAAAAAGCTATTTCCATTTTCAAAAAACACAATTGAAACAACCTCAAAATTAATTGAAGGTTTGAAGATAAACATTAGACCAAAAATTTTGTCTGATGGTGAATCTGATTACTTATGGAGAATAGATCCAGAACTATCAGATTTAGATGCAACAAATCCAATAACTTTATCTTTAGATGAATATTTAATATTTCATAAATCGGAACTAAAATATCCTTCAAAATGGTCTGTTAGATTTGCTATCGAAACTAAAGAAAAAAAACATATCGGAAATTGTATGTATTATGATATAGATTACAAAAAAAGAACAACAGAACTTGGAATTATGATTGGAAATAAAAAATATTGGAATAAAGGACATGGTACAGAAGCTGTAAAACTTATTTTATTACATATTTTTCTTAATACAGAAATTGACTTGGTCTATCTACATACCCTCAAAACAAATCTACGAGCACAATCTTCATTCATAAAATCTGGATTTATAAAGAAAAACACAGTTAGAAAAAATGGTTATAATTTTATACGAATGGAAATAGATAGAAAAATTTGGCAAAGTAATAATATTGATTTAAATAAGAATAAATTAGCTTTTAATAAGTAAAGGAAACTTTATGAAAATATTAATAATCTCAGGTGGAAACCATCCTTATAATGAAACTACTCCAATTTTGGAAAATTTATTGGTCGAAAATGGCCATGATGCAGTTATTTCTGAATCTGCAAATGAACTTAAAAATAAAAATTTTGAATTTGATTTAATTATTATGAATACGCTACGTCAAAATGATACCAATAATGATTTTTCAGAAGAACAAAAAAACAATTTCAAAAATATTATTTACAACGGAAAAGGTTTATTATCCATACATATATCTCCAGCATCTTGTCCCGATTGGAAAGAAATGAGAAATATTACAGGTGGAGGATGGGTATTGGGAGAAAGCTGGCATCCGCCGTTTGGATGGTTCAAAGTATATGTGGATAATAAAAATCATCCTATATCTGAAGGAATTACAGATTTCTGGACTTATGATGAATGTTATTGTGGACTAGATTTAAGAGATAATATAAATACATTTATGCACGGAATTGTAGATGATGAAGTTAAACCATTAGGTTGGACATATGAATATGGTAAAGGTAAAATTGTAAATATTGCTCTTGGTCATTCTGGTGCAAGTCAATTACATCCAATGTTCCAAAAATTAGTTACAAATTCAATAAAATACGTTTCGAATTAAATTTTTATTCTTGAGGCGGAGAAGGATTAACTAGATCCATTCCAATAGTAGTTTCAAATATACCTGCAATTTGATCAACTGACCATTTATCTTCATTAATTATTTGTCTACTTATTTCAGGAATATCCATACTTGAAATAGAGTTCCCAACTGAATGGAAAATTTTACCAGTAAATGATTCAGCTTCTTCACTAGATAACCAACATACCAAAGGGGCAATATCGTTAGGGTCATCGGTAAGAGATCCTTTAGGAGGTGGTAAAAAACTCCCTTTACGTAAATCGGATGTAGAAGAAGGAATAGATTCAGTCATTCTAGTTCTTGCCCCGGGTGAAATTATATTCGCAGTAACGTTATAAGGTTTTAAATCAGCAGCAACAGCCCTTGTAAAACCTGCTATAGCTTCTTTTGCAGCACCATAATTAGCTTGTCCACCATATCCATACAATCCTGATACTGAACTAAATGTAATTATCCTTCCATATTTTTGTTTAATAAAAATTTCTGATGCAGGTTTGACTATGTTAAATGTTCCATTCAAATGAACTGAAATTACTTGGTCCCATTCTTCCTCTGTCATATTGAAGATCATTCGATCACGTAAAATACCAGCAGGTGTAACAACAATATCTAACCTACCAAATTCATCTATAGCTTTATTTATTATATTTTGACCACCAGAATATTCCGATACTGAATCATTTGAAGCTACTGCCCTACCACCCAATTCAATTATTTCTTCAACTACCATTTGGGCGGGTGAAATATCTTGTCCTGATCCATCTAAATTAGCTCCAATATCATTTACAACTATGGAAGCACCTTCCTCAGCTAATTTCAGAGCTATACCTCTACCAATACCTCGACCAGAACCTGTAATAACAGCAACTTTTCCAAATAATCTTTTAGTAGGATTATCTGTAGATTTACTTGGTATATTTTTGGTAACTGAAGTATATATTATTCCAGGAATCATTCGATCCAATTTATTCAATTCCCATCTACCAGGAGGATTTTGATTATAAATTGTTCGGTTACGTCTAGGTAAAGACATATGTGAAATTTTCATTCCTTCTATTTGAAAAATTTGACCATTCACAGGTCCAGAATAGGCGGACAATAAATAACATATGAAAGAATTTATATTATCTAAGGCGTTCTCCGAGTAAATAGGAATTATTGAGTTACTTGTTACGCCGTATTTACCTAAATCTTTTGCTAAGACTTTGGTCAAACCTAAGACACCGGAACCTGATGCAGTAACAGCTACATCATTACTAGGGGAAGGATCTATTGAATTAGGAGTAGTTATTGTTACTATTCTCCCCCCTCTTTGTTTTCTGAAAATGGGAGCAACTTGTCTAACAAAATTAAATACACCTTTGAGGTTATAATTTATTATGTTGGACCAATCGACTAGGTCAATATCTTGTATATTACCTGAATTAGTAGATTGATTATAAAGATTATTAAAAGTAACTAATCCATCAATTCTACTATAACGTGATATTACTTCTTCTAAAGTCTCTTCACTTTCTTTCCAAGATTCCAAAGAATCATCAACTATAAAAACCTTCCCACCAAAATTAGATATTTCGGTATTTAATGATTCAACTATTTTTTTATTTTCATTACTTTTTGCTCCGGCTAAAACAAAAATCTGATTATTTAAAAATTTTTCCAATTTTGTACTCCAAAGTTTATTTTTTTAAAGCCATAACTATCTTTGCATTACCAATGACAGATATGGTTCCATCTACTTTTTTTAAAGATATTTCCAAAGAAATAATTCCAGAATTATTTTCAATATTTTTATCAACAACTTTTCCTTCACAAAAAAGTTCTTCCCCCGGATAATCTATTGATCTATATTGAACCTCCAATTCACTTAAAATAGAATTTATTCCAGCCCATTCAGTCAAAAAATTTGATAGCCATGCCATTTTTAAAGCACCATGAATAATAACTTTTTCATGGCCTGCATTTTTTGCAACTTCTGAATCATAATGAATAGGTACATAATCTCCTGAAGCACCTGCATACATAACTAATTGTTGAGTAGAAGCAATTTTTTTTTCAGTTTCTAACTCATATCCTATATCTATATCTTCATACCAAAATTTAGGAGAAAAATTAATTATCGAATTATTGTCAAGAATGTTCTTCAAGTCCAGGATCCTTTTCACCATAGCCATAAGTTATAATCGTGTTTAGTTCTTTGGCTACTATCTGATTAATTTGATTTGAATATGTAATCTCTATTTTTCTGAATAACATTTTACCCATTCGACCATCTTTCTCAAAAATATCAACTAACTTTTTTATTACTGAAATAGTATCTCCAATTTTTATTGGAAAGAAAAAGTTAAATTTACTTCCAGCATCTAAAATATGAGAAAATGGTTCTGGAAATTCAGGATCAAATCTAACTGGTCTTAATGATCTTAAATACATATAAGGAGCAATTATAGTTCCATAAACTGTTGAACGAGCAAATGTTTCGTCAAAATATAATGGGTTTTCATTACCCACAGCTATAGCAAAATTTTTTACGGAATTTTTATCAACATCATAAAATATAGGTTTCGATTCGACATTTAAATACGACTTCAATTCATCTGTAATTATCTTTTTATTAGACTTTTTATTCATTTAAAAATTTCATCCCACTTAAATCTACAATATTTAAATTATAATTAGAAACAATAATGATATTTTTAATTTTCTAAAATTATTTTTTTCTGCTTATCAGAGTAGAAACAGAAGCACCAGTTAGAAAAATAATAGAAGGTAAATATAAAATACCAAATGTAGGTATGACCACCAATATATAAGAATAATAAAATAATGTTGTTATAAATAAATGTATTTTGTTATTTTTATCTGGCGCTTTGTATCTTTCAACTATTACTAATAAAATCCCAGTAAACAAAACGGGTATCATTGCAATAAATATCTGTAGATAAGAACCGTAATTTATTAGAGAAATTAGATTTTGGGCATTCTCTAGATCTTCTGAAAACAAAGGGAAAAACAATAATAAAAAGAAAGAAATCAAAGCCAAAAAAAAAGAAATTACACATAAAGAATATACTCTATCAAAATTCTTAATATAGAAAAATTTCATTATGGAGAATCTATTTCTGGATCGACAAAATCTATCTCAGTTTCATGTTCATACAAACTCATGGGAGCATAATTCCAAACTAGCTTTTTAACTCCAAAATTCTTAAACAATACTTCTCCCCCTTCTGGTTCACTTGTGGTAACAATACCGTCTCCAAAAATATCATGCTTAACTTTCGCACCTTTAGAATAATTAAATTTTTTCTGAGGCTTTTTTGATGATGATTTAGAAATATTAGAAAAAAAAGATTTTTTACCAGAAATATTTTCTTTTGCTAATGGATTTTTATGAACATCGTAACCTTTATTTCTTATCAACAATTCTTTTGGAATTTCAGAAATAAATCTAGATAGCATTTGACCTCCCATAACTCCCCTGAATCTTCTTATCGAGGAATAAGAAAAATAAAGTTGATTTTTTGCTCTTGTAATACCAACATAACAAATACGGCGTTCTTCTTCTAAAGCATCTGGTTCACCAATACTCATAATATGTGGTAGTAAACCATCCTCACATCCTACTAAAAAAACTGCTTCATATTCTAAACCTTTGGCTTGATGCAAAGTAATTAAAGTCAATTCTTCACCTTGTGTTTGCAAAGAATCTCCGCTTTCTAGATAATCGACATTAGACACTAAAGCTAGATTCTCCAGGAAACTAGTTAATTGTATCTCTGAATCTAAACCTATATATTGATCAGCAGAAGCAATTAATTCATTAATATTTTCTAACCTATCATCACCTCTTTCTTGATCTCTACGTAAATATGATCGATATTCAATTTTTTCTATAACGTAATTAATCAAATCAGTTATATCCATTTGTTCAGAAATAGCCATAATATCAATAAGTAATCTATTAAATTCCTCAATACTTTTTAATGCTCTTGGAGTTAAACTAGTATTTATATTCCCAGAACAAATTTCTTGGATAATTTCAAAAATACATATATTATGCAATTTGGATAAACTAACTAATTCGGATACTGTTTTATCAGAAATACCTCTTCGAGGTGTATTGATAATTCTCAAAATAGCTGCATCATCAGATTTATTATTTACAGTTCTTAAATAGGCTAATATATCCTTAACTTCCTGACGTTCATAGAACTTAACTCCACCAATTAATTTATATTTAATACCTAATCTATTACAAGTTACTTCAAAAACTCTAGACTGAGCATTAACTCTATACATTATTGCTATTTCATTTAATGAGATTTTTTTACTTTTATTTAATCTCTGAATTTCATTAAGTACTATTAATGCTTCATCTTCTTCAGAAGAGGTTTCATATAAAATTATCTTTTCGCCTGTACCATTTTTTGTCCATAAATTTTTTTCTGACCTACTAGGATTGTTTTTTATTAATGAATTTGCAGCATTTAAAATATTTTCAGTAGATCTATAACTTTCATCTAAAGTAATAATAGTTGTTTCTTTAAATGATTTTTTAAAATCTGTCAGATTAGAAGGATCTGCATATCTCCAAGAATATATTGATTGATCAGGATCTCCTACTACACAAATATTACGATTGTAATTTGCCAATAATTTAGAAATTTTAAATTGTAGTGGATTTGTATCCTGAAATTCATCAATTTGAATATATTTAAATCTTTCTGAATACTGATCCAAAACTGTCTGATTTTCACTAAATAATTTATGAGTTTTTAAAAGTAAATCATCAAAATCTACTCCATTAGAATTTTCTATTATTATTTGATATCTGGAATAAATTCTTGAAATAATTTCTTCTCCATAATCAGAAATTTGATTTGCAAAATTTTCAGGAGTTACTAAGGAATTTTTCAACCTAGAAATTACTGATATTACCTTAGATGGGGTATATTGTTTTATATCGATATTTTCATCTTCAAAAGATCTCTTAATTACTCTTTTTTGATCATCATCATCAAGAATTGAAAAATCTCTAGATAATCCAACATATCCACCATCAAATCTCAATACTCTTGCACAAAATCCATGAAAAGTTCTGACTTGTAATAATTCTTTTTCAGTAGTAACAAGTCTTTCACAACGATCTTTCAATTCCCTAGCTGCTTTATTGGTAAACGTTACAGCAAGTATATTATTTGCTCTAATTTCTTTTACACCCACTAAATATGCCAAACGATGCGCCATTACTCTAGTTTTCCCTGAACCTGGACCTGCTATTAATAAAAGTGGTCCATCAGTATATGTAACCGCTTCAATTTGTCTATCTGATAATCCCGAAAGGATAGTTTTTTCTATAGAAAGATTTGACATAAATTTACTCTACAAGAAATTTATATTTCAGAAAGTTAGAATTATAAAAAATTTCACAGATTTATTATGAATATTATCCAGTAGGAGTAGTTTCTAAAGCTTTTACAATAAGTTCTATACTAATATTTTTTTCAACCAAATTAACCATATGGTCTAATTTTTCTTTATGATTAAATTCTATATTTTGTTGTAAATCTTCTAATTTTTCCGCTACATCATGCGTATTACCTGGAACCGTAATTAATGGTATTTTTGATTGATCTGCCTCATAATACACATATTCTACCGGTTTCATTCCTTTAGTCAAAAAAACTGCTTTAGTTTTTTCTGTATGAAGAGCAGCTAGTTGTACGTCAGGTCTATCACCCCTAATTATTACTCCAGATTTTTCGTGTATCGAGAAATAAGTAGGTCCCCAATCTAAAACCAATCCTCCTATCAGAAAATTGTCCAAAAGTTTTTCTTTATTATATTCCTCTGTTAAATATTCACCTTCTAAAAAACTTACAACCTCATTTACTCTAGGAGCTAGTAGTACCCTATCATCTGGGATCCAACCTAAAAAATTTATCTTAGCTTTTGATAACCCAGATGCCAATTCATTCTGAATGTTCCAAATTCTGTGTTTAGAAACATTATTTACGATTACACCAAGTAAACGATCTTTATAAAGTTTAGAAATTTTTATAATTTGGTCACTATAATTAGCTATTAGAATTATCATACCGTCAGTTTCTTCAGCTAAATAAAGATTGTTTTTTATATCATCCGTACCTTCTATAATGCTTTTATTTTTGTTAGAAATAGACGATGATAATTTTTTGTTTTTGTAAAAATCTTTAATAAGTTCACATTTTTCATTTTTAGATAATAACTTTTTTAGATTTTCATAATCTATATTAGAATTTTCTTTATTTGAAATCACTCCAATTTTTATATTATTAGAAGTAGATAAAATTTTAGAAAGAGAAGCTACAAAAGCAGTTTTACCTATTCTAGGTTTAGTAGATGCAATTATGATAGGTGGCATTTTAACTCCTAAAAAATTATTATCTAAAAATTATTTTTTATAGATGTAAACATAAATTATAATAAACTATATTTTTATTTTTATCATTTAAAATCTTCATATAACTTGATTGATTTCCGATACCAAACTACGATATCCTTATACATCGGAGCCGAGATAGCTCAGTCGGTAGAGCAATGGACTGAAAATCCATGTGTCGGCAGTTCGATTCTGCCTCTCGGCACCACTCTATAAGAATTAATTCTTACTAATCAAAAAAACCTTTATCTTCTTCTTTCAGGTATTTTTCTGCTTTACTAACATTAAAATTTACTCCTAAACCAGGAGTATCCCATACTTCAATAAAACTATCCTTAACTATTGTTTCAGGAAGGCCTTCAATAATGTCATACCACCATTCAGGATCACCATTTGGATATTCAAATGCTATATAGTTATGCGGTAGAGCTGCAGCTAATTGAACATGAGCAGCCAGACCAATCAAACCATCTAAAGTTCCATGAGGTGCCATTAAAATTCCATGAATATCAGCATATTCTGCGATCCATTTCATTTCGGCTATACCACCAACATCAGCAGGGTCAGGACCAATAATATTTACAGCATTATTTTCTATTAAATCCTTAAAATTTTGCCTTAAATATATTTGTTCACCTGTATGAATTGGTGTAGTAGTGTATGGAGTAACCTGAGAATAAAGATCAGATAAAACGTAAGGTGTATAATCACCAGTTATCATATCTTCTAGCCACATAACATTGAATTTTTCTACAGCCTTTGCAAGTCTTAGAGCATCAGGAACTGATACTCCTGGCCCTACATCTAATGCTAAACCTACTTCATCTCCTAATACATCTTTCATTGCTTCAATACATTCAATAGTATGATTCAATCCTTTTTCAGTCATTAAACCTCTATATATTTGGTCACGTCCTTGAAATTTTTTTCTACTCCTAGGGTCAGTTACTTCATTCGTATCTCCTATATCATCATAATAGTAACCAGGAGTTTCTGCAGCCATATTTCCATGAAAAGCTATACCTTGTTTTATAATGGAAAATTTTTGAGGTAAATCTTTCATCTTTTGCATATTTTTTGCATAATCTTCAGGTGTATTCAGTTTCATTTTAAATCTGATATTACCGTTATATACTCTTACTTTATCTCTTACCTTACCACCTAATAATTTGTAAACAGGTACTCCAGCTGACTTTCCTGCAATATCCCATAAAGCCATCTCTATAGCACTAACAGCCGCACCCCAAGGCTTAAATGCCCCCATTCTTCTTATACCCAACATTACCCTTTCAACATCAGTTGGATCTTTTCCCAAAATAGCATCTTTATAAAACAAAACCATTGGTTTAAGATATGGCTTCGAAGCTTCTGCTGCTCCAATACCATCTATTCCTTCGTCTGTAGTTATTCTTACTACAGGATTATCTCCAATTACAGCACATTTTAAATCAGTTATCTTCATTTGGTTTTCCACTTAATTAGTACATTATATAAACAATATATAAACGTAGATTATAAAAAAAAACTTAAACCTTAAGTTCCAAAACTAGAAAGGTATTGAACAATTTTGTTTTCTTAAAATTTCGTAGAAAAGTTTAAATGGCAAAATTACTATTCTTATTAATATAAAATTACTTCTATATCAACTACTTACTGAAATGGAGAATATCTTGTCATCAGAATTAATTAATAGACAATGGATCTTAAAAAACAGACCAATTGGTTATCCTAAAGAAAGTGATTTTGAAATTAAATCAGTTGAAATACCCGAAATTAGTAATGACGAAATATTAATAAAAACTTTATTTATGTCTTTAGATCCATATATGAGAGGAAGATTAAGAGATGCCAAATCATATACCAAACCTGTTCAAATAGGGGAAGTTATGACAGGAGAAATAGTTGGTAGAGTAATTAGGAGTAATTATAACAGTATCAAAATTGGAGATATTGTCACCTCTCATTTAGGTTGGCAGGAATGGGGTGTTACTAAAGGATATAGCGTAAGTAAAGTACAAAATAATAATGCCCCTATTTCAACTTCTCTAGGAATATTAGGTATGCCTGGACTTACAGCATATTTTGGTCTTCTAAAAATAGGAAATCCTGTTCCGGGTGATAATTTAGTGGTATCAGCAGCTTCAGGTGCTGTAGGAGCTGTGGTGGGACAGATAGGAAAAATGGCTGGTTGCAATGTTATTGGAATAGCTGGGTCTGATGAAAAAATTGATTACATTAAAAATGATTTAGAATTTGATTTTGGGATTAATTACAAAACAGAAAATATTGAAAAAAAGTTGTCAGAATATTGCCCAAATGGAATAAACATATATTTTGATAATGTTGGAGGCCCTATAACAGATGCTGCTATAGATAATATTGCTCTTGGAGGAAGAGTAATTGTTTGTGGACAAATATCACAATACAATGATGTAAATCAAGCAAAAGGTCCGAGAAATTTGTGGACTTTAATTAGAACAAGATCAAAAATTCAAGGAATGTTAGTATCCGATTGGGCTGATGAAAAAGAAGAGGCCTTATCTAGACTTTCTTCATGGGTTTCAACAGGAAAACTTAAATATAAAGAGGATATTCGGGAAGGATTAGACAACGCTCCAAAAACCTTTATAGATCTTATGAATGGAAATAATTTCGGTAAATTATTAGTTCATGTATCTGATTAATTATCAGAAATTGTAACTTTTTTATATAATTTGTACATAAATAAGCGGAAGTAGCTCAGTGGTAGAGCTTCTCGTTGCCAACGAGAAGGCCGCGGGTTCGAATCCCGTCTTCCGCTCCATTATTAACTTTTTATAACTATTTTCTAAAGCTAACTGTTCTTTTCGATACCCAAACTACTATAAATATAGATGTGGCTACTAAGGCCATCGAAGGACCAGAAGGAAAATCTAAATAATAAGAAAGATACAAACCGCTCATAGAAGCAATCACACCAAAAAGGCTGCCTAAAATCATTGAACGAGAAAAATTTTTAAGTAAAATTTTTGCAGCTGCTGCTGGTGTAATAAGCATGCTTAAAACTAGAATAATTCCTACTGATTGTAAAGATCCCATAATCGCTAATGATAATATGACTAAATATATATAATTCAATAAATTTGGATTTAATCCTCCAACTTCAGCCCCTTTTCTATCGAAAGAAAAAAACAAAAACTGTTTATGAAAAATAAACAAAATAAGAACTACGATTAGGGATAAAATAGATGTAAACAAAACATCTAAATCTGATACACCTAAAATTTGTCCAAGTAATACATCCTCAATATTTAATAGAACACCATCAAATATTGATAATAAAATAAAACCTAATGCAAATAATGAAGAAAAAATAATACCAATCGCAGTATCTTCACCAATTTTTGTTTTATTAATCATAAATCCGATTAATAATGCTATTAATATTGCTACCGGTATAGCTACAAAAAAAATACTACCCCCTATCATTACTCCAAAAACTAGTCCTGGAAAACTAGCATGAGCAATTGCGTCACCCATAAAACCTAAATTCCGATTAATTACATATGCTCCTAATAAAGGCAGCATTATTCCAACTAAAATTGCAACATACATAGAACGAACCATAAAATCATATTTAAATGGTTCTAAGATAAAATCAAATCCCATCATTATGTCCATGATTTCCTAATGAATGATTTAGAAACATAGAGCTATGAGAACCATATAATTCCTTAATCACATCATCAGTAAAAACTTCTAATGGGTCTCCATATGCGCAACAATGTCGATTAAGACATAAAACTTCATCAAATCTTTCTGAAATAGTGTTCAAATCATGAGTAGCCATCATGATTGTTTTACCATCATCTCTAAGTTTTCTCAATACATCAATTAATTCTTCTTGATTACCAATGTCAACACCACTAAATGCTTCATCTAATAACAATATATCGGCACCTTGAGCCAAACTCCTGGCCAAAAAAACTCTTTGTCTTTGTCCACTTGACATATCTTCTACAGGATCATTAATCCTGTGAAGTAAACCAACTTTATCTAATGATCTTTCGACTAGATCATGATCTTTTCTGGATAAAAAAGGAAAAAAAGAATTCTTTGTTGTTATACCCATTCGAACTATATCTCTAGCAGAAACTTGAAAATTCCAATTTACAGCATCATCCTGAGGAACATAACCAATCATACCTCTAGCTTGAAAAGGATCAGTACCTTTGATTTTTATTGAACCATGTGTAAGAGGAACTAATCCCGTAATAGCATTAAATAAAGTAGTTTTACCACCTCCATTAGGACCAACTACTGCTACTAATGCACCTTCCTTAATAGAAAATGTTACATCATCTAGAGCTAGTTCACTTCCAAATCCAACACAACATCCAACACAAACAATTTGATCTTTCTGATTAATTTTTTGCTGGTTCATAATTTCACAATTATACCTATGAAATTATTTTTTCTCACCCTCTTTATCGTGCTCATCATGGTCATCATCTTTATCGTGCTCATCATGGTCACCATCTTTATCGTGCTCATCA
>CEUY01030606.1_pt1 | contig 112715 bp, 102 predicted proteins | sample 361481 | NCBI WGS metagenome assembly CEUY01 (sample SAMEA2622737, study PRJEB7988) | marine metagenome | isolation source: saline water (ENVO:00002010), including | reverse complement strand
AATCTGAGACCCAAGATGAATTAATAAACTCTTATCCTTTTGAATTAATTGATTCAAGTGGAGAAACTATTAAATTTACGGAATCTCCTAATCGAATAGTTGCATTTGATTCAGCAGCATTAGAAACTATATTTGAGTTAGGTGAAGGTGAAAAAATTGTAGGTACCCACGATTTTGTAGCTTATCCACCTGAAGCTGAAAAAATAACACGAGTTGGTGGCGCTTTTAATATGAATATTGAAGCAATTATAGGATTGAATCCTGATTTAGTATTTATTTTTTCTGATCAAAATTTAAATGATTTAAGAAATGCTGGATTAAAAGTTTTATATATTGAAAGTTTAAATAATGATTTTACTAAAATATCTGATGAAATAAAAATGTGGGGAAGAATATTAGATGCTGAATTGAAAGCTGAAGATATTATTTTTGATTTTGAAAATCGTTTAAAAAACATTGAAAAAGCTGTGGAAAATATAAACATTAAACAATCTATTTTTCAAGATGTAGGAGGACTTTGGACTCCAGGTCCAAATACTTTAGTTGGTGAAGTCTTTGATTTATTAAATTCAAATAATATTGCTTATGATGTAGATGGATATGTGCAGATTAGCAGAGAAATAATTGTAGATAGAAATCCTGACATAATTATTACATTGGATATTGAATCAATTACAAAAGACCCAGCATTCAACGATATTAATGCTGTTTCAAATAATAGGGTGTATAGTTTGTCATCTGATGCATTATCAATTGGTGGACCTAGGTTTATTGAGGGAATTGAAGAGCTAGCCCAGCTTATTTATTCAGAAAATATTGATTCTTTTTTAACAACAAAATAATTTGGTTGAGATTAGTATGAATAAACAAATTTTCATACAAAGAAAAAAAAATTATTTATATGATAATTTTAAAGTTTATTGGATAATCTTCTTATCATTTTCTTTATTATTAATTGGATGTATTGCTGTTTGTATTGGATCTGTAAATATTCCAATATTAGAATTGATAGGAATTATTTATGATAAAATTTTTGGATACCATAATTCTAATACTAATTTTGATGTAATTATATTCAAAATCAGAATCCCTAGAGTCTTATTAGCTGGCATAGTTGGTTTTGCACTTGCAATGTCAGGTGCAACTTATCAAGGTCTTTTTAGAAATAATTTAGCAGATCCATATTTAATTGGTGTAGCTTCAGGTGCTGGTTTAGGTGCTACTATAATTATTGTTTCTCCCTTACCAATTTATTTTGGAATTATAAATGTTTTGCCTTTTGGAGCCTTTTTAGGAGCAATTTCATGCGTTATGCTTGCATATTTTATTTCATATAAATCTAATTCTTTGACTTTAACTACGCTTTTATTAGCGGGAATAGCTATTTCATCTATATGTGGAGCCATTACTGCACTTTTAATGATTGGAAGTGATCCTGATATAAGACCAGTACTTAGCTGGCTGTTTGGAAGTTTTACTTCTGCAAGAATGGAACATGTAATTTTAGTATTAATATATGTAATACCAAGTTTTTTAATTATATTAGGATTTAGTAGATATATTAATATTTTACAATTAGGAGAAGATCATGCAATGCTTTTAGGGGTTAATATTGAATATGTAAAGAAAGCTTTGATTGTTTCAGCATCACTAGCGACTGCTGGAGCAGTTTCTTTTTGTGGCTTAATAGGTTTTGTAGGACTAATTGCACCTCATATGGTAAGACTTATATGGGGTACTGATTATAGATACTTAATTCCACTTTCTTCTTTGGTTGGGGCAATATTTTTGATTTTAGCTGATTTGATTGCTCGAACGATATTAGGATCTTCAGAATTGCCAGTTGGTTTAGTTACAGCATTTTGTGGAGGCCCATTTTTCTTATTTGTATTAAGGTATCAAATGAGATATAGGTTTAAATAATGGTATTACAATTACGAGACATAAATTTAACTTATAATCAGAATTTAATTCTTTCCAATATTAATATAAATTTTAATCAAGGCGAAATAGTTGGATTAGTTGGTAAAAATGGATCAGGTAAAACCTCAATGATCAATATAATAAATGGACTTCAAAAACCCACTTCAGGAATTGTTTCTTATAACGGAGAAAACATTAATAGTATGTCTATAAAATATAGATCTAAATTTATTTCTGTAGTGCCTCAAAAAATTAACTTCCCAACAGATTATAAAGTTATAGATTTAGTATATATGGGGAGGAATCCATATATTGATTTCTTTCACATGGGTAGTAATGAAGACTTAGAAATAACCTATGATGTTATGGAAATGACAAATATTGTTAATTTGTCAGATAAATTAATTTCAGAAATTTCTGGTGGAGAAATACAAAGAGTTGCAATTGCTATGGCGTTAAACCAAAGATCTCCAATATTATTGTTAGATGAACCAACATCTAATTTAGATCTAGTTCACCAAGTCATGGTTTTAGATTTAGTCAAAAAACTAAAGAACAAATATAATACAAGTATAATTTTATCTATACATGATTTAACCTTGGCTTCTAAATATTGCGATAGAATTGTTATGTTAAAAGATGGAATTTTATTTGCAGAAGGAAAGCCTTTAGAAATTTTTAATCAGCAAAATATTGAGGATGTATTTGAAGCTAAAGTACGTATAAATAAAGATCCTTTAGATGATTCTATATTGGTAATACCAGAAATAATTTAAATTTTAATCAGTTAATTGAGATTTGTTAAGTAATATTAAATCACCTATAGCTTTTTCTAATATATATACTGTTGGACTACCAGTAATATATACATAATAACTTTTGTCATCTTTTTGTAAGAATTTCAAGGTCATTGATTTGTTACTTGAGTCATCAATTGTCTTTATTTTTATTGTTGCAAATGGTTCTTGAAGTTGTAATGATATAGCTTCTTCTTTGTTTGCAAAACCTGAAGAAATGAATCCTGATAATGTTTGAAATATAGTATTTACTGGAATCCATTGAGCGAATTCATTTCCTTCTTGACTTATTATAATTTGCTCATTTCCATTATTAACAATTTTAAATTCCTCAGTTTCATAAATATATTGTATTTCAGATATTTCAACTTTTGGTACTGATAAAATAGTAGGGTCTTGCCATCCTAAAATATTAGTGTCAAATATAGTATCTGCTGGTACAGGACATTCAGTAGAGTATACTTCACTTTTACCAGGTTTTCTGAAGTAACATAGCCTTGAGTCATTTGTCCATTTTCCTAATATAAATTTTTCTTGTAAATAATTTCCTACAAAAAATTCTAAATTAACACCTTGGATATCATCAAGGCCTATTTTTGAATGCTTGTTTTTATTTTTTGAGGTAAGCTGCGCTCCTTCAAAATATGATGTAATTGACCAAAATGCATCAAGTTTATTCTGAAATACTTTTTGGTTGTTGAGAGTCCATGTATTGCCTAATTTTAATAAAGTGACTGCTTCATCATTTTTATTAGAAGTTATGACAATTTTATCAATGACGTCTTCTGAAATTGGTAATAATCCAGATAAGACCAATTGATCTTCATTAGTCGATATTACTTGATAAGCTAATATAATTAATCCAATTGTGATTAGTAATATTAAAATGTATCCAACTTGTATGTTTTTAATTTTAAATGCTCCTTAAAATATTACTTCTGCGGCGAATATACCTTATTAAGCCAATTATGATAAAGATAATGGGAATTCCAATTATATTCGTATATTGAATTATGTTTCTATTTGTTGAATCTTTAAATAGAAGTGTTCGATCTAATATAACTTTGTTTCTTATTTGTAATAACTTATCTTCTTGAGCAAGCCAATCAATTATATTTAATGCTACAGTCAGATTTTCATTAGCCAATTGAACTGTTTCATTTGATAACCAATCAGAATCTCCAATCACAACAATTCTGAAATCATTAGGATATTCTTCTGTTTTTCTTTTATTAGTAATAGCAACTCCGACATTATTTGAAATCATATCTGTTTCTTTAATATCAAGTGCCTGAGAATATGGGCTTATGTCTGGATTCTCTTGATAATTAAAATCTACAGCGGCATATTTAGTTGTTTGGAGTAAAGGAATCATATTGAATTTTTCTGCTTTATATAAGTCAAATGCTACGGAGCTTCCCCATGGAATTAATACAGATTGATTGCTACCAGTTATATTAGTATCAACACTTGAAACCCTCATCCAATAGGGGTAAGGTGTTAAAATTTTTCCACCACTTTGATCTATAAAAGATAAATTCTCATTTGAAAAAACGTCAAATAAGATATTATCATCAACTACAACTCCATATTTAGATAAAAATTCATGATAGTTATACCTATTAGGAGTAGCTATTAATTGTTCTTTATTAATAGCTACTCTATCTATAAAGAACATTGTTTTACCACCATTAAAAATATAATCATTTATTTTAGAACTTATATCATCTGATATTATGGAATTTGGACCAGATATTATTAACATATCTATATTTTTTAAATCATCTGGGGATGATTCAAGGTCAATATTTATTATGTTGTACTGTTGGTTTAATAAAGAAGCAAGGAAGTTGTAATCAGTATTAATATTTTTTTCTCCATGTCCAGTTAAAAATCCGATAGTTTTTTTGTCTTCTTTACTCATTTTTTCAATTAAACTAGCAATTCTATATTCAAAACCGTCTATGGTTTCAATAAATGGAATTATTTCTCTTTTATTACCATAAGTCATTGATATACCAAGATAACCATTTTTAATTAGTATTTCACCTTGTGATCTAACATTAAATTGTTGAACTGGAATACCAGCCATAGATGCCTCACGTAAATCTTTTGCTTCTTTACTCCTGAAATTAATATCATTTTCTTTTGGGGGTTCAGGAAATTTATGAGAAATTTTAACTTTAGAATTTGAATTTCGAGATAGGTCACTTAGAAAATCTCTAACATCTCTGGTCGTAGTAATTATTTCAGTAGGAGGATCTTTTGAAGTAAAAAGGTTGATTACCAGTAAATCATCAAGATCAGATATAATTGCTTCAGTAGATGGATGCATCGAGTATAGCCTGCTCTCTGTAAGATCTAATCTACCTCCTATAGAGTTACTAAACCAGGCAGTTAATATGCTTAATATAATCATTCCTGTTACACCAAGTTGTAAATTCCTGTAATTTGGAGATCTACTATTCAAACTTTTTTTACGTATTGATAGAAAAGTAGCGCTTAAGAAAGTTGATGTTAATGAGATAAAATATATTATATCTCTTAAGTCTAAAATACCTCTAGAGATACTTTCAAAATGAGTAATTGGACTTAAATCTTGAAGTAATCCAGCAAATCTATCGGGTATTGGCTCGGTTACAATATCAAGCCCTATAAGTAATAAAATTGCTGTAAAAAATATACCTAGTATAAATGCAATTATTTGGTTTTGAGTTAAGCTAGATGTCCACAATCCTACAGATACGAAAACGCTAGCTAAGAAGAAACTCCCTATGTATTGGGATATTACTGCCCCTTCATCTAAATTCCATTTTACTTCATTTATTCCTTCTATAGTTTGAAGAGCAATAGGTATACCTATTGTAGATAGTATAGCTATGGAAACAAATATCATTCCCACTATAAATTTAGAAAATAAGACTATCCATGATTTAATTGGATGTGTTAGTAATATTTCTAAAGTTCCATCTCTTTGTTCTTCAGCAATAAGGCGCATAGTTGATGCAGGTACAAATATACCAAGTAACCAAGGCAAAATGTTAAATAATTCTCTTACTGAAGCTTCAGACGTATCATTAAATCCTGATACAAAGAAAAATAAATATGCTGAAACTGCAGAAAATATAACAATTAATATATATCCTGTTGGTTGATCAAAATAACCTTTAAGATCTTTTTTTACTATAGTTGATAGATTTTTCATAGTTTTTTATTTTGAGTTGTTAAGTCTCTAAATATTTCTTCAAGTTTGGGTTTTATTTCGTGTAATTCCCAGATTACCCAATTTTTTGATTTTGAGATTTTATAAATTTCTGGTCTTGGATCAATGTCTCCGACGACAGATATGGTAAATCCTTTACGTTTTTCTATGGTGTCAGTTACTTCAATTGAATGTAATCCAGGTAGTTTATTTAATTCTTTTTCAATATTATTACCATCTATTTCAACATAAACTGTTTTTAAGCCTTCTACTTGATTTAATAGATCTTTCACTGGCTGGTCAGCAACTAAAGTCCCTTTACTTAAAAGTATTACTCTCTCACAAGTTGTTTCCACTTCTTGCATTACATGAGTACTTAAAAGTACAGTTCTTTTTTCACCTAAAGTTTTTATTAGATTTCGATGAGTTAGCCTTTGATTAGGGTCTAGTCCTTCTGTAGGTTCATCAAGTATAAGTATTGAAGGGTCGTGTAAAATTGCTTGAGCTAGTCCAACTCTTTGATGATAACCTTTAGACAATTGATTTATTGGACGAAAATATACATCTTTAAGACCAATTTCTTCAACAGAATTTGCTATGTTCTCTTTTTTTTCAGTTTTTGTAAGTCCTCTTATATCAGCAACAAATTCTAGATATTCTTTTACAAGTAGATCTTCATATAAAGGATTGTTTTCAGCCAAATATCCAATTGAATTTCTAGTATGTATATCATTTTCTTGTGTATCTATTCCATTTATTTTTATATTTCCTGAATCTGGATTATAAAAAGAAGTTAGTAGACGCATTGTTGTAGTTTTTCCTGAACCATTAGGACCTAAAAACCCTATCACTTCCCCTTGTTTAATTTTAAAAGATAGGCTTTTAACAGCTTTTATAGCGTCAAAGGATTTACTTACACTTTTTAATTCAATAGTTAGGTTTTCAGAATTATTATCTTTGATATCATGTTTAATTGTTGTCATAATTAAGCGTTTTTCTGTTTATTTATCTCCAATAAGAGTGATTGAGGATTCATAGGGAGGTCGTACATTCTAATTCCTAATGCTTGTTCTATAGCATTTCCAATAGCTGCCAATGGTGGCACAATATTTGCTTCACCAACTCCTCTTACTCCAAATGGATGACCTGGATTTGGGACTTCAACAATTACAGCTTCAATTGGAGGAAGATCTAGGCTTGTAGGCATTCTATAATCTAATAAGGAAGTGTTTTCTAATTCACCTTTTTCATTCATAAAGTATTCTTCATTTAAAGCCCATCCAATACCTTGAGAAGTACCTCCTTGAATTTGGCCTTCTACATAACTAGGGTGAATAGCTGTTCCTACATCTTGAAAAGCTGTGAATCTCAATATAGTTACTTTTCCTGTATCAGGGTCAACTTCTAAGTCTACTATATTAGCTGCATAAGATCCTCCAGAACCTCCGGGGTTAAGGTTCGCCTTTCCTACAACTGGTCCTCCAGTTTGGGATAGTAATCCTGCTATTTCTTCAAAAGTAATTTGAAGTTCTGTATCAATTTTATGCTTTAAAATACCGTCAATATATTCTATATCTTTTTCATTAGTATCCCAAATCTTAGCTGCTCGTTTAACAAGTTGCTGTATTATATCTTGTGCTGCTTCGTAAGCAGCCCATCCTGTTTTGAACACCACACCACTTCCTCCTGTATTAGATGTGTAGCCTATGGTATCAGTGTCGCCTACTTGAGGGATTATTTTTTCTACTGGTATTCCTAAAACTTCTGCTAATTGTTGTGAAACTGCTGTACGAGATCCAGCAAGATCAATAGAGCCTTCAACAAGAGTTATTGTTCCATTGTTTAATACATTAGCTACAGCGCATGCTGGTCCTGTATTATTCCTGCAAAAACCCATTCCTATTCCTCTTCCAATATTAGGGCCTTTAACTGGACTTAAGTAATGTGGATGTTTTTTTAGAGCCTCCATAACTTCTTTTGCCCCAATTTTTAAATTGACTACCCCATCAGCTCTTCGACTACCTTCTTCAGCTACGTTTAACAATCTAATATCAATAGGGTCGATATTTATTTCTTTAGATATTTCATCTAAGGCACTTTCGACAGCAAAGCATACAATTGGTGCTCCAGGGGCTCTATATGCAGTAGTTCTAGGTTTATTTGTTACTACATCATATGCATTTATTAGAACATTTTTAATATCATATGGGGCAAATATTGCAGCACATGCACCACCTATTGGGCCTCCTGGAAAAGCTCCAGCTTCAAAAAAAATATCAGCTTTTGCTCCTGTAATTATGCCTTGATTTGTATATCCTATTTTAATGTTAACTATACTTCCGGAAGTAGGTCCAGTAGCTTCTAAAACTTCAGACCTAGTCATAGTAAGTTTGACAGGTTGCCCACTCTTTTTAGATAAAATTGCTGCAATTGGTTCTAAATAAACTGCAATTTTACCACCAAAGCCTCCACCTATTTCCATCGGTACAACTTTGATGTCTGAAACTGGGATTCCAAGAATTCTTGCAGTGTTATCTCTTACTCCAAAATGCCCTTGTGTACTACACCATATAGTTACTCTTTGGTCATTAGTCCACCATGCAGTCGCATTTTGCAATTCAATATATCCTTGATGAACAGTTTTTGTTGTATATTGTTTTTCAAAAATATTATCACTTTTTTGAAAGCCGTCATCAATGTTACCTGATTTAAATTGTTGGTGTTCCCCAATATTAGTTGGCTTATCATTTAGTGGATCTATCCAATTATCATGTAATATAGGTGCATTTTTTGATATAGAATCTTCAACATTTGTAGTAGGCTGCAGAACATCATATTCTATGTCTATTAATTTTAATGCTTCTTCAGCATCATGAATGTTAGTTGCTGCAATAGCTAGAATAGGGTGGCCTTTATATAAAACTTTGTTTTCTGCAAATATATTGTGAGTAGGTGTTTGGCCTAAAACAGCCTTCATATCTGTTGGACCAGGGTTTTTTAAATCTTTAAAAGTTGCTATTGCTTTAATATTATTTAATTTATTTAATTTACTAAAGTCGATAGATTTTATTTTTGCATGAGCATAAGGACTTCTAAGTACTTTACCGTGTAACATTCCTGGTAAATTAATATCTGCACCATAATTTGCTTTACCTGTTACTTTATCTAAAGCATCATGACGTATGGGTCTTGTTCCAACTACTTTATATTTATTTGAATTATGGTTGATTAAAGTCATTTATTACCTCATTTTTTTATTATTCATTTAATCATTAAAATTTGTTAAAATTAATTTGTTATTATTTTAGCACAGTAATTTTTCTATTTATTATATTATTAGAGGATAATTTTTGTGAAATATAAATTAATTGCTCTTGATATTGACGGAACAATTAGAAATACAGAAAATCCTGTTTCTATACGTACAATTAAAATAATCAAAGATTTAGTTGAATTAGGAGTACATATTGTTATAGCCACAGGAAGGACATTTAAGTCAGCTAAAAATATATTGGACGGTATTTACGGTATAAAATATATTGTTCCTTTTCAAGGGGCTCAAGTTGTAGATTTAAAAAATGGTTCAATTAAATGGCATTCTCCTCTTAACCCAATCATGTTAAATTCTGCTTTAAATGAACTTGATGATTATTCTGGATTTCAAATCATGGTTAATTGTAACGGTCATGTATTCGTATCTGATCTGACAGACGAAATGGTGTCTTATGGCAATAGAAATAACTTGGACATAAAATATATTGATAATTTAAGGGATCTTGCTTTAGAAAACCCTGATAGAATTGTTGTACTTGGTGATGCATGTAAAATTCAAAAATTAGAATCTCATTTGCAATCTAAATTTAAAAATTATTTATATATTACAAGATCTTTACCGTATTTCTGTGAGATACTTCATCCAAATAGTGGTAAAGATAAAGGTTTAGCATGGTTATGTGAAAAATTAAAAATAAAAAAATCAGAGACTATTGCTTTTGGTAATGGATACAATGATTTGCAAATGATTAAATGGGTTGAAATGGGTGTTGCTGTCAAAAATTCAGTACCTGAAATTATTAATGTAGCAAATAAACTTGCCCCTAGTATAGAAAATGATGGAGTTGCGTCTGTTTTAGAGGAGTTTATGGAGTTAGGTTATTTTAAATAACTTTTATTTAGACTGCAATGACATTAAATCTTCATTTTCTTTCAGTAAAGATAGTATTTCTTCGTTAATTATTTTTACTATTCCTGGTCCTTCATAGATTAAACTTGTATAGATTTGAGTAGCCTTAGCTCCAGCTTTTATAGCTTCTAAAACATCTTTTCCAGTACTTATACCTCCACAAGCACTAATATCAATCTTTTGCCCAACTTCATATTTTATATCTCTAATCATTTCTATCATATTTTCGAATATTGGCTTACCGCTTAAACCCCCAGATTTTGATTGTAATTTATTGCTAGTTATTGGAGTTGTATTTGAAACAGTAATTCCATCTATAGATTGTTCTAAGCAGGTTTGAACTATCTTCATGATTTGATTTTTATCATGGTAATTTACAGATTTATATACATCTTTTTTCGAATTTGTATATGGAGGTATTTTAATTATAATAGGTTTTGTACGAATTTCATTCAACTTAATGAATAATTCTTTTAATATTTTGTGATCTTGAAAAAGTTTGAGTCCTTTAGTATTTGGTGAACTTATATTTATTTCGAAGGCATTAGCATAAGTTTCAAGTTTTTTATAACAATTTAGTATTTCATTTATGTTTAGACCAGAAATACTTAATATAATTGGGTTATTATGATTTTTACTCTTATTTAGATTATGAATTATTTGATTTAAACCTTCACTAGGAAACCCTAATGAATTTATAAGAGCATTATCTTTAGGAAGTCTTGAAATTCTTGGTTTTGGATTTCCATATCTAGGATTATTTATAATTGTTCCACATACTAAATAGCTGAACCCAAGTTTTTCAGTAGCTGTTATATGTTTGCAGTTTTTATCATAACCAGCAGCTAGGCCCACTGGATTATTTAATTCAATTCCAACGAATTTAGTAGTTAATTTTGGATTGTTAACCAGTAAATTATCTGAGATTAGTTTTTGAAAAATCTTTTTTTCAAGAACCATATCTGCTATTTTTTGAGAAAATTCTGGGGGTAAACTAAATAATATTGGTCGAATATAACTTTTGTAGAATTGTGGTTTTAAAAAATAAGATTTCATATATTTACTCAGTTAATGTACTATTATACTATTATACTCTTTTTACTTATGAGTATAATAGTATTTGGAATTAATTTGATTTTGGAGGTATAAGGGTGATATGGATTTGAATTTTGATTTAGGAAGTCAAGAAGAATGTAAAGGTCATGCTATACTTTATTTTAGAGATTCAAATAATCAAAATGAAGTATGGGCAACATACATTGTTTTATTGCCAATAACTGTCGAGGTATCTAAATATGTTCCTCCATTTTTAATGAATCAAATATCTGATATTGGAGCCAATGATTTGTCTGCTTTTGCATTTCCTCCCGCACCAGAAAAAGTAGAAAGTAGAGAATATATTGATGTAATTGCTAATATTAGAACTGACGATATATTGTATGGGGGTTTGTTTGATAGCATAGACATACAATCATCTATGATATTAGTTAATGAAGCTGTGCAGAAATATGCAGAATATTACGACCAGGAAGTTCTTTTAGAAAATTCTATGGAAAGAATTGATGATGTAAATAATTCAACACTAGATGTTAATAGTGTATTATACGAATTTATGAGTACCAATGATAAATTAAGTGAATTAACTAAAATGATTGGTAGATTAAGATTTGCAATTGAGGGTAATGAAAATGCTCTAGCTCAAGAAGCTGAAACTGATATAGAGAATCTGTCTAAACATTTACCAAGTGAATATGAAATTGCGAAAATTACAAATGCTGCTAAATCATCAGATGTGTTTGGTTCAAAACTAACTGATTTATGGCTTAAGAGATGTTTCCATTTAACACAGCAAGAATTTGTAGAGATAGTTCAAATTGATGAAGAAATCAAAAGGTTAGAATCAAATAAAAATTCAATTTGATTTTATACTTTATTTATTTATCTATTTCTTTTATTTAACAAAAATTTAATAATTTTGAAATACAAAAGAAATATATAAATTATATTTTTATTTAATAAATTTTTATTTAATAAAGGAGTAAAGTATGGAGTCTTATAAAGCTGAATATATTTGGATTGATGGTACAACACCAACACAAAAATTAAGATCTAAAACTAAAATTGTTCCATTAGGTGAAAATCCTCCTATATGGGGGTTTGATGGGTCTAGTACTAACCAGGCACCCGGTGAGAATTCTGATTGCGTATTGAAGCCAGTATTCACTTGTCCTGATCCAATTCGGCTTGGTAATGATATTTTAGTCATGACAGAAGTAATGAATACTGATATGACTCCTCATGTTTCAAATACTCGTTATGCATGTTCAGAAACCGAAAAAAAATATTCTGATTTTGATATATGGTTTGGTATCGAACAGGAGTATACACTTTTTGATGGGATTCAGCCTTTAGGTTGGCCTTCTAATGGATTTCCTGCTCCTCAAGGTGGCTATTATTGTGGAGTTGGAGCTGATGAAGTATTTGGTAGACCTCTAGTTGAAGAACATTTGGATGCATGTTTATTAGCAGGATTAAATATTTCTGGTATAAATGCTGAGGTTATGCCTGCACAATGGGAGTTTCAGGTTGGGCCAATTGGGCCAACTGCTGTAGGAGATCAGCTTTGGATAGCAAGATGGTTATTATATCGAATAGGAGAAGATCATAATATTAGTGCGACATTAGATCCTAAACCTGTAAAAGGAGACTGGAATGGTGCAGGTTGTCATACTAATTTTTCTACTAAACAAATGAGGACAAGTTATCAGCCATGTATAGATGCAGCTGAAGCTCTTTCAAAAAAACATGAATTACATATTAAGAATTATGGATTTGCAATTGAAGAAAGATTAACAGGCTTACATGAAACAGCTTCAGTAGATAAATTTTCATATGGGGTTTCAGACAGAGGGGCATCTGTAAGGATTCCATGGCAAGTTAATGTTGATGGTAAAGGTTACATAGAAGACCGTCGTCCAAATGCAAATATGGATCCCTATGTTGTCGCTAACCTTATTACTGATACTGTATGTAGTTCAGCAAAAAAATAAATTATTAATTTGTTTTAATTAGTTAGGTGAAATTTGTTAAAAATTAATGAAGATGGTGTTAAATATGTTTTACATCAAGCTAAAGAAAATGATGTTAAATTTATCAGACTATGGTTTTCAGACATTCTTGGTAATTTAAAAGGCTTTAGTATTACGATTGAAGAACTTGAAAGAGGATTATCTAACGGTATTTCTTTTGATGGTTCTTCAATTGAAGGATTTGCAAGATCTGATGAGAGAGATTTATATGCATTCCCTGATCCTAATACTTTTAGTTTAATACCTTGGAAATCTGGTACTACTACAGTAGCTAGGATATTTTGTGATATTTATACTCCTGAAAACAATTCATTTGAAGGTGATCCACGATATGTTTTACGCAGGAATCTGCAACGTGCAACTGAAATGGGTTATACATATTATGTTGCACCTGAAATGGAACATTTTTATTTTAAATCCAATAAAACAACAGAGCCAATTGATTTAGAAGGGTATTTTGATCAACTAGATAACAGTTTTTCAGGAGAATTAAGGAACGAAACAGTGCTTGCCCTTGAAGAATTTGGAATCCCGGTAGGTTCAACTCATCATGAAGCTTCTTCAAGTCAACATGAAATTGATTTGCGCCATACTGATGCTCTAACAATGGCAGATACTGTTATGACATATAGATTAGTAGTTAAAGAAATAGCTAAAAAATATGGATGTCATGCAACATTTATGCCTAAACCAATTTCAGATATAAATGGTAATGGAATGCATATTCATCAATCTCTTTTTCATGGAAATGATAATGTCTTCTTTGATCCTGATGATAAAGTATATTTATCAAAAACAGCTCGTAGTTTTATTGCAGGCTTATTAAAACATGCTAGAGAAATTACAGCGATTACAAATCAATGGGTTAATTCTTATAAGAGATTAGTTTCTGGATTCGAAGCTCCTACATATATATCATGGGCTTTAGTTAACAAGGCTGATTTAATAAGAGTTCCATCTTATAGAATGGGTAACAATTCTTCTAGAAGAATTGAATATCGTGCACCAGATCCAGCTTGTAACCCTTATTTAGCTTTTAGTGTAATGCTTGCTGCAGGGCTAGAAGGTATTGAGAATAATTATGAACTTTTAGAATTTGAAAATAAAAATGAAAAATTGCCTAGTAATTTATGGGAAGCTATACTAATTACAGAAAATAGTGAATTGGTGCATAAAGCTCTGGGGGATTATGTGTTCAATAGTTTTATTGAAAATAAAAAAATTGAATGGGAATTGTATAATACAAAAGTTACTAAATATGAATTAGATAGATATATGCCTATCTTATAATGTTATTAAAATAAATTTAAAGATAATGGAGATAATATATGAATATAGATGATGTTAGAAAGGATTTTCCAGTATTATCTAATTCTGTTTACTTAAATACTGGTGGAACTGGTCCAATATCAGTAAAAATAGCTAAAGAGATTCAAAATATATACGAATATGCAAGAGATTATGGTCCTGATACTCCTAAGGTTAAATCTGATCTAGAAAATAGGATGGAAGAAACTAGAAGTTTATCAGCAAATCTATTTAATGTTCCTATCAATGCTATTGCTTTTACTAGAGCTATTTCTGAAGGTATGAATATAGTTGCTCATGGAATGGATTGGGTTAAGGGAGATGAAATTATAGTGTCTTCTGAAGAACATCCAAGTGGTATAATGCCATGGCTTAATCTAAGAGATAAATTTGGTGTTAAGGTTGTAAAAGTAAAAGTTTCTGAGGATAAAAATACTTTTCTATCTGAATTAAATGATTTAATAAATAAGAATACGAAACTTATTTCGCTTAGTCATGTTACCACTGATACAGGTCATAAATTACCAGCGAAAGAAATTTGTTCCCTAGCACACGAAAATGGTGTAGCTGTTATATTTGATGGAGCTCAGTCTGCTGGACAATTTTCTATTGATTTAAATGACATTGATTGTGATTTTTATTCATTTACTGCACATAAATGGTTATTAGGTGGATGGGGAGTTGCAGGTTTTTATGTTAAACCAGAATGGATAGAAAAGTTAAACATTTCATGGACTGGTGCTTATGCGGGTATATGGGATAGAGGTTTGAAAGATGATGTGGTTTATGAAACTACAGCACATAAATTCGAATTTGGGGGTAGGCAAAAACCTTTGTATATTGCCATGGGCTTAGCTATTGATTATATAAATTCATTAGGAATAAACAATATAGAAAAGAGGGTTTCTAAATTAACAGAACAATTAAGAGCAGGTTTATTGGAAATTCCAAAAGTAACCTTAAGAAGCCCTGTTGATTTAGATTTTACTACAGGTATTGTAACTTTTTCACTAGGTAATATTCATGGAGATCAATTAAGTGAAGAAATGTTAAAAAGAAATATATTAGGTAGGCCATCTTTACGTCATACAGATATATCAGGCTTACGTATATCTACAGCATTTTTCAATACTGAGGATGAATTGGATTTTGTTTTAAATGCTGTTTCTGATATATCAAATAAGATTTAATTTTTTAATTTGAATTATAATTCATTAAATTAAGGAGCTTTAACATGTCTAAAAGTAATATATCTTATATTTGTGTAGCTGAACCAAATTTAGAGCAGATAAAAAAAGAACTCAATGGGCTTGAATATGATTTATCTGTACATATTTGTAATAGCGAAGGAGAAACAATTGAAGCAGTTAAAGGTGCTGATTTAATTATAAATGAAGGGGTTCCCATGCCTGCTTCTGTAATTAATGAAATTGACAGTGCATATTCTATAGTTAGTTTTGGACATGGATTTGATAGGATTGACGATGAGGCAGCTACAAAAAATAAAATTATGCTTACTAATACTGCTGGTTTTTGTTCAGAAGAAGTCTCTAATCATGCAATAATGTTACTTTTATCATGTGCGAAACATTTAAATTTTTTAAATGATTTAGTTAAGTCAGGTCAATGGGATAAAGCTCCTAGTGAAGGAATGAGAAAATTTCTAGCTGAAAAAAAACTTCATATGCCTCCTGTTTACAATCAAACTTTAGGATTAATTGGTTTTGGAAATATTGCGAGAGCAACTGCAAGAAAAGCTAAAGCATTTGGGTTGAAAGTTGTTTCTTATGATCCTTATGTAGAACCTTGGATTGCAAGAGAATATGAAGTGGAATTATACAATAGTTTAGAATCAATTGCAGCGATATCTGATTATGTATCAATTCATCTTCCTTTAAATAATGAAACTAAAAAGATAATTAACAAAGAATTTTTTAAAAATATGAAAAATACTGCATTCATCATAAATACTTGTAGAGGAGGAACTATTGATGAAAAAGCAATGATAGATGCTTTGAAATCTGGTTGTATTGCTGGAGCAGGTTTAGATGTTTTTGAAGAGGAACCTATAAAAGATGATAATATTTTAATTTCTCTTCCAAATGTTATTATGACTCCCCATACTGCAGGTACATCAACTGGTTCAGATGAAGTTCTTTATAAATATGTTGGACAAGAAGCTTATAGAGTTTTAAATAATCAATGGCCTATGTCTTTAGTCAATCCTGATGTAAAAAATATGATTTCAAATAGAAATCCAGCAATGTCTAAATGAATTAGAGAATAATTATGATTGATAAATTCAAAGCTGTTCATGCTATAGAGCAAGAGGGTAAATTAAATATATCTATTTCTGATTTAAGCATTGATGACCTATTTCCTGGTGATGTATTAATCCAAGTTTTTTATTCTACAGTAAATTATAAAGATGGTCTTGCATTAAAGGGTAATAAAGGCAGAATAATGCAAAAATTCCCTATGATTCCAGGGATAGATTTTTCTGGGATTGTTATAGAATCTAATCATAAAGACTTTGTTGCTGGGGATGAAGTTATAGCTACTGGATGGGGATTAGGAGAAACTCATACTGGAGGGTTTTCTCAGTTGGCTAGAGTTAAAGGAGATTGGCTAATCAAAAGACCAGATAATATAAGTCTCAAAAGTTCAATGATTTTAGGAACTGCTGGTTTTACATCAATGTTAAGTATTTTGGAGTTAGAAGATAATTATATAAAATCTAAAAATGGGCCTGTTCTAGTAACAGGTGGAAGTGGTGGAGTAGGAAGTACATCAATTTTATTACTTTCTAATTTGGGATATGAAGTTGTTGCTTTGACAAGAAGTGCAAAGAATTTAGAATATCTTCTTTCACTGGGAGCATCTAATGTTATTTATTCTGATGATTTAGATAGTCATAATAAACTTCTCAAGAAAGGCGAATGGGCAGCGGTAATTGATACAGTTGGAGGAGATGTATTAGGTAATTTAATACCTTCCATTAAAAATAATGGTTGCATAGCTGTATGTGGAAATGCTGCTGGAGTGAATTTCAATACAAATGTTCTTCCATTTATACTTAGAGGAGTTCGTTTGATTGGAATTGACTCTAACTTTTGTCCTCTAGAGAGAAGAAATATATCTTGGAATAGATTAAATAAATACATAAAAAAATTAAATTTAGATTTGATTACAACTGAAGTAGTATTGAGTGATGTTTTTAGAGTGGCTCAAGAAATTTTGTTAGGTAACATACGAGGAAGAATTGTTGTTGATGTTAATAATTTCTAAACTTTTGTTTTTTATACTCACAAAATAATTTACTAAATTTTATTATTTGGAGGTTGATTTGATTATTGATTCTCATGCCCATATTTTCCCACCTATGTCAGGTGCTTCTGGCCACAGTAGTGATGCAGAACACATGAAATATATACAGCATATGTTAATGTTTAATGGTCAGCCTGTCAGAGATACGGAGTCCGGAGAAATTTTGAATGAACAATCATTAGTAACTCCTGGAGGATTCTCATTTGATTATTTATCTGATGTAAATATTTATGCAAGTGACCATGGAAAGTTTAATTGGTTTTATAATTCTAAAAATTATTATAGACAGTATTTGCCACCGACTTTAGCAAACTTAGAAGCTACTCCAGAATTAATGATTGCTCAAATGGATTACGTTGGAATTGATAAGGCTGTATTGCAAACAGGTCATTCATATGGAAAATTAAATAAATATATTAAAAAAGCTATAGATAAATTCCCTGATCGATTTTGGGGCCTTGCTATGATTGATGAATGGAAAAGTGACCAATATAGTGAGATTGAAAATCTTGAAATCGCAATCAAAGAGGATGGATTAAATGGGTTATGGTATCAATCTGGTACATTGAGAATGCATGGGCGAGATGAGTTAGTGGATGATGAAATATTTTTTAAATTTTGGGATAGAGTAAGAAAATTAAATATACCAGTATTTTGGATGTTGACATCAGTAAATCCTAACAAAGAGGTATATTTAAATGAATTAAATGCTTTTACAAATTGGCTGAAAAAATATGATGATATACAAGTTGTATTTACACATGGATTAAGTTTGTCTACATTTTCTAATGGAGATAAATTTGAAATTCCTGATGAAGCCTGGAAAGCTTTAGATTCTCAAAATCTTATTTCAGAAATATTATTTCCTATTGCTTTTGGCCAAAGTTGGGATTACCCATTTAAAGAGTCATATTCTGTTATTAAAGAATATTATCAAAGGTTAGGATCAGATAGATTAGCTTGGGGATCAGACATGCCTAATGTTGAAAGATATTGTACATATAAACAATCAATAGATTATATTAGAAAGTATTGTAATTTTCTATCTGTTCAAGATAAAAATAAGATTTTTGGTGATAATATATATAAATTATTTCAAAAATAATTTCGAAGGTTTTTTAGTTAGGATTTAAATTGATTATTGATTCTCATGTACATATATTCCCCGAAACTTTGATTTTAAATCGAAAGAACTTGTTAGATAAGGATTTAACATTTCGAACTTTATTTTCTAATAATAATGCAAAAATGGTTACAGCTGAAGATTTGATTTTTAATATGGATAAGGAATCAATTGATATCTCTGTTATATTATCTATGGGCTGGCAAGATTCAGGTATCGTCAGAGAGGTGAATGATTATATTATTGATTCTGTAAAACGTTATCCAGATAGACTTATAGGTTTTGCAGGTGTTAATCCTTTACATGGTAATGCAGCGGCAAATGAAATTGATAGATGTCATAAATTAGGGTTGAGTGGTATAGGAGAATTACATCCTGATACTCAAGGTTTTAATTTGTCTGATAAAAATGTAATGGATAATATTATGGAAGTTGTCCAAGAAAATAATATGATAGTGAATACGCATTCATCTGAACCTGTAGGACATTTGTATGATGGAAAAGGACACACAAGACCAGAAGTTTTATTAAATTTTATTAATAATTATCTTGATACTACTATAATATGTTCACATTGGGGAGGGGGATTGCCTTTTTATTCATTAATGCCAGAAGTAGATTGTTCTTTGAAGAATGTTTATTTTGACACTTCAGCTACAACACTTTTATATGATAGAAAAATATTTGACATATCTGTTTCTCTGGTAGGTTCAAATAAGATATTGTTTGGAAGTGATTTTCCTCTTGTTAATCCCAAGTTTATAAAAAAACATTTAGATCAATCGAATAATTCAGAAGTTGATAAAATTAACATTTTTTATGAGAATGCCAAAAAAATTTTCAGATTAGAAAGTTTTATTTAAAACTTGTAGAGTTTAGATACAAATGTTATAATTATCCTATTATATCCTTATGGAATGTGTATTCGGAGGAGGGATTTTGGATAATAATACATGGCCAATTTGTAGAAAATGTGATTTGGGGCAATTATTACCTCTATCAGACTTTGGTAGCCAAGGGGCATCTATACATTATAAAGCATGGGTTTGCAGTGATCCTGATTGTGGTTTTAATATCAAAATTCGCAATGGAGATGTATATTTAAATGAACCTATTGCTAGTGGAGCTTCTCACTCCCCCAGAGTTAGATAAGTTAAATATTAATTGTTTTAATTATTTAATATTTCTTTTTAAATTTACAGCTTATTAAATTAATTTTAATATAGTTATATTTAGTGTAATCATGATAAGTTTTAAAATGTCTAAATATGGGATAAGGGAATTTGGATATTTTTTAATAATATTGGGAATATTGTTTTCAACAATTTCTGCTTCAATTTATTTTTATAAAATTAAAGCTACATCTGAATTATCTACATTAAATGTAGAAATACTTTATGAAGATAATGATTTTTTTAACAATTATTCATCAAGCTTAGAAATTTATGAAACAAATGATAGTAAAATTGATGAAGATTCAAATTTTGTCATTAAAAAAAATACTTCTCAAAATACATCTGAATTGAAAGAATCTTTAACAAATTCCGAAGTTAGTTTAGAGACTATTGAAGTGGAAAATATTGAGGTTGATTCTGAATTTCAAAATAACAAAGAAATAAATAAAAAAGAAAATATTGATAAGCAAAAAGATGATTTTGAAAAATATAATAATGAATTGGTTATTGGGCCTGAAAAAATAAAATCATCGGATTTCCTCAATGATTATCAAAAGGTGTTTGGCCCAAATGATTTTGATCAATCGCTATTAGGTTCGAATGCAAATTATATTACTATTCCAATTATTAATTTAAATTCTAAAGTTGAAGAATTAGAACTTGTTGAACTTGATAATAGTATGCAATATAATACTCCTAAAAATGTAGTAGGTCATATACCTGATACAAGTAAGCCTGGTGAAATTGGTAATTCATGGTATTTTGGGCATCTTCAGAGTCCCTTAAGAGATGAAGGAGATGTGTTCAGAAATCTTCCACTTATACCTGATAAAATGAGAGATGGATTTCCTGTATATGTTGTTTTAAATACAGATGTTGCAGAATTTGCTTATAAGGTAATAAGTACTAAAGTTATGCACCAAGATGAATTAGATTTATATTCTTCAGAATACTCAACGATAACTTTAGTAACTTGCGTCCCAAAATTGATTTATGACCATAGATTAGTTGTTACAGCAAGATTAGTAGGTGTACGTAAGTCTATTCAATCTAAATATAAAGATCTAAATTAATATTATGTTTAATAATTATCGAATACATTCAAAAGTTTTAGATAAGACTCGAGCATTATGGTCAACTAACTTTTTACCATTTATTAAATCTGAAAAGATAGATAATGAATTTTGGGATATTTTAGAAGAAAGTTTATATATATCAGATGTTGGCATTGATGTAGCTAGTTTTTTAATTGAAAAATTACATGTAATTGCTAAAGAAAAAAGAATAAATGAAACTAAAGAATTAATTAATATTTTAAAGAATGAAATGATTGGGATTTTGGATTCTCCAAATAATTTGTCTATTAATGATAATAAAATCCCTCATGTTTTTTTAATTGTTGGAATTAATGGAGTTGGTAAAACTACAACTATAGCCAAACTTGCTAAATATTACCAACTAGAAAGAAAAAATATCATATTAGGAGCTGCAGATACTTTTAGAGCTGGTGCAATAGAACAACTTAAGGTTTGGGGTGATAAAATTAATGTTAATGTTGTGAGTCATGAAGAAGGTTCTGATCCTGCAGCAGTAGCATATGATACAGTCAATGCTGCGATTTCACGTAAACTTGATATTGGAATTATTGATACTGCAGGGAGATTACATACCAAAACTAATCTTATGGAAGAGTTGAAAAAAATTAAGAGATCAATATGTAAGTTGATTCCTGAAAATCAATTATCTGTTTTAATAGTTTTAGATTCCACAATTGGTCAAAATGGATTAACTCAAGCTGAAAAATTTACTTCTAATTTAGGATGTAATGGAATTTTGTTAACAAAACTAGATGGAACTTCAAAAGGTGGTATAGTTTTTTCAGTAGTAAAAACTCTTGAGACTCCAATTTGTTTTTTAGGAACAGGAGAAAGTTTAAGTGACTTGGTGAAATTTAATTCTAATTATTTTGTCAATAATTTATTCAGCCAAGATGATAATTTAAAAGAAGTGTAAGTAATGTTTGATGTATTGAAATGGCTTATAGTTATTCAATTAATTGGACTCTTTGCATTACCAATAACAAATTTTGTTTTTCCTAGATTAGTTGATAAAGGTTATTGTGTTAGTAAAATTCTTGGAATATTATTATTAGCTTTTATTTCTTGGATTTTAAATGTTTACCATATTGTACCTAGTAATAGTTATTCTTTGTGGCTTATATCTTTTTTCTTTGTTTTGGTTTTGTTATTTATGAATTTTAATAATTCGTTCAATATAAGGAATTTTTTTATAAAAAATTGGCGAATTATAATTATTTCTGAAATAGTTTTTTTATTAACTTTCTTTTTTTGGTTATTTATAAGAGGAATGGATCCTGCAATTAATCATACCGAGCAACCAATGGATATTGCTTTTTTAAATGCATGTTATAACTCAGGATTTGGAAACCCAAATGATATTTGGTTTAATGGAGAAAGTATAAATTATTATTATTTTGGTTATTGGATAATTTCAGTATTAGGTAAATTGTCTTTTATTCCTGCATATATAGCATATAATCTTGCTCTGGCTTTAATACCTGCTTTATCTGCAATGATTATTTTTGGATTTTCATTTAATTTATTAAAATTAAATTTTATAAGTAATAAAAAAATAATTTTATTATCTTTATTATCTATTTTATTTATATGCTTTATGTCAAACCTTGAAGTTTTACTAGAATTTATGTCATATAACGGTATAGGGTCAAATGCATTTTATTCATGGATAGCAATTGAAAATTTGAATGGCCCCAATAATGAAATAGCTTATAGCTGGGCTCCTCAGGAATTTTGGTGGTGGTTTAGATCTACTAGAATCATTAATACTTTTGAATTTAGCAAGGGGATTGATTATACTATACAGGAATTTCCTTTCTTTAGTTTTTTACTTGGGGATCTACATCCCCACATGATGGCAATTCCTTTTTTTATATTAGCTATTATAGTTTGTTGGCAATGGTTTATATTACCTGTAAATTATTTTGGATTTGCACTCAAAAAATATAAATATAAAGGTTTAAAAAAATTAGATAATTTTGCATTCATTTATATTTTTATTACTAGTTTAGTTTTTGGAACATTAGGATTTATAAATTTTTGGAATGCACCAGTTGTATTTTCTTTGTTAATTATTGTTATATTATTTAAATTATATAAATATAACAATAATTTAGATATAAATTTATTATTTAGATCTTTAATATCTCCTTTATTAATTTTTGCTTTATCAATAATAATCTTCTTACCATTTTATATTGATTTTCAAACTATGGTTTCAGGTATCAAGCCAGTTCAGACAACAACTAGATATATTCATTTTTTCATTGTTTGGGGTATGTATTTATTGTTAACTGTTCCTTTTGTTTTACATTTTTTTTCAAAGACAAAAGTTGTTGCTGAATGGTTGAAAATATTTATTTATTCATCGTTATTATGGTTAACACCTTTTATTATTTGGGTAATATTAGTTATTAATTTAGATATATCAAATTTAAGTATTTTATCTAGATTAGTTCATATTCTTCCTTTAGGTATTTTAATTTCTATAACTTTTTATAATGCGATTTGGGTAATGAAAAATAAAAATAATTTGACACTTTCTTTTTTAATGGTGCTTATTGGTTTAAGTTATTTTTTGATATTAGGTTCTGAATTATTATATATAGGTGATTTTTTTGATAATAGAATGAATACAATATTTAAACTTTATTATCAAATATGGATTTTATTTGGTTTAGTAATAAGTTATATAATTTACTATTTTTGGTTTACTAATAAGAGTAAATTATTTTTTATTAGGTTTATAAATAGAATTATTTTTTGTGTATTTTTGATGTTTTCTATAATTACTTTATATTATGCTCCAGCTGCTATTAACAACAAAGTTGATTTTGACAGACCGAGTTTTAGTCTTAATGGCTTAGATTACCTAGAGCAGAATGAATTTAATGCTATAAATTTTATGATTTCATATTCAGGTTCTTCAGACGTTTTATTAGAAGCTGTAGGAGAATGGTCTGATATGGGGTTGATTTCTAGATCCACAGGTAATCCTAATATCATTAATTGGCCGGGTCATCAGCTACAATGGAGAGATGAAAGTGATGAAATATTTCTGAGAGAGAACCATGTGAAAGAAATATATCAAACTCAAGATATAAATCAAACAAAAACATTAATATCTAAATATAATATTAAATATATTTATGTTGGTGACAGAGAACGCAAAAAATATGGTCAAACTGGATTAGAGAAATTTGATTTATTTTTCCAACAAGTTTTTCAAGAAGACGGTATTATAATTTACAAAACAAATAATTAAAATTAATTTTTCAAGTGGTTATAAAAATAAGATAATATGATTTTGAAAATTTACAATACAAGTAGAGGGTTTTTTAATATAAGAAGATATAATCTATTATTTTATTACTCTTTAATAATTCTTATAGCTTTTATTATGAGAATTTGGGATTTATCCTCTCGAGCTGTTCACCATGATGAAAGTTTACATTCTTTTTATTCATGGGTACTTGCTCAAGGTGGTGGATATCAACACAATCCTATGTTGCATGGGCCTTTGCAATTTGAGATAAATGCTTTGCTTTTTACTTTTTTTGATGCGAGTGATTTTATTAGCAGGATAATATATGTCATTTTTGGAACTTTATTAGTGGGGTTACCCTATTTTTTTCGTTTTAAATTAGGTAATTACGGGGCTTTATTTACCTCTATTATATTGTGTTTTTCCCCAACAATGTTGTATTTTAGTCGGTTTGCTAGGAATGATATATTAATTGCTTTTTGGTCATTTTCTATTGTTATACTAGTTTGGAAATACATTGGAGAAGAGAAAAATCATTATTTATATATGATATCTGCTTTTCTAGCTTTATCTTTTGCTACTAAAGAGAATACTTATATATTTGTAGTTACTATTTTAGGCACACTTTTTTTCATGCTAATTCCTAAGTTTAAAACTAATATCGTTAGGAATATGAATTTATATAGCCTATCACCTCCATTAGCTTTATATAAATTAGCTATAAGAATTTATTATTTTCTATTTGGTAAATTTAATTTACGTTTACCTAAAGCTCAATTAAATCTATTAATTTTGATATTTCTACTTACTCTACCGCAATGGTCAGCATTATTTGCAGTTTTTCAGGATTCAATTTTACTAAATTGGACTAATTTAACTATTGCTCAAAGATCGGGACCATCCGCAGGTATACCTATTGGAGGAGGAGTCGTTTTAGCTACATTAATAGTTGCATCTTTGATTATAACATCGGTATATTTTGGTTATCTTTGGAACTGGGCAGTTTGGTGGAAATCTTCATTAATATTTTATGGCATATGGTTACTAGCATATACAAAAGCTTTTACTGATTTTTCAGGTATAGGTTCTGGAATTTGGCAATCCTTAGGTTATTGGGTTGTACAGCAAGAAGTAGCTAGAGGTGGGCAGCCTTGGTATTACTATTTTTTCACCATGAGTATATATGAATTTTTTATAATTATTGGTTTTATATTTTCAATGATATTTTATTTAAAAAAGAAGTCAGATTTTACAAACTTTTTGATCAATTGGAGTTTTATAACTCTTTTGGCATATATTATTGCAAGTGAAAAAATGCCATGGTTAATGGTTCATATAGCATTACCTTTAATATGTATTACAGGATATGTATTAGGAGACAATCTTTTAATTTTTAAATCAGTTTTATTAGATAACTGTAGAACTAAAAATAATTTTATTCTTAATAAAAAACAAATATATGTATATACAGCTACTATATTAATTATTATTATGTTTATTTTTTCAATTCTTGTAGGATTTAGATCTACTTATATTCATTCTGATAAACCAATTGGGCCTATAGTTTACACGCAGACTTCCTCGGATATTCGAAAATTAAGTGATGATATTACAGAATGGTCAATTAAGTCTGGTGATTTTAATAATTTACCGATTTTAATTGATACAACTAGTGGTTTTACTTGGCCTTGGCAATGGTATTTACGAGAATTTGAAGATGTATATTGGGCAGATTTTTCTAATTTTAATAGTGATAATATTTCATATTATAAATCTGTATTATCAAATAGAGAAATTATAATTATACATGAACAAAATTTATCAAAAGTTAAAAGTATTTTAAATAATGGCTATAAAGAACCATTAAAAATTCGTCATAGAAGTTGGTTTCCTGAAGAAGTTTATAGAAGCTTTAACATTGAAGACATATTAAAATATGGATTTTGGAATAAAGTTATTAAATATATAATTTTTAATGAAGGTCTGGATTCTAAAATTGGTAGTGAAAATTCATTTGTTATTATAAGTAATAATTTACCTGAATAAATTATTATTGTATGGAGTTTAAATTGGTTAATTTGATAAAATTATGTACTGCTTTTGTATTTAGTACGTTTTTATTAGGATTATTCATATTTACCATTGATATTAATACAATGGTAAATTCAATTATTAATTCTGATTATCGTTATTATTTGCCAGCTTTTGTTATGTATTTGTTTTCATTAATTTTCCGAACACTCAGATGGAAAATTTTGTTAACTCCAATAAAACCTATTAGTTCATTTAATCTTTTTCCTATTGTAATTGTTGGATATATGGCAAACAATTTATTACCATTTAGATTAGGTGAGTTCACTAGAGCATATTATACTGGTATAAGAGAAGATATTAGCAAGGCTGCAGTATTATCTACAATATTTTTAGAACGTGTATTAGATGCACTTATATTGCTTCTATTTATTTTCATCATAAGTTTTTTCATACCATTATCTGATTTTTTTATTATTTTTGAAGATTCATTTGGTTTAAATAGAATTTTAATTATATCTGTATTTAGTTTACCTTTTATTTTATTGTTTACGTTAATTCTTTCAATAGCATATGCTCCAAATAGAACTCATATATTTTTTTTGAAAATAATTTTAATATTTCCTGAAAAAATTAAAAACCATTTAGGTAATTTATCTGAAAATTTAATTAACGGATTAATGTCTGTTAGAGAAACAAAAAAATTACTATTATTATTTTTATTGTCAATTCCTATTTGGGTATTAGAATCTGGGCTATTCTTCTTTGTTGCTCTTTCATTTGATTTAAGTTACATATATCAAAATTATTTTTATATGATTGTTTATATGGTATTAATTACAGCTATAGTTAATATTGGAAGTTCTATTCCAGCTGCTCCTGGGGGATTGGGATTATTTGAATTAATTGCAAGAGAAGCATTGATTTTTTCTTCTATTGGTTTAATTGATAGATCCATAGCTGCCGGTTTTGCAACTTTATCTCATGCACTTTTAATTTTTCCAGTTATAATTATTGGCCAATTAATTTTATTGTTCTCAAATGTTTCGTTTTTTAAATTGATTAAGTCTTCAAATTGATTTTTTTATATAGTATATAATCTAAAGCATAGGAGAAATAGTGAATATAGCAATTATTGGTGCTGGGGCAACTGGTATGGCTGCAGCTTATGATTTATCAATAAAAGGGCATTCGCCTAAGATATATGAAGCATCTGCTTTTATGGGAGGGCATGCTTCAACTTTTGATGTTGGTGGAACTCAACTTGAAAGAGGTTATCATCACTGGTTTACTAATGATATAGATATAATTAATTTGTTAAATGAAATTGGTCTTGGGAATGAAATAAAATGGTTTGAGTCTAAAGTAGGCACATTAGTTAATGGCAAAATATATCCATTTGGAACTCCATTGGATTTATTAAGATTTTCAGCAATAAACATATTAGATAGATTAAGATTAGGTTTGGCTACTTTATATATTCAGAAAAAGATGAATTTTAAAGACTTTGAGAATATAACTGCATCAAATTGGCTAAGTAAAAACGTTGGTAAAAATGCTTATGAAATATTTTGGGAGCCGATGTTAAGAGGTAAATTTGGAGAGAAATTTTACGATAAAATTAGTATGGCCTGGATTTGGGGTAAAGTACATACTCGATTAGCATCTAGAGGATCTAATTTTTCTAAAGAAAAACTTGGCTATCCTATGGGAAGTTTTGCTCAAATATTCGACGTTCTTAGTGATAAAATTAAAAATTCGGGAGGAGAAATAAATTTATCTACTTTGGTAAATAAAGTAGTTACTAATAAAGATAAATTTATTGGCCTTGAAATTTCTGAAAAAAATTCTATAAAAAGATTAATAAAATTTGATGCATGTTTAGTGACTACTCCTTCGCATATTTTCGAGAAATTAGTTGGTGATGACCTTAGCTTAGCGTATAAGAACAAAATTGCCTCAATCAAATATATGTCAGCAGTATTGATAGTTTTAGTTTTGAATAAACCTTTAACTGATAGATATTGGTTAAATATTGCTGATCGCTCTATTCCGTTCGTAGCCGTTATTGAACATACTAATTTTATTGATTCTAGTAATTACTCAGATAAGCATATAGTTTATTTATCAAATTATTTAGATAAAGATAATTATATGTATAGTATGAGTCATGAAGAATTATTAGAACATTACATACCTCATTTGGTAAAAATAAACCCTGATTTTAATTCTGATTGGATTGAAACTTCATATCATCATAAAATTGATTATGCTCAACCAATTGTAGGAATAAATTATTCTAAAAATATTCCTGATCATAAAACACCAATTCAAGGATTATATTTAGCAAATACTTCTCAAGTTTATCCGGAAGATAGAGGTACTAATTATAGTGTTCGTATGGGGCGTAATCTTGCTAATACGATAATGCAAAGCTTCTAGCTATTAAGAATAATTATTAAAACTATTAAATATATCTAATATACTTCTTGTAGCAAATAATTTGGTATGCTATCATTCTTAATTATATATGTTTATGGAGGTTTAATTGCAGGTCGATACTGATCGATTTCGAGATGAAATTAATCATATTGTTTCTTCTCAAACCCGTCCGACTATTACAGTACTTTCTTCACTTTTAGCTACTCAAGATGAATTTGGTTATATACCTGATTTAGCTATTGAAGTTATAGCTGAATATACTAATCATACTATCAATGAAGTATGGGGTGTAGCTTCGTTTTATCCGAATTTTAGATTTACTAAACCTGGTGAAAATATACTTGAGATATGCTGGGGGCCCACATGTCATTTGGCTGGGGCAGCTAAGATATTAAATGATATTCAAAATGCTTTAGGTCTTAAAGGAGAAGGTGAGACAGATAGTGGGAAATTTACTTTAAAATATAATACTTGTTTAGGAGCTTGTTCACAAGCTCCAGTTATTAGTATTAATCATGATTTTATTGGTAACACAACTTCAGAAGATATTTTAAAAATATTATTAAAAATAGATCCTAAATTATAAAATGTTGAATTATACAGACCTTAAAGAATTAGCAGATGATAAATGGCTTGAATTGGATTCAGGTGATAAGCCTTGGATTCGTATTGGCACAGCTATATGTGGTAAGGCTGCAGGCGCTGACCAAGTATTTAATGAAATTCATTCAGTATTAAATGAATTAAAAATTGATTCCCATGTTGATGAAGTGGGGTGTATGGGGATATGTTTTGCTGAACCTTTATTGGATATCAAATTACCGAATAAAGGCAGGGTGTTTTTTAAAAATGTTTCTTCAAAGGATGTAAGTTCAATAATTCAAAGCTTTATTGTTAATAAAACAATTGAACACCCAAGTATTTTAGGTGTAGTAGATGAAATTGATGAAAATTTACCAAGTTTGAATGATTTACCAGGTATTAGATATCAAAAGAAAATAGCTTTAAGTAACGCTGGTAATATTTCACCTTACAATTTATACCAGTACGTATCTCAGGGAGGCTATTTAGCTTTAAACAAAGCATTAAATGGAATGTCTCAAGAAGAAGTCATTAAAGAAATTTCTGAATCAGGATTGCGAGGAAGAGGAGGGGCTGCTTTCCCTACTGGTTTTAAGTGGAGTTTTTTAGTTAAATCTTCGAGTTCTGCTAAATATATTTTATGCAATTGTGAAGAAGGAGATCCAGGTGCTTATAATGATAAAGGTATATTAGAAAGTGATCCTTTTAAACTTTTAGAAGGCCTTACTATAGCTGGTTATGCTACTGGTGCTACAAATGGTATTGTATTTATTAGACATGGTCATGATGGCCCTATTGATCGAATGGAAAATGCCATAAAAAAAGCGTATGAATTAGGTTTATTAGGTAATAATATTTTTGAATCTGGGTTTAGTTTTGATGTAGAGATATCTTTAACTGGTGAATCTTATGTTGCAGGGGAAGAGTCAGCTTTAATGGAATCTATTGAAGGTAAGAGGTCTCAGCCACGATTTAGACCTCCTTTTCCTGCTCAATTTGGTGTTTGGGGTAAACCAAGTAATATTAATAATGTTAAAACATTAACATATGTTCCAGATATAATCTCTAATGGAAGTGATTGGTTTTCAAATATAGGGGTAAAAGGTGATAAAGAAAAAAAGATTCCTGGCAGTACAGGAACTGCAATCATATGCTTGTCTGGAAATATCAAATTTCCAGGTTTGTATGAAGTCCCTATGGGCCTTAGTTTAAGAGAAGTTATTTATGAAATAGGTGGAGGAACTGCATCAGGTAAAAAATTGAAAGTTTTACAAACTGGTGGCCCATTAGGAGGGGTTTTAGATTCTGATAGTTTAGATATCCATCTAGATTTTGATGAAATGAAAAAAGCTGGTGCGATTTTAGGATCTGGCGGAATTATAGTTGGCGACCAGGATACATGTATAGTTGATTTAACAAGAGTTCTTGTAGCATTTTGTCAGTATGAATCTTGTGGTAAATGTTTTCCATGTAGATTAGGAATGGAACATATATTAGAAATTACTGAACGTATGGTTAAATTTGAAAGTTCTTCGAAAGACCTTGAGCTAATTAAAAATGTTGGTGAAAATATGGAAAAAGCTTCATTATGTGGTCATGGCCAGCTGGGTTATGGTCCAATAAGATCAGCTTTAAAATATTTTGAATCAGACTTTAATGCACATATTTTTGATAAAAAATGTCCTACTGGTAGTTGCGTTCAGCCTATAATATCACCTAAAAATACTAGGCCTTATGCAACTCGTGAAATAGAAACTGGAGGTAATTAGTGTCAGATGAAATAACTTTTTCTTTAGATGGAGAAGAAATTAAAGCAAAAAATGGTTCTAATATTCTCCAAGCTGCTATTGATTCAGAAAAATACATACCATATCTATGCTATTATCCCGGAATGAAATCTTTTGGTGCTTGTAGAATGTGTGTAGTTGAAGTTGAGCAAATTGGCCCTGATGGAAAGTACAGACCTATACCTGGAACTCCTGCAGCTTGTACTACTCCTGTTAATGAAGGAATGCGAGTAAAAACTAAAAATACTAATATCGACTCTACTCGTAAAGGAATTATGGATTTATTACTTACAGAACATCCTCATGGGTGTCTTACGTGTCATAGAGTAGAATTATGTGGTCCATCAGATGTGTGTCTTAGACACGTATCTGTTAATGATAGATGTGTGACTTGTCCTAAAAATGAAAGATGTGAATTAAAAGATACTGTTAGATACTTAGAAATGGATATGGATTCACCATTAACCTATAATAACCGCAATATTCCTTTGCATACTACTGATCCATTTTGGGATATGGATATGAATTTATGTATTGCTTGTGTGAGATGTGTAAGAGTATGTGATGAAGTTAGAGGGGATAGTGCAATAACTTTATTGGAAAGATCTGGTAGAACTTTAATTGGTACAGCTAAAGGATCATCTTTAATAGAATCTGGTTGTGAATTTTGTGGGGCATGTATTGATGTATGTCCTACAGGTGCTTTAGTAGAACGCAAATATAAATGGGATAAAGCTGTAAAAAAAGTATCTTCTGTTTGTACTTTCTGTCCAGTTGGATGCAAGTTGACATTAGAGGTGGATAAAAGAAATAGAATGATAAGATCAATACCTGATTTAAATGGTTTTTCAAATCATGGGCAAGGTTGTTTTAAGAGTAAATTTGGATTAGATATTGTGAATAGTAAGAATAGGATAAATAACCCAATGATACGTAATAAAATTGGGGATTTAGAAATTGTATCTTGGCATGATGTAATTGATCATTTAGCTGTTAATTTTAATAATTATAAAGGAGATAAATTTGCGTTAATCGCTTCTGGTGAAGGTACAAACGAAGATAATTATGTTGTTCAAAAGTTTGCAAGATTAGTTATGAAATCTAATAATGTTGATATTTCAACAAATTACAAACCCGAAATATCTGACTTGACTAGAGAATTAACTGGTAATTTAAGACCTGAAAATTCTATATGGGATATTGAGAAATCTGATGTGATTATGATGATTTCTACTGATTTACTTTTAGAAAACAATGTTGTTGGATTACCTGTTAAAAGAGCAGTTAAAAATGGGTCAAAATTGATTGTGGTAGATCAAAGAGAAACTGAAATTTCTAAAAGTGCTTCGCTTTTCATAAAAGTTAAACCAAATACTGAATCAATTTTTATATCTGGAATGATTAGAGTGATTCTAGATGAATCTCTTGATAATCATGATTTTTTGTATAATAGAGTTAATAATATTGCAGATTTTAGAAAATACATTTGGAATTTTGATGTTATTAAAGTCTCAGAAGTCACTGGCGTTCCTGTTGATACTATAAAAAATTCTGCTCGTCTATTTGCTAAAGCTGGGTTAGGATCAATTTTATATGCTTTAGAAACTGTTGAAGATAGATATTTAGAAGAATGCATTAAGTCTATTTATAATCTATCATTAATTACAGGTAATTATAATAATAAATTTGGAGGATTATATCCATTAAGCCCAGGCGGTAATGATAAAGGTTCTAAGGATGTTGGTTGTAACCCTAAATATTTACCAGGTTATTTGGATTATTCTAGAAAAAATGATATAGAGAGGATTTGGAATTCTAAATTACCTAAAGTTCAAGGTAAAGGTATCAAGGAGCTTTCTGAAGCTATTAACAATAATGAAATTAAATGCTTATATTTTATAGGTGATCTTCCAAGATTATCAGCTACAGAATTTAAAGGATTCATCAATAGTTTAAATAAATTGGAATTACTTATAGTTGAAGATAGTTTTAATACTGATTTGACTAAATTTGCTGATGTGGTTTTGCCTGCAACAAATTTTGCGGAAAAAGAAGGAAGTGTTACAAATTTAGAAGGATTAGTGCAATTGATCTCACCAGCTTTGGGCTTAAAAAATGATCAAGAACATACATGGAAAATTTTAAGTAAAATTGCTGTTGCTATGAAATCAGATAGTTTTAACTATGAAAAATCTGAAGATATTTTTAAAGAGATAGTTTCTCTTATTCCAAGTTATTCAGGATTTTCATATGAGCTGATATCATCTGAGGACTCTAGAATTAATATTCTTAATGATAAAAATGAAGAAAAGAAATTCAGCTTAGCAATTTTTACTACCAATGATATTGAAGTTTATACACATAATGAATTTCCATTTTTATTAGCTTTATCAAATATATTGCACGATAATGATAATGGTTTACAAATTTTAAATAATGAAGGTAAACGTGATATTAAAACCAACCCAATAATTCATATTAATAATAATGATGCATCTAAGTATTCTATTGCTGATGGTGATTTGATTGAAGTAGAAACTCAAAGAATGAAGATATTAGGGTCAGCTGCTGTTGATTACCCCCATGAAGGCTTAATTAGTGCATCTTTATTATTTGGTGCTAGAATTAGTGATTTTGAATATGGTAGTAATGAAAGAGAAATGATTAATACAATTTCAGATGAATTGCTTTTTGCAAAATTAACTAAAGTATAATAAGTATTTTGTGTAGTACTAAATTTTGTTTCGTAAAAATTAAAAATTAACTCTTAGGATTAAATATATGAATAATAATAATCGTAAAATCAAATTGGATAAAGTTTCAATAGTTGATAGGAAAGACCACACATCAGACTTATGGAGTCTGTTTTTAGAAAAACCAAATAATTTTACTTTTAAACCAGGGCAGTACTGTACTATAGGAGTTGATGGTATTGAAAGAGCGTATTCGATAGTTTCAGCTCCTCATGAAGATAAAATCGAATTATTTATTGAATTAGTGCCGTTTCCTGATGGTATATTAACTCCTAAACTTTATGATTTAAATGTTGGAGACCAAGTAACAATTCGACCTAGAGCCAAAGGGCTTTTTACTTTTAAGGAAGAATTTACTAATCATTTATTAATTGCTACAGTTACAGGAATAGTTCCATATATAAGTTATATTAGAGATTATATTTATCGATCTTGTTTAGGTAATAAGTTTTTTATATTATTAGGTGCTAGTTACATAGATGAATTTGTATATGATTCTGAATTAATAGACTTATCAACTTCTTATTCTGATTTTATTAAATTTATACCTACGATTAGTAGACCTAATGAACCTGAAAATATTAAATGGTCAGGTGAAATTGGAAGGGTTAATCAAATAGTTGAAAAATATGTTAACTTATTTGATATTTCTTCTGATGATACTTTAGTTTCTGCATGTGGGCACCCAGGTATGATAGAAAATGTTAAAGAAATTTTAGGTGACAAAGGTTTTTCAATTGAAGAAGAGCGATATTGGAAAGAAGATTAATATAAATTTTTTTGTTTCTTCATTCTTTAAATTAATCTCTAAGTGATATATATATGGTAACTCCAGCAAGGCATCAATATCTCACAATTAAAAATAATTACAAGGAAGAAATACTTCTTTTTAGAATGGGAGATTTTTACGAAACATTTGATTCTGATGCTAAACTGCTTTCAAAAGAATTAGACATTGCTTTAACATCTAGGGAAATGGGTAAAGGTCAAAGAGTACCATTAGCTGGTATACCTTTCCATTCTTTAGAAACTTACTTGTCAGTTTTAATAAAAAAAGGCTATAAAGTAGCTATATGTGAACAGACAAGCGAGCCTACAAAAGGGAAGAAAATTGTAGATAGGGAAGTCGTTAGAGTTGTTACTCCTGGAACAATTGTAGAAGATTCTTTGCTGGATATAAGTTCAAATAATTACCTTGTGTCTATATTTGTTAAATCTGATGAAGTTGGTTTATCATTTATAGATATAACTACTGGTGAATTTGCTACTACCCAATTTCAACTCAGGGAACTTTCTTATGAGTTATCTAGAATTAATCCTTCAGAGATATTATTGTCTGAGGGTTCTGATATTGCCAAGGAATTTGAAAATAAGTTAACAATCATACCAAATACATTATTTAATTATGAAAATTCTAAAAAGACTTTATTAAATCATTTTAGCGTTTCTTCTTTAGAGGCATATGGCTGTTCAAACCTAGATTTAGCTATAATATCTGCAGGAGCAATAATTTCATATATTAAAGATACACAACCTCAATCTTTAGATATAATAAAAAAGCTTTTTACTTATTCAACAAATTCATTTATGTCTATAGATCATTATACAAAAAGAAACTTGGAATTATTTGAAAATGTAAATAACTCTGACAGCCAAAACTCTCTTTATAGTATTTTAAATAGAACGCAAACTCCAATTGGCAGTAGGTTGTTGAAAAAATTTATATCTTTCCCTTTAATCAATGTTGAAGAAATAAATAAAAGACAAGAAGTTGTTAATTGGTTGTATAAGAATGGACTAAATAGAAAAGCAATTATTGAATTGCTTAATCAAATATCTGATATAGAAAGATTGATGAGTAAAATAAAACGATTCTCTGCAACTCCAAGAGATTTATTATCATTATCAAATAGCCTTGAATTATCTCCTCAAATAAAATCTTTAATTAAAGATAGTAATAATAATTCTTTGTTCTGGATAGTTGAAAGTATATTAGATAATTATAGTGCTGTATCTTTAATAAATAATTCTATAAATTTAGAAGCAACTAATTTAGTTGGAGATGGTAAAACTATAAAACGAGGTTTTTCTTCTGAATTAGATCAGATTTATGATATGTCTAAAAATGCACGTAATTTCATTGCTAATCTTCAAAATGAAGAAAGAAATAAAACAGGAATTCGGTCTTTAAAAGTTGGTTACAACAAGAATTTCGGATACTATATCGAAATTAGGAATTCTAATATTAAATTTGTCCCAGAGAACTACATAAGGAAGCAAACTTTAGTAGGTTCTGAGAGGTTTATTACTCCTGAATTAAAAGAATATGAACTATTATTGTTGAATGCTGATGAGCGAATTAAAAAAATAGAATTAAAATTATTTAGGAACATTTGTGAAAATATAGGTAGAGATTATGAAGCTATTATGGCGTTAGCTGATTCAATTGGTCAAATTGATGTTTTCAGCTCTTTTGCTGAAGTTGCATTAGAGCATATTTATGTATGTCCTTTAATTAGTAATTCTGATTTAATAGAAATAAATGATAGTAGACATCCAGTAGTTGAAACATTAGTATCTCCCGGTACATTTGTTTCTAATAATATTAAGATTTCAAATAGTGAAAATAGATTACTTATATTAACTGGTCCCAATATGTCAGGCAAATCCACTTATATTCGTCAAGTTGCTCTAATAGTTTTGATGGCTCAGATAGGAAGTTATGTTCCTGCTAAATATGCAAATATTGGTATAGTAGATCGTATTTTTACTAGAGCTGGATTACAAGATGATATTTCTATGGGTAAGTCAACATTTATGGTTGAAATGTCTGAATCAGCTATGATATTAAATCATGCTACACCTAAATCTTTAGTAATATTAGATGAAATTGGAAGAGGTACTAGTACCTATGATGGATTATCTATTGCTACTGCTGTAGCTGAGTTTTTATATGAGTCTCCTGAATTAGGATGTAAAACGTTGTTTGCAACTCATTATCATGAGATGATTAAATTATCTGATAAATATCCATTAGTTAAAAATTTGCATTTTGCTGTTTCAGAAGATAATGATGAAGTTATATTTTTAAGAGAGATACTTCCTGGAGGAGCTAATAAAAGTTATGGAATTAATGTAGCAAAATTAGCTGGTCTCCCTAATCAAGTAATTAGTAAAGCAAATTTAATACTAAATTCACTAGAATCAAATACTAGTGAATTTAGTCCTGATTACTCAGTTAAAGAATTTGACGATGCTGTTTTCAGATCTTCTCAAATGAAATTATTTGATTATTCTGATCAAATACTTGATGATATATTAGATTTAGATATATCTCTAATGACACCTTTGGATGCAATTTCTAAATTATATGAGATACAGGATTTAATAAATAAATATAAATTTAAAAATAAATAGGATTTGCTATTATTAATCTATTAAATAAGTTAAAGTAGTGAAGTTCAAAAATTAATTTATTGGAGGTGAACATGTCAAATGACATTAAGGCGTTAGATAACCCATCTGGTATTAGAGAGTTATTTAGAACTAGCCAATTAATTTGCCCTACTTCTGGCATGGCTCCAGGTTATGTTCAAACAAATTTAGCTATATTACCAATGAGTTATGCTTTTGATTTTTTATTATTTTGTCAAAGAAATCCAAAACCTTGCCCTTTGATTGAAGTTATTGAACCTGGAGAATATAAACCAATTAAATCAGCACCGAATGCTGATATAAGATTTGATGTTCCTCAATATAGAATTTATAAAAATGGCATTTTGTCAAAAGAAGTAGAAAATATTTCTGATATATGGAGAGATGACTTAGTGACTTTTTTATTTGGATGTAGTTTTTCATTTGAAGAAGCATTAATCGAATCAGGAATTAATTTATCTCATTTTGAAAATAATAAAAATGTTTCTATGTTTATCACTAATATTGAAACTACTCCTGCTGGTATTTTTTCTGGACCTACGGTTGTATCTATGCGATCAATACCTAGAGATAAATTAGTTAAAACAATCCAAGTTACATCTAGGTTCCCAAATGTTCATGGAGCTCCAATTCATATTGGGGATCCAGAATTGATTGGTATAAATGACATTAGTAATCCAGATTTTGGTGATGTTAATATAATTAAAGAAGGTGAAGTTCCTGTATTTTGGGCTTGTGGAGTTACCCCACAAGCAGTTGCTATGAAATCAAAACCTTCACTGATGATTACCCATTCCCCAGGGCATATGTTTGTTACTGATATTAAAAATCATGAAGTTGCGGTAATTTAATATGTTGAATACTATTGAAGATATAATATTATCAAAAGATGGAAGAGGTATATCTAATTTAAGAGATAACTTATCAAAAGATTATTGTAAACAAGCTGCTAAATTTGTTTTAAAAAATAAAGGGGTAGTAATGATTACTACTGGATTTTATATTGCAAAAGCAAGGGCTAGCGAAACTGATGGCCCACCTGGTGCAATAGCTATTGGTAATGCATTAGATCAATTAGGCTATACAGTAATATATGTATCAGATAAATATACTGTTAAATATTTGTCTGCTATGAAAAAAAATAATGCGCTTATAGTTGAGTTTCCTATTGAAGAAGATTTATCTAGTAAGAATTTTGCAATGAACATTATTAACAAATATAAACCTCAGCTTATTATTTCTATAGAAAGATGTGGATTCGATGAAACTTTTTCGTATAGAAATATGCATGGAGTTGATTTTTCAAATTATAATGCAAAAATTGATTATTTATTTTCAAATAAAATAAACTCAGTAGGAATAGGTGATGGAGGGAATGAAATTGGAATGGGTGATTTTATTGAAAAAATAGTTGAAACTTCATCATTAGTTAGATATCCATCTATAACTAAAACTACATTTTCAATCATTGCTAGCGTATCGAATTGGGGCGGTTATGGACTTGTTGCCGCTTTATCAAATATAGTAGGTGAAAACCTACTTATTTCTATTGAGGAAGAAATAAAATTAATTAACACCTTAGTAGATTTAGGTGCAGTAGATGGGTTTTCTGCTAAAAACATAAATAAAGTTGACGGATTTAACCTTCAAGACAATTCATTTGCCTTAATTAATCTTCATGAATTAATTAATAGAACTATTAAACGTTAAGCAGTTATTACTTCTTCTTCTTCTTCAGAAACTGTTCTTTTATCATTTCTTGAATGAAGAGCATCAATTCCTCTTCTAATTCTACCTAGTGATTCTGCAAGTTGTTCTTCTAAATTACATAATACTTCTCTAGCATATGCATCTGCACCGTCTCTTGTGCTATTAGCTATTGATTCTGCATCTAATTGCATATCATACAATTTCTTTTGTGCATCTTGCTTCATTTTATTACTCTCAGCAACTGAATCATTTATTATTTGTTCAGATTCTACTTTTGCAGTCTTTAATACTTGAGTTTCTTGAACCCTTTGTTCATGCTCTGTTTTTGATTCTTTTATTATGTCTCTTGATTCTTGTTCAGCAGATGTCTTTATTCTTTGAGCTTCTAAATACGCTTGATTTATAATACTATCTTTCTGTCTTAGTACTTCTTCAGCTTCTTGAATATTAGCTGGTACTGCTGCTTGTACAGCTTCTGCAAGCATAGTTAGTTTTTCAATATCTATAAGAACTTTTTTTCTGAATCCAGGGACTCTCATGCCATTTTCAATTAAACCTTCTAGTTCTACGCTAATTTGTGGAATATTCATTTTTACCTCCGATTAATTATTTCAATTGTTTATTTTTTTATTTATATTTTTTAAAACTAATTCAGGTACCAAATTATCAATTTTTCCTCCAAGTTTGGCTACTTCTTTTATTCTACTTGAAAATAAAAATTGGTAGGATAAAGAACTCATCATGCAGACTACATCTATGTCTGGAGCCAAATTACGCCACATTAAAGCCATTTCAAATTCTTGTTCAAAGTCAAAACCGGCTCTTAATCCTCTAATTATAAATTCAGCTTTTTTTTTCCGAGCAAAATCAGGTGCTAGTTCTGTAAAAGGTACTACTTCAATATTTTTATAATTTAATACAGATTTGGCGAACATATCTATTCTTTGATCTGTATTAAACATTAGATTTTTCAAAGGCTTATCATAGACGGCAACTGTTAATTTTTCAAATAACTTTGAAGCTCTTATAGCAATATCTAAATGTCCATTATGTACAGGATCGAAACTTCCAGGATATATAGCTTTAGCCATTATTCTCCTTTTTAAATATAGAAATAGCAGAATCTCCATATTTTCTTTTTGATATACATTTCATCTGATTGTATTTAGTTTCAATTTTTAATTGATTTTTATGTTCTATTATTAATAATCCATTTGTATCTAAAATATTTTGATTATTTATGTTTTCAATTAATTCTTTTGGTTCAAATGAATTATAAGGTGGGTCAGCAAAAATTAATTTGTATTTATTATCAAAATATTTTAACGATTTGATTGAATCTCCTAGCTTTACATTTGATTTATTTTCTAACATCAAATCTGATAGATTGTTTTTGATTTCTTTAAATGTTTTAGGATTGATTTCTACCATGTCTACCCAGCTTGCACCTCTGCTTAAGGATTCAATTCCAAAAATACCAGTCCCAGCATATAATTCTAATACCTTAATTTCTTTAAAAAAATCTTTACCTAGTATTGAAAAAATTGCTAATCTTGTTTTTTCTGTTGTTGGTCTTAATTGTGCATTTTTATTTGTTTTTAATCTCTTTCCTTTATATGTGCCACCAGTTATTTTAAGTTGCATAATAATTGGACTTTAAATTTAAATAATATTATTTGTATTATGCTAGCATGTGAAATTTAGTAATTAAAAGTAGAATTAGGTCTATTTTTTTATAAATATAAGAAAAGTCTAATATTTACTTTAACTTTTATATTGTATAATTTTATTAAATAATTATTAACTTAATTAAATTGAAGGTAATTTTATGGACAAGTTTATAATATATTATGATTATTCTTGACCTTTCGTATATAACGCAACAGTTTGGTTGCAAGAAGTAAAAAATATAAAGAATGATCAATTGATATTTGAATGGCGTCATTTTCAGCTTGAAGAAGCTAAAATGGAAGATTCTTCGATCTTTGAAATCGAAAGTAAAGATTTATCAAAAACTAGATCTTTATTATCTGCAGTATGTGCTGAATCAGCAAAATTACAAGGTCAAAATTTATTTGAACGATTTCATTACGCAGTACTTCATGCTAGAAATAACATGTCACCTAGGTTTCCATTAAATGATTTTAATAAATTTCTTGATTTAGCAGTTGATGTTGGATTAGATAGAAATAAATTTATTGATGATTTTAATAACCCTCAATTAATAATTAATGTTAAAAAAGATCATCAGGAAGGTGTCCAAAAGTATGGTGTATTTGGGACTCCCACTTTGGTTTTTGATAACGAGCAGGCAGTGTTTATTAAAACATTTATCCCCAAGGATAAAGATGATTATATTATTTTTTTTGAATATATAGTTAAGATTTTCAGAGATATGCCATTTATTGGAGAATTAAAACGTCCACAACCACCCTGGCCTAAAGGTATTAAAAAGTAAATACTTATGTCAAAAAAAGAAAATCTGAAAATTTTACAAAATAATTTGGGTGTAAATTTTATGAACGAAGATCTATTAGATTTAGCTCTTGTTCATTCTTCATATATTAATGAAAATCCTTTAATTCATAGCGATTCTAACGAAAGATTAGAATTTCTAGGAGATGCATTAATAGGATTGGTCTTAGCTGACTATGGATACAAAAACTTTTTTATTTATGATCAAGGGGATCTTACATTATTTAGATCAGCCTTAGCAAGAAAATCGACATTAGCAAAACTCGCTAAGTCTTTCAAGTTAGGTTTTTTCTTATATATTGGGATAGGTGAAGAAAAATCCTTAGGAAGAGAAAAAGATTCTAATTTATCAGATGCGTTTGAAGCAATTGTAGGCGCAATATATCTTGATCAAGGTTTTAATTTTACGTATGATTTTTTAATTAAAACTTTTAGTAATGAAATTAAAAATGTTCTTAAATTATCTGAATTTAAAGATTCAAAATCAACCTTACAAGAATTAGTTCAACAAAAAGGTTATTTATCTCCAATATATGATTTGTTAGAGGTTATTGATAAAGGCAAAGATAAAATATTTATTGTAGAGGTTAAAATAGGCTTTAAGAAACAGAATCTTAAATCTTATGGAATAGGTAAAGCTAATAAAATATCTTTAGCAGAATTTGATGCGGCTAATAAAGCTTTAACTAATTTTAATAGTCAATAAATATTTTATCTTTTAGAGAATTTATTTATTTTAATTATTAAAATTATATTAGTTTTATTAATTAAAGAAAATCAGTGTTAATTAAGGAGAAACTTTTAGTTAGTTCTAATACATCATTTTTTATTTTATTTTTCAAATTTACATCTTGATAATTTGTAAGAACTTCGATAATTAAATGAGACAGTTTATCTATTCCTCTCTCATCAAATCCTCGTGTTGTAATTGAAGGTGTCCCAAGTCTTAATCCACTTGCTATACTTGGAGGGTTAGAATCAAAAGGTATTGCATTTCTATTAACTACAATATTTACTTCACTTAATATATCTTCTGCATCTTTTCCGGTAATATTTAAAGGACTTAAATCAATTAATATCATATGATTATCTGTTCCTCCTGATACTAGTCTTAAATCAGATTTATCTAGTCCAGATGCAAGTTTAGATGCATTACTTTTAATTGATTTCTGATATTCAATAAATTCTATAGATTTAGCTTCTTGAAATGCTACAGCTTTAGCAGCTATTGTATGCATCATTGGTCCACCTTGAGAGTTAGGAAACACAGCTCTGTCAATGTTTTTTTTCAAATTTTCTTTTGATAGAATAATTCCTCCTCTTGGACCTCTAAGAGTTTTATGAGTTGTTGAAGTTACTATATCTGCATATTCTACAGGTGATGGGTGTTGGTTTGCTGCAATTAATCCTGAAATATGAGACATGTCTACCATTAATTTAGCATTTATTTCGTCTGCTATTTCTTTGAATTTGGCGAAATCTATTGTTCTTGTATAAGCTGTTGCGCCAGCTACAATTAATTTTGGTTTATGTTCTAAAGATAATTTAAGAACTTCCTCATAATCAATTAATTCCGTATCTTGTTTCACTTTGTATGAGATAAAATTATATAGTTTGGATGAAAAGTTAACTTTACTTCCATGAGTTAAATGACCGCCGTGAGCTAAATCCATTCCAAGTACAGTATCTCCAGGTTTTAAAACTGCAAAATAAGCAGCCATATTTGCTTGTGCTCCACTATGTGGTTGAACGTTTGCATGTTCAGCATTAAACAAGTCTTTTAATCGATTAATTGCTAAAGTTTCTACTTCATCTACGAATTCACATCCTCCATAATACCTTTTCCCGGGATAGCCTTCTGCATATTTGTTTGTCATAACTGAACTTTGAGCTTCTCTTACAGCTTTACTAACGAAATTTTCAGATGCGATTAGATTTATGTTTTGTTCTTGGCGTTGTATTTCTTTTTTGATTGCTATATTTATATGAGGGTCAGTTTTCTCTAAGTTATTCATTTACTACTCCAAAACAGGACTGTATATATATCAAATCTTTGCTTAATTATTATATAATAAAAATATCATTATTTGTATTACTAGATATTAGAACATAGGTAGTCATTGATTAATAAAAAAGAAATTGAAAAAGCTGTAAAAAATATTATTCATGCAATTGGTGATGATTCTAGTCGTGAAGGATTAATAGATACACCCAAACGTGTTTCAAAAATGTATGAAGAATTTTTTTCTGGTTTAAATGAAGATCCTGCTGAAGTTTTATTAACTAATTTTGAAGAATCCTATGACGACATTGTATTAATAAAAGATTTGCAATTTTTTTCTATATGCGAACATCATTTTATACCTTTCTATGGAATAGCTCATATAAGTTATATTCCAAATGGTAGAGTTGTAGGAGCTAGCAAATTATCTAGATCATTAGATATATTAGCAAGAAGACCTCAAATACAAGAAAGATTAACCAACGAATTTGTTGAAACATTGAATAATACTATTAATCCGAAAGGTGTTGCCATAATAATAGAAGCTGAACATTTATGTATGTCTTTAAGAGGTATTAAAAAACCAGGTAGTAAAATAGTAACTTCCAAAGCATCAGGGTTAATGAAAAGCGATTCTAAATTTAGAGATGAATTTTTCTCTTTAATATCGAGCTGAAATGAATATAAAAATATTTGAAGAAAATTTTAATGATTTTTTTAATGAATGGGATTTGTTATTAAATAGATATGAAAATAAAAATATTTTTTTTACTCCAATATGGCATAAATTATGGTGGAATTCTTTTTCATACCAATCTGAATTAAAACTTTTATCAGTTAACAATGGGGATAAGTTAATTGGTGTAGCTCCATTAATGATTAAAGATAAATGTTTAAAATTTATAGGTGATACTGATTTATTTGATTACCATGATGTTTTTATAGTTAATTACGCAGATATTGCATATGAAAATTTATGGGAATATATTAAAAACCTTGATTGGAACCAATCTATATTTAAATCTTTACCAAGCGATTCTAAATTTTTAAATTTTTTAAAAAATTTAAATGATCATACTATGAAAATTGATATATTAGAAGAAGATTCTGTTCCAGTGTTGAATTTACATAACAATTGGGAAGAATACTTAGGAAGTTTAAATAAAAAGAGAAGGCATGAGCTTAAAAGAAAATTTCGACGACTTAATGAAACAAGCAGTTTAAAACAATACTTTTCTAATGATAAATTGAAATTTGATTCTGATTTAGAAGAATTTTTTCGGCTGTTGAAACTTAGTAGCCATGACAAATCCGAATTTCTGACTAAAGAACGTCAATTATTTTTTACTAATATATGTAAAGAATTATTTCTTCAAAATAGATTAAAACTTTATTTCATGGAGATAGAGAGTATAAAAGTAGCTGCATGTATATGTTTTGATTATAATAATGTTTATTGGTTGTATAACAGTGGTTATGATCCTAATTATTCAAATTTAAGCGTTGGGTTGCTTAATAAAGCTCTTTGTATTAAAGACTCTATTGAATTGAAATATGATAAATTTAACTTTTTAAGAGGTGCTGAAAGGTATAAATATTCTTTAGGAGGTGAAGATGAAAAAATTTATCAAATTTCAGTTACCCGCTAAATTAGTTGAAAATTGTTGGAGTTTATATGGCAAAAATTGCTTTTGTTAGCATGCATGTTTGTCCTTTGGGTAAACTTGGGGAAGATAAAGTTGGAGGCATGAATGTTTATATCATGAACTTAGCGGCAGCTTTGGCAGATATAGATAATGATATAGATATTTTCACTCGAAAACATGATTTAAATGATCCTGTTATAGTTAAAATAAGTGAAAAAATCAGAATTATTCATTTGGATGCTGGTCCTGTAATGGATGATAATAATGATTTATATAACTTTATCGATGAATTTACAAATAATATCATCAAATTCAATTCACTTGAACAAATTAAATATAATATAATCCATAGTCATTATTGGTTATCTGGCCCAGTTGCTAATATTCTAAGTGATAAATGGGAAACACCTAATGTAATAACTTTTCATACTTTATCTGCAATTAAATTAAAAGCTTCTTCAAGTATAGTAGAACATGATAAAAGATATGAAGTTGAAAAAGATTCTATGAGTAAAGTTGATTCTATAATTGTTTCAACTAAATCTGAATTAGAGGATATTAGAAAACTATACGGTATATTAGATGAAAAGATTAAAGTTATTCCTCCAGGTGTCAATTTAGAACTATTTAGGCCTATGAACAAAATTGAATCAAAGAAATCATTAGGCTTATATGATAATAATGTTATTCTTTATGTAGGACGAATTGACCCTATTAAAGGTTTATATACTTTGTTAGATTCTGTTTTTAATTTGAATGATAGTTATAACATTAAATTAATAATTGTTGGAGGTGAGCTAAATAAAAGCCAAGATTTAATTAATTTACAGAATTATACTGCTGATAAAAACAAATCACATATTGTTGATTTTGTAGGAATAGTTGACCAGTCAAATTTACCAATTTATTATAATGCAGCTGATTTATTTCTTTTGACATCATATTATGAAAGTTTTGGATTGTCAGTTTTAGAATCATTGTCCTGTGGAACTCCTGCGATTGTATCTAATGTTGGTGGTTTATCGAACCTAATTGATAACGGTGTCAATGGTTATTTAGTTAATGATATAAGTCCAAAAGGTTTCAAAACCTATATTGAATATTTTTTCAAAAACATTAATATCAAGAAATCATCAATAGAATGTAGAAAAAAAGCTGAATATTATCAATGGTCAAAATCCGGAAGAAGTATGTTTAATTTATATAAAGAAATTTCAAGGAAATGAAATTGATATGAATGAAATAGAAAATGGTAAAAAAAATAGTTTTATTAGTAAATTTGAGTCTCATATTTTTAGTAGAATTTTAGCTGGTTTTATTATTTTGATTCCTTTGTTAGTAACTATTTTAATTTTGTTATTTTTATTTTATACGGTAGATGACATTTTTAGAGGTGATAGAGGATTTTTTAGTCCTTTTATAAATGGTACAAGATTAGATTTTCCTGGGATAGGGGTTATTATTTCTATCGTTATTTTTTATCTAATTGGTTTAATAGTTGGAGGTCGTTTAGGTCGCAGAATATCTGCAATAGAAAGAACAACTTTGATGTGGATCCCTCTAGTAGGTACAATTTATGGGTTAATGCGTCAAATAACTGAAACATTATCTGCCCCTGTGACAAATAGATTTAATAGAGTTGTTTTTATTGAATGGCCAAGAGAAGGCTATATGGCAATTGGTTTTGTAACAGGTCAATTTTTTGACAATCAAAAAAATAAAGAAATTTTGGTTGTGTATGTTCCAACTGTACCTAATCCTACTTCTGGAAACTTAGCATTTGTGCCTCAGAAAGATGTACTTGAAACAGATTTAAACGTTGAGGAAGCTATGAAATTAGTTTTTTCAGGAGGTATAGTCATACCAGATAATTTAAAATCTAAAATTGATAAAAATTAACTTATTAATTTTTTTTCATACCACCATATTTCAGACAATTTATTAAATCCAATTTTCTTATATAATTGAACTGCGTTTAAATTTTCTGAATCTACTTCTAGATTAACTATAGAATATTTATTATTAAATAAATATTCTATGCCTTTGCTGATTAATTTATTACCTATTCCAAGGGATCTGAATTTTGGAATTATGCCTGTCATTGAGATTTTACCAAATTTGTTTTCTTTTGTTGTCCAAACATAACCTATGTGTTCATAATTATTTTTTATTAGAATTATTCCATTTGGATTTGAGTTTTGCATTCGTACTTTATAATATATTTCCTCTATCGTATTTGGGCAAAACCCCCAACTATTTTTAAATATTGTGTTTTGTAAATTAGTAAGTACTTTTTCATCTTTATTTAATCTGAATTCTGAAAAATATAATCCATTTGGAAGTTTTGAGTTTATATTTGATAAGCTTATTAATTGCATATTGAAGTATGTTTTGATTTTTTTAAATTTATAATTCTTTAAAGAAATTTGCATTAAGTTGTCAGATTCATGAATTTGTATATTTAAGTATTTTATTGATAATAATTTAGTTAATTCTATTGATTTCTTTATAAATTCAGATTGAACATAGTCATTTTGGTAATTTTTTAAAATTTTAATTTCTACTATAGCTCTGTCAATTATTTTTTCTTCAATTAATAATAAGTATCCAATTTTTTGAAAATTACTATCTGAAACAATAAATAAATTTTTTTGAGGATTAAGTGAAGGGTAGGATAATTTTTCTTTAATATTGTCAGAGTTATGGTTGTACCCAGTATGCTTTTCTATATCTATTTTATTGGATAAGTTAGTATAATCATCGATATTTTCCCATGAAAATAAATTGAAGTTTAAAGATATTGTCAAAATTTTCTCCCAGATATATTATGAAAAGAGTATACATAATATCTAAGTATATATATAGCTTAGATATTAACATTATTAATAATTAATGTATTATAAAATGATTGAAAGAGATCTTATATATTAATGTATGATTTACATGTACATATTTTACCTGGAATAGATGATGGTCCAGAAACTATTGATGAATCTTTTCAAATGGGTAAAATCGCATATGAAAGCGGCACTCATGTACTTGTTGCAACTCCTCACAGAAAAGATGTAAAAGAATTTCATTCTTTAAACAAAATATTATTTTTAACAAAAAAATTGAATAATTTATTTCTTAAAAATAATATTGAAATTAAATTATTATTAGGTATGGAAAATCATATGAGCTTAGATTTAGTAGATGATTATATAAATGGATTTGCTATTACAATTAATAGAACTAGATATATGCTTCTTGAAATGCCTTTTTTTGGATCTCCTAATTATATTTTTCCAGTAGTGTATAAGTTGATTGATTTAGGATTGAAACCTATATTAGCTCATCCTGAAAGAATAGAAATGTTTCAAAAAGACATCAAAACTTTGGATGAATTAATTAAAATAGGTTTATTAACTCAAATCACTGCTGGAAGTTTGTTGGGGGTTTTTGGAGATATTGCTAAAGAATTATCAATTTATATGTTGAATAAAGACCTAGTAAATATAATTTCTTCTGATACACATTCTGATTCAGGTGAACGTTCTCCTAGAATGAATGATGGTATAAATTTTGCATCACAAATTATAGGTTTGGAAAAAGTTAATAAAATGGTAGTCGAAACGCCTTTAAAGGTTATACAAGATAAACCAATTACTTGATAAGACTTTGTTAATTAAATTTGGACTATTTGAGGTTAGGAATTTTATTTTGTAAATTTTGCCAAATTAAGTTTGATATTATATTTTTATCTTGATTAGCATCTATTTTAATTATCCTACCAGGATAAGACTTAAGTATTTCTAAATATCCATTTCTCACTCTATTGTGAAAATCTAAAGGTTCTTCTTCAAATTTTCTAGAACCTTTTATGTCTTTGCGTATATTTTCTGGAGTAACATTTTTACTTTGGTTGTCTTTTGTCATTATTCTATGAGACATAATTTTAGGGTTTGAATCAAGTAAGAATGTTATATCTGGATATATCATTTGTGTGGCAATATTATTGATTAATTTAATTTCAGATAAATCTAAATTTCTACCAAACCCTTGATATGCTGTAGTTGAATCTACATATCTATCAGCAATTATAATTAAATTATTTTTTTTTAAGTTAGGTTTTATTATTTTTGTTACTAATTCTGACCTTGCGGCTGAGAAAAGCAATAATTCAGACATATAAGTTATTGATTCTTCTTTAGGAGTTTCTTTTTTTAATAAATTACGTAATTTATTACCTAATTGAGTAGTACCGGGTTCTTGAATTACTAAACATTTATAATTCGATGAGTCTATTTTTCCTTTTAAAATTTTTATTTGAGTAGACTTACCTGTACCTTCTCCACCTTCGAATGATATAAAGTATGACACATCTATTCCTTATCAAATAAAATTGTATTTTTTATTCTTTATAAATTGTTACATATCTACCTTTAGTTGGTTTCCCTGTACTAAAAGAGTCTAATCCATTTTTTTCAGCTATTTCATGTTGTAGATATCTAATATATGCACTTTGAGGATTTAAATTAATTTGATTTTGGCCATCACCTATTTTGTTGATAGCTATTTCAGCTTCTTCTATTCCGATTTTTATATTTTCATCACTTTTTAGTTTGTTTTTAAATAAGGAATTAAATAAAGTTTGTATTTGATTATAAGAATTTCTTCTTAATACATATATTGGCTTCCCAATTTTTTCAGCAGCTAATAAAGTTTTTGTTTTACGGCGGTAATAATTTTTGGTTGTTACAAGTATGTCATATTCATCATTATTAGTTGTTATTTCAACATCTTCTTTAGTATCAGTTATAACTTGTTGTAACTTACCTTTATTTATTCCATAAGGTAATATTTTTAATGCAGGTTTTATTTCAGTATCATTGTTTAAATAATTTGTGTTTGTTTTACTATTAATTTCTTTTTCAATAAAGTTGTTATTAGATATTATAGAATTTATATTTCCATTTTCATCGATTTTTCTTACTTCTGGTTTGAATTTTTTCCCACGTAAAGTTTGGTCAACCATTTTACTAACATCTTCATAAATAGCAACTTCAGTCCATCCGTGAATTTCAATTAATATGTCAAATGTTGGTGGCGATTTTCTCTCTAGTATAGTTTTTTGTGAATTTCTTTTTTTTGCTTCCTCATCTCCAAGAGTTACTGCTTGCAGACCTCCAACTAGATCGGTCAAAGTTGGATTTGCCATTAAGTTTTCCAATGTATTACCATGAGCAGTAGCAATTAACTGAACTCCTCTTTCTGCTATTGTTCTTGCTGCGATTGCATCTAATTCATTTCCAATTTCATCTACAATAATTATTTCAGGCATGTGGTTTTCAACAGCTTCAATCATAATTGAATGTTGTAATGATGGACTTGATACTTGCATTCTTCTAGATTTTCCTATTCCATTATGAGGGATATCTCCATCACCTCCAATTTCATTTGATGTGTCTACGATTATAACCCTTTTTTTGCCTTCATCTGCTAGAACTCTTGCTATTTCTCTAAGCATAGTAGTTTTACCTACACCAGGTTTGCCAATAAGTAATATACTTTTACCACTATGTATTAGATCTTCAATAATTTTTATTGTTCCATAAATTGCTCTTCCAACTCTAAGTGTTAAGCCAATAATTTTATCGTTACGGTTTTTTATTGCTGATATTCTATGAAGTGTCTTTTCAATTCCTGCTCGATTATCATCACTGAATTTGCCAAGTTGATTAGATATATGGTTTATATCATCTATAGTTATAATATTATTGATAATATTTATAGTGCCAGTTCTAAATCTTGCTTCAGGGTATCTACCAATATCAATTACTACTTCTAATAAATCTTCTAAATCTTTATTTTTATAAATATTTTCAGATATATTTTTAGGAAGTAAATTTAATAAAGTTTGTAAATCTTTTTTATTTTCTAATTGATTTTCCAATAGATATTTCAACTCCTATATTTTTGAAATATAGCTGTAATTTATTGAGTCATATTGAGAAATAATTCATGTACTCTTGTATCTTTAGTTAGTTCTGGATGAAAAGAAGTTCCTAATATATTTTTTTCTTTAACGGCTACTGCTCGATTATTGTTAACTTTTGCTAAAATCTCAGTATTCTTTCCTACTTGCGTGACAATAGGTGCTCTTATAAATATACAATTAAAAGGAGGTCCTTCAACGCCTGTAATATCTATATTCGATTCAAAACTATCTACTTGTCTTCCAAATGCATTACGTTGTACAGTTATATCCATTAATTTAAGAGGATCGGGCCTATGGTCCATTAATTTTTTTGCAAGAACAATCAATCCTGCGCAAGTTCCCCAGGTTGGTAATCCTTCAGTAATTGTTTTTATAAGTTTTTCTCTGAATTTATAAATATCAATAAGCTGAACTATAGTAGTACTTTCACCACCTGGAATTATTAAACCATCAATTGAATCTAGCTGTGCCGGTAATCGAATTTCGAGCGCATCTACATCCAAGCTTCTAAGAATTTTAATATGTTCAAAAAAATCGCCCTGAAGAGCCAATACTCCTATTCGAGTCAATCTACCAACCTCGTTGTGCTAATTGTTCTTCTTCCGGCATTGTTCTGACATCTAATCCAGGCATAGATGCACCTAGTCCTCTAGAAACATCAGCTAATATATCAGGATCATTAAAATGAGTTGTTGCTTTGACAATTGCTTGGGCCATAATTTGAGGGTTTTCAGATTTAAAAATTCCAGAACCTACAAATACACCTTCGACTCCGATTTGCATCATTAAAGCTGCATCTGCTGGTGAAGCAATTCCTCCAGCTGCAAAGTTAACTACTGGTAATTTCCCAGTATCATGAATATCTTTAATTATATCAAAAGGAGCTTGTAAATCTCTTGCTGTAGCCATTAATTCTTCAAGATTCATACCTTGGATCCTTTTTATTTCTCCTAAAACTGATCGGGCATGTCTTACGGCTTCAACTACATTTCCTGTACCAGCTTCACCTTTAGTTCTGATCATGGCTGCACCTTCACCAATACGTCTTAAAGCTTCTCCTAAGTTTCTACATCCACATACAAAAGGTACTTTAAAATCATGTTTCCATACATGATTATTTTCATCTGCTGGAGTTAAAACTTCAGATTCATCTATATAATCAACACCTAAAGCTTCTAATATTTGCGCTTCTACAAAATGGCCTATTCTAGATTTAGCCATTACAGGTATAGTTACGGCTTTTTTAATGCCTTCAATCATACTTGGATCAGACATTCTCGCAACTCCACCTTGTTTTCTAATATCTGATGGGACTCGTTCTAAAGCCATTACTGCACATGCTCCTGCATCTTCAGCAATTTTTGCTTGTTCTGGTGTTACAACATCCATTATAACTCCACCTTTAAGCATTTGAGCAAGGCCGGTTTTGACGCCCCATGTTCCAGTTCCAGTTTTTGTTTCTACTACCATGAATAGACCTCCAATAACTTCATCAGATAATTAATGAACCATTTAACTCGAATTATACTATTTTGATTAATGGTAAGCAAATATAAATTATAATTTATTATATAGATTTAGAAATATATGCTGCTAAATCGGCTGTACGACAACTATAGCCCCATTCATTATCATACCAACCTACTACTTTAATCATATTATTATCTAACACCATTGTAGACAAACCATCAATAACACAACTATGAGGGTCTTTTTTAAAGTCACTACTTACTAAAGGTTCATCAGTAATAGATAAAATCCCTTTTAATTTAGTGTATTGAGCTTCTTTATAGGCTTTATTAATTTCCTCTACGGTAGTTTCTTTTTTTATATTTACAACAAAATCTGTAACTGAGACTGTAGAAGTAGGTACTCTGAAAGCCATTCCATGGATTTTACCTTTTAATTCAGGCAATACTAAAGCTACAGCTTTTGCAGCACCAGTTGTTGTTGGAATAATATTTTCAGCAGCAGCTCTAGCACGTCTAAGATCAGAATGAACTTGGTCTAATATTTTTTGATCATTTGTATATGAATGAATTGTACTCATCAATCCATTTTTAATGATAAAATTATCATTAATTACTTTTGCCATTGTAGCTATACAGTTTGTAGTACATGATGCATTTGAAATAATATTATGATTGTTTTTATCATATTTGTCTTCGTTTACTCCTAGTACCAATGTAATATCTTCATTTGTTGAAGGAGCTGAAATAATTACTTTTTTAGGTCCGGACTTTAAATGGCCAGCTGCTTTATTTCCATCAGTAAAAAACCCTGTTGATTCTATTACAATATCTATTCCAAATTCACCCCAATTTAATTCTTCAGGGTTTCTACTTGAAAGAACTTGAATTTTTTTATTATCAATAGTTATACTATCATCTTGAGGTTTAACTTCACCTGGATATACTCCGTAATTTGTATCATATTTAAACATATGAGCATTCGTTTGTGTGTCAGCTAAATCGTTAATAGCTACTACTTCTAATTGACTAGATTGTCGTTCCATAATTGCCCTTAGAACTTGTCTTCCTATTCTACCAAATCCATTAATCCCTACTTTTGTTATTGCCATTTCACTCTCCAAATGATTTATTAATTTAAATTTTTGATAATTATAATTTAATTGTTGAAATTATAAAAAATATTTTTGCCTAAAAATCTACTTTTGTCTCCCAATTCTTCTTCAATTCTTATTAACCTATTGTATTTAGCAGTTCTTTCACCTCTTGCAGGTGCTCCACATTTTATTTGTCCAGAATTCATTCCAACAGCTATATCTGATATTACAGTGTCTTCGGTTTCACCAGATCTATGGCTGATAATTGTTCCCCAATTAACTTTCTGAGTTTCTTTTATGGCTTCTATAGTTTCTGTAACTGTTCCTATTTGGTTTAGTTTGATTAATACTGCATTACTTGCTTTTAATTCTATTCCTTTTTTTATTCTTTCTGGATTAGTAACATACAAATCATCTCCAACTATTTGTACATGGTTACCGATTTCGGATGTAAGCATTTGCCAACTTTTCCAATCATTTTCCATTATTCCATCTTCAATGCTAATAATTGGATATTTGCTAACTAAATCACTATACATTTTTATCAAATCGTTTGATATAAGTGAGGTGTTTTCTGAAATTAAGTTATATTTATTATCTTTATACAACTCAGTTGAAGCTATATCTAAACCAATAAAAATATGTTTACCTGGTATATAACCTGATTTTGATATTGCATCAACTAATAATTCAATAGCTTCTTCATTTGATTTTAAAGACGGGGCGTAGCCTCCTTCATCTCCAATAGATGATATTTTTTTACTTTTACGTAAAATTAATTTTATTTCTTGGTAAACCTCAGCTCCAGCTCTTAAAGCATCTTTAAATTTTTCAAAACCTACTGGTATAATCATAAATTCTTGAAAATCGTTTGAATTTTCAGCATGTTTGCCACCATTAATAACATTTAGCATAGGTACTGGCAAAGATAAATTTTGATTTTCATTTAAATCATTTATATATAAATATATAGGTTTATTTGATGTCAAAGCAGCAGCTTTTAGAACGGCTATAGACACACCAAGAATTGCATTAGCACCTAATTTTGATTTTTGCTTGGTTCCATCAATATTAATCATTGTGAGATCTATTTCTTTTTGATTAAAAATGTTTTTTCCAATGAGTTCAGGGCAGATATATTTTTGAATGTTATTAATTGCGGTTCTGACTCCATAGCCGTGGTATCTACTTTCGTCATTGTCTCTAATTTCTTTTGCTTCATTTGAACCGGTACTTGCTCCAGAAGGAACAGATGCTAATGATTTTATTCCATTAGATAAAATTAGCTCAACTTCTACAGTCGGGTAACTTCTCGAATCTAATATTTCTCTTGCGATTATATTTTTTATTGTTGCCATTTGTTAATTTGAATTAATTATGTTTTGTTAATAAGTACTATTATACTAAAAGTATATATTAAATATATAGCATTATTTTTTTGTATAAAATTCTTGACACTTTAGTTTTGTACATGTTACATTCTGCAATCATAAAATACTAAATTTTAAGGATTTATTATGTCATTTAAATCAAAGATAAATATGGAGATAAAATACTGCGTTCCTTGAGGTTACCATGCTGTAGCAGCCTGGATGGTTGCTGAATTCTATAGTGTTGGAGCTGGAAATATTGCTATAACTTTAACCCCAGGTGATTCAGGAGTTTTAAAAGTGATATTAGATAATGAAGAGATTTATGACAAAAAAGATGAAAATGGTGAAACTCCAACTTTGACTCGAATGAAAGAATTGAAAGCAATAGTTAAAGCTAAATTATAATATTATAATTACTTTAATTTAATTCTAAATATAGGAGAATCTATTAATTGGCTAGTTCTTTAGATAACCTTTTAGTTTTAGATTTGACTGATGGACTGGCTGGTGCATATGCAACTATGTTGCTGTGTGATAATGGAGCAAGAGTTATAAGAGTAGAGGATGTTAAGTCAATTGATAGCCGTAAATCTCCAGGTTTTTCTGTATGGGATAGAGGTAAAGAAAGTATTTTTTTAGATTATCAAAATATCTTAAAAGATAGAAAAAGGCTTTATGAATTAATTTCACTTTGCGATGTTTTAATAGATGATTTCGCTTTATCTTCAAATAAACAAAAAATTATAAACAAAAATACTTTATATTCTATAAATTCTAAACTTATTCATGCTTCTATAACTACCTATGGCAAAAATTCTTTACTTAAAAATGAAAAACCTTTAGTCGATTTAATACTAGCTAGATTAGGTGTGCTTGATAGGATTCCTACATTTAGAAATGGGCCAGCTCATCTAATTCACCCATTAGTTAACGTTTCTACAGGTATACTATCAGCTATAGGTATAGTAAGTTCACTGTTTTCTATGGCAAAAACAGGAAATGGTAGGAAAGTAGAAACTTCTTTAATGTCAGGAGCTTTGATGTATCAGCCCAAAATTAAAAGTGACGGTTATAGGTTTGGTGTTGATAAAGATGATAGTCCTAAAAAAATTTCTTCTCATGTAAGTGGGAAATCATCAACTGAAACAGATGATAATGGGGATTTTGCTTATCCTAAACCTCCTCCATTTGGTGCAGGTCCTTTCTATAGCGTAATGGAGTGTGCTGATGGAAATTGGATTCAATTAGCATGTGTGCATGGAGAATTTATAGATCGCGCAGCAGCTGTTATGGATTTAATTGAAGTTATATATCAGCCTAGGTTTGGAGAAGGAAGAGATCCTGAAACTGAAAAAGACCGTGAAGAGTTATGGGATATAGTAGCTGGAGTAATTAAGACCAAAAATTATTCTGAATGGGCTGAAATATTTGAAAGTATTGATGTACCTTATGCTAAAGTTTGCACAGTACAGGAATCAATGAATAACCCCCAAGCTATATATAATCAAATGATTGTTGATGTTGACGACCCTATATTGAGCACCGTTTCCCAAATGGGTCTACCTATTAAATTTTCTGAAACTCCTGGACATATTAGGTCTCCTCGCCACATTTCTGGAGAAGATACAGATAAAATAATTAATGAATTTAATCTTAATGGTGATTTTGACTTAACTGATATTGAAAATAAGAAAATAGTTGAAAATATAATGGAACCACCTTTGAATGGTATTAAAGTTATTGAATCAACAAATGTTATTGCTGGGCCATCATTGGGTAGGATTTTAGGCGATTTAGGTGCTGATGTAATTAAAATGGAACCTTTACATGGAGATATATCAAGGCCAGCTGGTACATTGATGTTTTTATATTTAAATGCTCAAAAACGTTCAATATCATTTAATACTAAAACTGAATTAGGTAAAAAAATAGCATTAGATTTAGCATCAAACTCTGATATTTTAGTTGCAAATTTAAGACCAGGTGCGACTGATAGAATGGGACTGTCAACTGAAATAATTAGATCAGTTAATCCTAAGATTATTGAAACTCATGTAACTGCGTTTGGATGGGAAGGACCATATGCACATAGAGCAGGATTAGATCCTTTGTCTCAAGCATGGATGGGCTTGCAACACGCTCAAGGTGGAGCAGATAATGGGCCAGTTTTTTTAGGGGAACAAGCACCTACTGATTATACAGGTGGCGCCTTAGGTGTTTTAGGTGCAGTTATGGCTTTATATGTTCGTGAAACCAAAGGTATAATCCAAACGGCTAAAGCTTCTTTATTAGATGCAGGTATATTATTAAGTAGTGAAGAATTCCTAAAATATAAAGGGAAAAAAATACGTAAATATTCAGATCCTGATCAATATGGAATGTCTTTAATTCATAGAATATATAAAACAAAAGACGGCTGGATATATTTGATAATTAATTCAAATGATCAATTTGATTCTTTTTTAAAATATTTGAATATTTCTATGGAAAATTTAGATGATAATGATAAATTTGAAAATATTCAATATGGTTCAAATAATTTAAAATTAAAATTTGAAGAATTTTTTGAAAGTAACAATTCATCCTTTTGTGTTAAGAATTTAAGGGAATTTGGTATTAATATTATTAAATTATCTTTAAATTACAATAAATATTTTTTTGATGATTCTGAAGTTGTTTCAGATGATATTGTTGGTGAATCTTATCATAAAGATTATGGTGATATGAAATATTTAAGAAATTTAATTAGATTTGAAAACACTCATTATAATAAATTCAAAACAACTCCTAAGTTAGGGGAGCATACTAGGGAAATATTAGCTAATTTAAATTATAGTAGTAAGCAGATTGATTTACTTTTCGAACAAGGAATTGTACATTCAGAATAACAGTTGTTCAGATATTACTTTATGTATAAAAATTATAATTTAAAATTCCAAATGAGTTCTAAATCGTCTAACTCTATGCGGTTTATTTTAGTATTTTTTTCATTTATATTAGCAGTAATTTTTCAAATTTTAATTACTAATGAAAAATATATATGGTCTATAACTCCGTTATGTATTTCTTTTGTAGCAATGTTCTTTGCAGTAAGAAGTGCTAAAAATTTTATTTTTCAAAAAAATTTTTCTACGTCGTATAAAAATTCTGAATTTATTTTCAAATGGAATAATATGAGAATAATTTTTTTAATTTTTAGTTTTACAATGTGTATTATTGCATGTTTGTTATTTAGAAATAATGATTATAATGCTTTTGCTTTATTATTTTTTATATTTTCAATAATTAGTTTTTATTCATTATTTGTTATTGAAAAATTAAAATTAATAGTAAATTATGAGAACCTTAATATTAAAAATATTAATATTTCTTTTATATGGGTTTTATTATTTTTTATTTTAATTTTAGCTTTTATTCTAAGAATATATAATATTAATAAACTACCTAAAGGTTTATGGTATGAAGAAGCAGTTATAATTTGGGAAGCAAAATCTTTAATAGATAATTTAAATCAAATATCTGAATATTCACAATCTATTAATATTTCTAATTTATATTTACTTCCTACAACATTTTTAATAGAACTATTTGGGGTTTCTGTGTCTGTAGGGAGGATACAGAGTATTTTTATATCATTATTATCAATAATTTTTATGTTCTTATTTGTAAGGCTTATTTTTGGTAATCGGATTGCATTAATTTCAAGCTTATTGATTGCGACAATGAGATGGGAATTAATATGGAGTAGAATGAGTTTACCTATAATTGTTTTACCCTTATTACTGCTTTTAGCTTCTTGGATGTTATTTAGAACTTTAAAAAATAATAAGCCATTAGATTATGCGGGTTTAGGAGGAGTATTAGGTTTAGGGGTTTGGTTTAATTTTTCTTTTTGTATTTTCTCGATTGTTATTTTTTTATATTTATTTACTTATTCTCGTCAATTCTTAGATTTTAATTGGTATAAATATTTACAAAAAATAATGTTTATTGTTTTGGGGGTTTTAATAATTTCTGCCCCATCAATCCTATCTATGTTTATGAATGGACAAGGTGTTTTAATTAACCCTACAAATGATTATATATTTAATAATTTTGATATAGATGAATTTATATATCAAATTATCAGGAATTTTTCTGAATATTTAGCAATGTTTAATTACTTAGGTGATTCTAATCCTAGGCATAATGTAGTAGGTTTCCCAATGTTAGATTTTATTTCAGGTGTGTTTTTAATAATGGGTTTATCAGTTTGCTTAGCTAATTATAAAGATTTACGTTTTAGATTTTTGCTTATTTGGTTATTTTTTATGTTGTTACCGGGGATATTGAGTATTTCATGGAATACGCCAGATTCTATGAAAACTATAGGAGTTATTCCTCCTGTAATCATTATTATTACATTAGGAATAAATACTTTTTGGATATTTAGCAGTATAGTTCCATGGAAATTTATAAGAAGTAAAATAAATTATCTTTTTGGGTTTATTGTTATTCTCATTATATTTTTGAATATATATTTTTATTTTTACACATACTCTACAGATGATAAAGTTTATTCTGCATTTTCTACTGATCATACATTAATTGCTCAAGATATTATAAATAAACGACAGGATGGTTTTGATATTAGAGGATCTAGGCATTTTTATGGATCTTTAACCTTAAATGTTCTTACAGATAATGATGATTTCCTAGTGATTCTTCCAGAAGAATTGCCTATTTCACCAAATCTTATTGAGCAAGGTGTAGCAATATATTTAGAACCAAGAGATAAAGGTATGTATGATTTATTAAAACTATATTATCCTAATGGTCAGTATTCAATAATTACTTCACCTAACGAAGAAATTTTGCTCTACTATCTTGCAGTATTAAATAAAGATGATTTAACTTTGTCAAATGGATTAAATGCTAAATATATTTATTCTAATAAAGAAGAAGTATATGAAACACTTTTATTTAGCCAACAGAATTGGAATATTGAAAAATATTCAAGTAAAGTTCCTGAAAGTTATGTTTGGGAAGGTGCTATTTATATAAAAGAACCTGGTTTATATAAATTTTATTTGGAATCAAAAGATGATGTTCAAATGTACTTTGATGGCAGACCAATTTTAAGTAAAAATAAAAAATCCATAGATCTATATCCAGCAGTTGGAATACATAAGATTTTGATTGAAGGGGATAATATAGATTATAATTATTTTACTGCTCTATATTGGAAGCCTCCTGGGAAAGGTTTTGAATTGATAGGTAATAATAATTTATATAAAGAACCTATTCAACCGTATGGATTTTTAGCATCTTTCTTTTCAATTGAACCTAATGTAGTAATAAATAATGATGATTATAATTCGTATATAATAAATTCTTCTGAGCCATTTTGGTATGAAAGTAAATTAGAAGAACCTAATACTTCTTTATTTGAAGCATATATAAATATTCCAACTGATGACAATTATATTTTTAAAATTGATTCTCAAAGTGAAGTGATTATTAATCTAAATTTTAATACTTTACAAGAAAAAGCTTCTTCATATTCAAGTGTAGAGTATGAACCTGTATATTTAAACAAGGGTGAAAATAGAATTCAAATTGAATTTAAAAATTTATTCAATTTGAATTCTTCTATGATGAAGATATTATGGTCGAAAAATAATAGTATTTTTGAACCAATACCTGTTAACTTACTTTCTCCAATCCCAGATAAAATGTTTAAAGTTAAACCATAACTATGAATTAGGTTTTGAACCTTCTAAATAATCAGTGTGGTCAAAAGGATTTTGAATCGGGAAAAAAGTTAATATTTTAGCTTTGTTTTTCCCAACATTTTTAAATCCATGAGGAGTATTTGGTGGGATTACAAGTGTATGGTCTTTGTTAACTAACTGAGTTTTATCACCTAACTTTGCTTCAATTTCACCTTCTAATACTACTATTAGTTCATCACTTTCATGTTTATGAAGAGGTGCGCCTGTTCCGACTCCTACTTCGCTATAAGATAAATCGCTGCTAGTAGTGCCGTCATTTGATTGAGTTATATTCCATTTCCTATAATTTGGTCTCCAGGGACTTTCAGTAATTTTGTTGTGGTCTATTATTGGCATTATTAATCTCCAATTTCATATTTAAATATATATGTTTTGAATTAGTATTATATTACACTTTTTATCTTTATTTTATATAGATATTTATTATTAATTTAGTTTAGAATGGTGTAAATATTTTAATATTCATTTGGAGTAATTATGTTTGATGTAATAATATCTAATGGAACAATTATAGATGGTAGTGATTCTTCAGGATTTATTTCAGACATAGGAATTGTCTCGGATAGAATAAAAGTAATTGGGGATTTATCTGATTCTATAAGTAAGAAAAAAATAGATGCAACTGGGTATATTGTATCTCCTGGATTTATTGACACTCATGCTCATTCTGATGGAGTTCTGTTAATAGACCCCCAACATGCTAATGGCATAAGGCAAGGAATTACTACAGAAATATTAGGACAAGATGGTTTATCTTATGCTCCTTTATCTAAAGAAAATTATAAGATATATAGAAAATATCTTTCAGGAATATTAGGTGAACCTCCTGAAGACTTGGATATGAGTAGTGTTGAAAAATTTCGTTCACATTATGATAAGAAAGTTTCTATTAATACAGCATATCCAATTGCACATGGAGCTTTACGTTTAGAAGTCTTAGGCTTTAATGATAAACCAATGACTGGAAAATATCTGAAAACTGCTAAGGATTTAATTGCTGAAGGTATGAGTCAAGGTGCAATTGGTCTTGCTACTGGATTATCATATCATCCTCAAGCATGGAGTGATACGGAAGAATTAATAGAATTATGTAAAGTTGTTAAAGATTATGGAGGAGTATATATTACTCATTTAAGAGATGTGAATATAGACAGAGCTTATGGTGGAGGTAATGTAGCTGAAGCTTTAGAAATTGGAAGAAAATCAGGTGTACCGGTACATTTTTCACATTTCAGGACTGCTCCTAATAACCCAGGTAAAACAGATGAAATTCTAGAACCAATAGAAAAAGCAAAAAAAGAGGGAGTTGATATTACTTTAGAATTATACCCTTATCCCACTGGTAGTACTTTTCCTATGAGTTTTCTTCCTAGTCAATATCATATTGGTGGTATAGATGAAATGAAAAATCTGTTGACTGAAGTAAATAGTAGGAATAGAATTATTGAATATTTAAATGATAAGCCTTTATCTGATGCAGTGTTAACTTATGTTCCAAAAAATACATCTTATGAAGGTATGACAATTTCAGATATTGCCCAAATCAGGAAACTTTCTTTAGGAGAAACATTGGTAGAATTACTTGATGAATGTGATATGCAAATAGGTTATCTAGGTGCTCCTCCTCATAATGTTCAAGTTTGGAATCAATTGAGTCAAGATGCTTTGAAATTGTTATCGAGACCAGATTATATGATTGGTAGTGATGCTATTCCTCTAGGGAGTATGCCACATCCTAGAGCTTATGGAACATTTCCTAGATTTCTGGGGAGATTTAGACGTAGATTTGGAGGAGTTAAACTAGAGACTCTCATTCAAAGAGTTACGCAAAATCCAGCTGTTAGATTTGGTTTAAAAGATAGAGGGCTTATTAAAAAGGGTTATTTTGCGGATATAACTATATTTCATTCAGAAAATTTGATTGATAATTCAACTTATGATGATCCAAAGCAATTTCCTTCAGGCATCCCTTTTGTTTTAGTTAATGGTCAAATAGCTGTAGATAATGAAAAATGTACCGGTGTTTTGGCTGGAAGAGCTATACCTTAAAACAATTGGATAAATAAAATCATTTTTTGAATATTTGTATATAGATTTGTAGCATCAATAGGTAGTATTTTGGATATAAGTTTAATTGATATATTACTTGCTCATTTAGCATTATTTTTTGCTTCAATTATATATACAATTAGTGGATTTGGTCTTGGTTTAATTAGTATACCTATTTTAATTAATATTTTTGAAACTAAGACTGTAGTTATTTTGATTAACTTTACTACTATATATTTAGCTTTATTAATTATTCGTAATACTAAAGAAGTAATTGAAAGAAAAGAAATAACCCCAGTTTTAATATTTGGAATATTAGGCGTGCCTTTTGGAGTATTATTAATTGCATCTATAGATGTTGAACCTTTGAAGGTAAGCGTTTTATTAGCTATTATTGTCATATCTATTATTGGTTTTATACAAATTGGAAATGGACAACCTGCAAGTAAATATTTTCGTTATCCCGCATCATTTATTACTACTATATTGATAACGACTTTAGGACTCGGGACTCCTTTATTAGTAATAGTTTTAAATAAAACAGGTCTAAAAAAGAATATTCTTCGTAAATATTTAGCGATATTTGGGTTGTCAGTCCAGTTGTTTGCATTAATTGGGTATGTTTTTGCAAGTTTAATTTCTTTTGAATTGTTTGTATTGCTTGTTTCAGTTTTTCCTACTATATTTATTGGATTTAAAGTTGGTAATAAAATTAATTTACGGTTAAATAATATTATATTTGAAAGATTTATTTACATGTTTATATTAATTTCATCATTAATTATGTTAATAGATATATTATATATTTAGGAGTCTCACATGAAAATAACTAAAATAGAACCATTATTAATAGATAGATATTTATTTGTAAAAATTTATACTGATGAAGGATTAACTGGTTTAGGAGAATCAGGTGCTTGGGGATTTTTAGAAGCTTCTAAGTCAGCTATTGATCAATTCTCTAGATATTTATTAGGTAAAAATCCATTAAATATTGAACATCATTGGCAGTATATGTATAGATTTAGCCATTTTAGAGGTGCTGCTATAATGGGTGCTATAAGTGCTTTAGATATAGCTCTTTGGGACATAGCTGGAAAATATTTTGGAGTACCTTCGTATCAGTTGTTAGGAGGAAAAACACGTGATAAAGCTAGAGTATATTATCATGTTTTTGGTAATACAAAACAAAAGTTAATTGATGGTATTATTGATGCTAAAGCTCAAGGTTTTACAGCAGTTGGTCATTTAACTCCATTTTTAGATGAATCTCGTGAAATTCCTTATTTTAAAACCCATGCTGATATGATTAATGATGCAATAGATACTGTTAGATCTTATAGAGAAGCGGTTGGAAATAGTGTTGACTTATGTATAGAAATACACAGAAAGTTAAATCCTGCTGAAGCAGTTGTTTTAGCTAGAGGTATTGAGCAATTTCACCCTCTTTTTTATGAGGATCCAATTTTACCAGATAATTTTGATGCTATGGGCCTTGTTGCAGAACGTATATCTATTCCTATAGCTACGGGTGAAAGATTCCATTCAATACATGAATTTGATATGTTGCTTAAAAGAGGAGCAGTCCAATATGTAAGGCCGGATGTTTGTTTAGCTGGAGGTATTTCTCATAGTAAGAAAATTGCTGCACTAGCTGAAGCTAATTATGTGAATGTAGTTCCCCATAATCCACTAAGTCCAGTTAGTACAGCTGCTTGTATTCAACTTGCTGCGTGTATTCCGAATTTTGCTATTCAAGAATTACCCAATGGAGAGAATATACCTCCAAAATCTGAAATTGTAAAATCTAGTTTATTAGTAGAAGATGGATTTATTATTATTCCTGATTCTCCAGGAATAGGTGTGGAATTATATGAAGATGCAGCTGAAAAATACCCGCCAAATATTAGAAAAGTAGAAACTAGGTTGAATTCTGATGGATCTATAAAAGATGAATAATATATAATTATATAAATTAATGAATTAAATTTTGGAGGAAAAGTCTATGGAATTTGTAGATGAAAGTTCTATAGAAAAACATAGGGAGAAAATAAGACATTCAACAGCTCATATAATGGCTGATGTTGTTACTAAAATTTATCCTAAAACTAAATTAGCAATTGGTCCACCAACTAAAGATGGTTTTTATTATGATTTTCAAGTTGAAACTCCAATTACAGACGAGAGTTTGGAAAAAATTGAGACTGAAATGATAAAAGTAATGAAGCAAGATTTGAAATTTGAATATACAGAATATTCAAGGTCTGAAATTTTGGATATGCATAAAGATGAACCTTTTAAATTAGATGTTATTAAGGATATTGCTGAAGATGTTCCTATTTCAACTTATAAACATGGTGATTTTGAGGATCTTTGTGGTGGCCCACATGTAGAATCCACTGGTATGATTCCTGCATTTAAATTGCTTAGTGTAGCTGGAGCTTATTGGAGAGGTAAAGAAGATCAACCTATGCTTCAGAGAATATATGGAACAGCATTTGAATCTAATGAAGCATTAGATGAGCATTTAAAAAAAATTGAAGAAGCAAATAGAAGAGATCATAGAAATTTAGCTAAACAATTAGATTTGTTTTCTTACCAAGACGAGCTGGGTCCAGGTTTAATTATTTGGCACCCAAAAGGGTCTAAACTTCGCTCTACTATAGAAGATTTTTGGAAAAAGGAACATATTAGATACAATTATGATTTAATTTACACACCTCATATTGGTAAATCTACTTTATGGGAAACAAGTGGACATTTAGATTTTTATAAAGAAAACATGTATCCAGTAATGGATTTGGATGGGCAAGAATATTATTTGAAACCTATGAATTGCCCTTTTCATATTATGTATTATCGTAATGATATTAGAAGTTATCGTGATTTACCTATTAGAATTGGTGAATTGGGTTCTGTTTATCGTAATGAACGTGCAGGTGTTTTACATGGACTCCTTAGAGTACGAGGAATGACACAAGATGATGCTCATATCTTTTGCCGACCTGATCAAATTGAAGATGAAATTAATAAAGTATTAGATTTAACATTTCATCTTATGAAAACTTTTGGATTTGAAAATTTTGAAATTATGCTTTCAACAAAGCCAGAAAAATCAGTTGGAGAAATAGCTAGATGGGATTTAGCTATTGAATCATTAAAAAATACACTAATTTCAAGAGGGTTAACTTATCAAATTGATGAAGGTGGAGGAGCATTTTATGGCCCTAAAATTGATATAAACATAGAGGATGCTATTGGTAGATTATGGCAATGTACAACTGTTCAATTTGATTTTAATTTACCAGAGCGTTTTGGGTTAAATTATATAGGTGAGGATGGTAATGCACATCAGCCATACATGATTCATAGAGCTTTATTAGGTTCTTTAGAGAGGTTTATAGGGGTATTAACTGAACATTATGGAGGAGCCTTTCCTCTGTGGTTATCACCAATTCAAGTTTCGATTATTCCTATAGCTGATAGGCATATAGATTATGCAAATAATCTGGCTAGTAAATTAGGTGCATCGGAATTTAGAGTGGATGTGAATACTAAAAAAGAACGTATGAATGCAAAAATAAGATCGGCACAAATGTCTAAAATACCTTATATGTTAATTATTGGTGATAAAGAAGTAGAATCTAATAACATTTCTATTAGACATCGTAGTGGAGAAGATTTAGGAGTTATGCCTTTTGATGATTTATTAAATAAATTGCATTTAGATAGAGATTTATTAAAATAAATAGTATAATATTATTATGTGATATTATTGATATGTATAATATTCATATGTTATAGTCGATTTTAAGTATTAGAATTTTCAGTGAGGTATAAATATCGCTAGAGATTATAGAGCAAATGAAAATATAAAAGTGCCTGAAGTTAGAGTTATAGATGATAAAGGCGAACAGTTAGGTGTGATGACTCTTAGAAGGGCTTTGGACCTTGCTGATGCAAAAAATCTTGATTTAGTTGAAGTAGCACCGGGGTCAAAACCTCCTGTATGTAGATTATTAGATTATGGTAAATTTAGATATAAAGCTACAAGGAAAGAAAGAGAAGCTCGAAAATCTCGTAAATCTAATTTAACTAATGAAGTTAAAGAAATCCGATTTAAAACAAGAATTGGAGAACATGATAGATCAGCAAAAATAAGAATGATAAAAAGAATTTTATCTCAAGGTAATAAAGTAAAAGTTAGTGTTATATTTCGAGGAAGAGAAATGGCCCATCCTGATATAGGAATGAAATTATTAAGATCTGTTGCTGAAGATTTAATTGATGATTGTTTATTGGATAAGCCTCCTTTATTTGAAGGAAGAAATATTTATATGATTCTAGCTCCAATTTCTAATAATGATAAATCTGAAAAAACAAAGGAATTAAATAGTGCCAAAGCTTAAAACACATAAAGGAGCAGCTGCTAGATTTAAGATTTCTGGTACAGGTAAATTATTAAGAATGAAAGGTCATAGAAGTCACCTTAGACGTAAAAAATCTAATAAAGTTAAACGTCAATTTTCATCTAAACTTCCTGTACATGCAGCTGATCAAGATCGTATAAGTAGATTGCTTCCTAACGGATTATCTTAATTTTATACTTTTTTTATTTGATTTTAATTTATTATTTCGGAGGATATACAATTGACAAGAGTTTCTGCAGGTTCAACTAGAAAAGCTAGACATAAAAAAGTTTTGAAAATGACTAAAGGCCATCAAGGCGTACGTCATAGATTATATAAAAGTGCCAAAGAGTCTTTACTTCATGCTTTGAGCTATTCTTATGCTCATAGAAGAAAGAAAAAAAATGATTTAAGACGGTTATGGAATATTAAAATCAATGCTGCTGCACGTGCTAATGGTATTTCTTATAACCAATTAATTCATGGTCTTAAAATTGCAAATGTAGACGTAAATAGAAAAATGTTAGCAACTTTGGCTGTTTCTGATCCCGAAACCTTTAATGTGTTTATTGATCAAGCAAAAAATGCTTTAAAAGTTTAATTAATTGTAATCTACTAAATTCTGGATTCTACTTTATATTTGAAGAGGCATAGATAAATTGTTTTGTAGTATTTATTTATTAATTAATAATTTAATATCATGAACAATTTCTTTAGCGACTATAGGTTCTGTGTGTAAAAGTTTTATATTTTGATTTTGATCAATAATATATATTGGTGCTGCGTGATTTATATCGAATGTGTTCTGATTATTATTTGTTGTTATCCACGTAGATATATAATATTTTTCCCATATTTCCGATAATTGACTTTGATGACCAGTTAAAAAAACCCATTTGTCTGACATTTTATATGCTTGTGAATATTTTAATGTAGATTCTGGTGTATCATTTTCAGGATCTACAGATATTACTATAATTTTAAACTTGTTTTTAAACTCATGTAAATTATTATATATTTCTCTAAGTTTGAGTGTAGTAGTTGGACATATATCTGTACAGTTTGAATATAAAAAAGTAATTATTTTTATATCATTAGTATTATTTAAACTAAATTTGTTATTATATTGATCAGTTAAATTAAATGGGAATGCTTTTTGAGCATCTTTAAATTCTGTTCCATAGAATTCATTATTGATAGCTTTACATGATATAGAAACTGTTACTATAGAAAAAAAAATTGTTAAATATAGTAATTTTATAGTATTAATTGAAACGAATTTATTATATATTATTCTGATTTTTCAATTTTCTTTTGTATTAAAGCTGCAATAGTTGGGACCCCTACTACTAGAGACGAGCCTAATATTAGTATGCCTGTTTCACTATGCATATAATGTTCGAGTAACATAAAAGTGACACCAAGTCCCCCTGCAAAAGCTGTAATAATAATTATTGATAATAATGGAAAAAGAATAGCCATTAAAAGTGATTTACTCAATAGTCTTCTCCTATTTATTTTAGTTGTTAAACTTGGTTTTCTTCTTTATACCAATTAAAAAATGCTATAATCATCAAAGTCAAAAATATTGCTCCACTTCCTACTTTCATTATGATACCACCAAGTTGTTGGTCAGTTAAAGGTGTAATATTCCAAATTCTAGGAGCATTAATATACCATTGATATATAGGCTCACTAGAGAAAGTTATTGGAGCAAATACTAATATTTGACCTATTGATAATATAAAAATATAAGGTAATTGAAGTAAATATGACAATTTTGGTAATTCATTAATTCTACTGAAAATAGGTATCCACATAATAATTGCTGTACTCATGAACATTAGATGTTCACTGATATGTATGTAATGATTGGTTACAGAAGTATGGTACAAATTTGGTAGATGCCAAATAGAAAACATTAATGTAAAAATACTTAAAGCTATAATTGGCTTTGTAATTAATTTTAGAAAATTTTTTATAGGTGTTATTTTAAATATTGGACTAATCATCCAATCTGGGGTACTCATAACTAACAAAGGGGGTGCAATTAAAGTTAATAATAGGTGTTGTACCATATGTGCACTAAATAAAAAGCCGTCGCTAATTTCATGTATAGGAGATATTAAAGCTATTAGTAAAATAAGAATGCCTGCGGTAAAGATTGTTGTATCGTATGAATTATGTGTAATATCTTTATTATTTTTGGGAATATAATATACAAGAAATAAATAAAATAATTCAATGAATGTGAGAGAAATCAAAACTTCAGGATGTGGGTGCCAATTAGTTAATATTGAGGATGTAAATAAATTCACAGCTAATTATTCCAGAATAGATTAGTTTAACTTTTAGTGATTAAAATGATCTGAATAAAATCATTAATGCAAATACTACAGCTGTTGCTAGTAATAATCCTGATAGAAATAATATAGTAAATAGCTTTGTTTCATATTTGAGGTGCATATAAACCATAACAACTAAAGCAAATTTTCCAATAGATAATATAGCTAATATTGGAATCATCCAGTAACCTAATGAAGTTATATAGAAAATACCTACTTCAATTGCAGTAAGAACAGAAAGTATTAATGCAGTTAAAACATATGTTTTAGGGGTAGGGTGGTTGGAAGTTTCTTCATTAATCATATAAAAACACCTTAAAAACCTTCATAAACTCCAAATAAATATACTACAGTAAATATTACTATCCATACAATATCAACGAAGTGCCAATATAAAGCTGCTAAATCTACATCTAGATGTCTTTCTGCTGAAACAGCACCACGTTTAAATGAGTAAAAGAATAGTGATAATAACCATATAACTCCAAGGGTCACATGAGCTCCATGGAACCCTGTAAGTACAAAGAATGTAGTACCAAATAAATTTGTTCTTGGAGTCATACCAAATTCTACGTGTGCTTCTTCTATACCATCAGCACATTGTTTTTTATAATCAGATTTTTGTTTACTGGATAATTTGCTTTCAAGCTCTATATATTTTGGACTATTTTCCTCACAACTTATTTTTACTTCGTTAACTGTGAAGTCTCTAAATTCAAAGACTTGAAATCCTAAAAAAGTCATACCCATAATTGCTGTAGATAACATCCAGACTCTAAATCCTTTTAAGCTTCCTTTAGTAAGTGCGGCATAAGCTAAAACCATGCTCATACTACTCATTAATAACACAAAAGTACTTACGGATGTTACTGGAATTGAGAAAAGGTCTATTGGATCAGGACCAGTTACACTTTTCCCTTTGTAAACTAAATATGTTGCTATTAAAGAAGCAAAAAACATACAGTCAGAACCTAAAAAGGCCCACATTAAAAGTTTTCTATGATTTAATCCTGTTGTCGTATCTTCATGTGTTGAATGGTTATTCGGTTCAGACAAAATTTTATTTCCTATCTTATTTTAAATATATTAATGAGGGTCATTAACTGGTTCAAAAGACCAAGCATAAACACCAATCATAGTAATTGAGGCACCTAATATTGCCACAGGAATGCTTAGGATTATTCCAAATCCAGCAATTAATAAACCTAATGATGCGATAAAAGGCCAGTAAGATGGTTGTGGTAAATGAACATCGTCAGATGTAATTTCTTCTGAGGTTTTTCCAAGCATCTTTTTCTCCCACCAATCATCTCTATATTCAATAGTTGGAATCACTGCAAAATTATATTCAGGAGGTGGTGATGAAATTGACCATTCCAATGTTCTTGCATCCCAAGGGTCACCTGAAGCTTTTTCGCCACCAATCCAACTGGACACAATATTATAAATAAATATCACCATAGAAATGGCAAGTAAAAGTACACCTATAGTTGAAATCAAATTCCAGAAATCCCATCCATATTCACTTCCATAAGTATATATTCTTCTCGGCATACCGTTTAATCCAGTAAAATGCATTGGGAAGAAAGTAATCTGCATTGCAATGAAGAAGGCATAGAATCCTAGTTTACCCATTTTTTCGTCATACATTCTCCCTGTAAATTTTGGAAACCAATAATATATGCCACCTAATATTGCAATTAGGCTACCTCCGAAAAGTACATAGTGAATATGAGCAACAATAAAGTATGTATCTTGTTGCTGTGCGTCTGATGCTGCTTGTGAATGCATAACTCCACTAATGCCACCAATTGTAAATGTTAATATAAATCCAATAGCATAAAGCATAGGAGTATTAAGCGTTAATGAACCTTTCCACAAAGTTCCTAACCAATTAAATATTTTCACACCAGTAGGTATTGCTATTGCCATTGTGGTTAGAGCAAAAACTGAGTTTGCGACTGGGCCTAGACCTACTGTAAACATATGGTGGCTCCAAACCATCCATCCCATAAAACCTATAATTATTCCAGAAAGAATAACAACTGGATAACCAAATAAAGGTTTTTTAGAAAAAGTTGGTAATATTTCTGATACTATTCCCATTGCAGGTAAAATCAAAATATAGACTTCTGGATGCCCAAATACCCAAAATAAATGTTGCCATAAAATAGGATTTCCACCAGCAGAAGTTATAAAGAAATTTGTACCATAAAACCTATCAAATTGTAATTCTATTAAAGCTACAGTAATTACAGGAAAAGCTAATACGAGCAATATAGCTGTAATAAAGGACATCCATGTGAAAACTGGTAATCTAGAAAAAGTCATACCTGGAGCACGCATATTTATTATTGTGACAATAAAATTAAATGCTGCAGCTAATGAAGCTATTCCAAGCACTTGTAAACTTATGATCCAGAAATCAATCCCATGTCCCACATTATAGGCTTTACCAGTAATTGGTGCATATCCAAACCATCCAGCATTTGGGGCGCCTCCTAAAAACCAACTAGCATTTAATATTATCGCTCCTGCTAAAAAAGTCCAATAACTAAATGCATTTAATCTGGGAAAAGCAACATCTCTTGCTCCAATTTGAAGTGGTATGAGATAGTTGAAAAAGGCTGCTCCCATAGGCATAATAGCCAAAAATATCATTGTAGTACCATGCATAGTAAATAATTGGTTGTATAGCTCTGGATCAATTATTTTTAAGTTTGATGACGCTAATTGTGCACGCATAAGCATAGCTTCTATACCACCAATTATAAATAGTATAAATGCTGATACGCCATATAAAATTCCAATTTTTTTATGATCAATTGTTGTAATCCAATTCCAAATTCCAGTTGGGTGAATCGGTCTAGATATTTGTAACGGGAAAGATGTCATATGTACTCCTGTTAGCTTTTTATTGTAAGCTTCTTAAAAATGCTACAAGTGCGGAAATTTCTTGTTCAGTTAATGAATCTGATGTTCCGTTATATACTGCAGCATTTTTAGCCATTAAGTTTCCAGGTTTAACTTTATCAGGTTCTTTTAGCCATTTTCTTAGATTTTCTTGATTGTTTTCTAAAATACCAGCAGCAAAATGAGTTCTACTAGCAAAATGTGTTAGATTAGGCCCTTGGTTGCCTTTTGCTTTATCAGTGCCTTGAATTGTATGACAAGCATAGCAGCCTGCATCTCTGGACATAAATATTTCCATACCTTCTTGAGCTAAAGGATCACTAGAAGTCCACGCATTTGTTTTTTGATGACTAATCCAAGCTTCAAATTCCTCTCTAGTTTCAGCAATTAGTTTAAATCTCATTAAGGCATGTGCTTGTCCGCAAAACTCTGCACAATGTCCATAGTATATTCCAGGTTCGTCAGCTTGTAGCCAAAGGTGATTGTCGTTATTAGGCACCATATCAACTTTTCCAGCTAATTTAGGCACCCAGAAACTATGCAGTACATCTTGTGAGTGAAGTTTAATAGTTACAGCTTCACCTACAGGTATATGAACTTCATTGGCCGTAATTAATCCATATTCAGGGTATTCAAATTCAAACCACCATTGTTTCCCTACAGCATCTATTGTTAAGTTATTATTAGTATATTTGGAATCTGGCTTTGAACTAGCAAAGATTGCTTGTACTGAAGGTATTGCAATACCAATTATTAGTAATATTGGTATGACAGTCCAAATAATTTCTAATTTAGTATTTCCATGTATTTGTTCTGGTATTGAATCATCAGGTTTAGCACGATATTTTAATATTATGTAAAAAACTGCAACTGCAACTAAGATAAAGACTACTAAACCAACCCAAAACAATATATAAAATAATTCCAATTGTAATTCAGATACAGGACCAAGAGTATCGAATGTTGATTGAGGATCTTTTGAAGAACAACCTAATGTTAAAAGTAATAATAATAATGGCAGTGCCAAAAATATATTTTTTGCTGACTTAGTAATAAATAATATTTTTTTGTATAAACTGAACATATATTAAAATATATCAAATATATATGTATTTGTTCAAGTGTAAATTTTATATATTCTTTTAAAAATTAAGATAATTAAATTAAGGAATCAATCATGATAGCAATAAAAATGATTGATAAATATAACATTGAATAATAAAACAAGCTTTTTGCTTTTTTAATTTCTTCACTTTTTAATAAGTCCCAGGATAGATATATAAAAAACAATCCTAATACAAAAGTAGGAATCATATAAATCATACCTATATTTTCTGCAAAAATTAAAGTTAAAGTTGTAATAAAAACGAGAATACTATATTTAAAAATTTCTTTTTTTGTTTTTTCAATTCCATGAACTACAGGAAGCATAGGTATTTTAGCTGCAGCATAGTCATCTTTTAATATCAATGATAAGGCCCAAAAATGTGGGGGAGTCCATATAAATATAATTGCAAATAATATTAAGGCTGGAATTCCTATGGAACCTGTAACTGCAGTCCATCCAATTATTGGAGGTATAGCTCCTGCAGCCCCGCCTATAACAATATTTTGATGTGTTGACCTTTTTAAAATAATTGTGTAAATAACAACATAAAAAATAGTAGCACCTATTGCAAGAAAGCCGCTTAATAGGTTTGTATATATTATAAATACAAATAAAGATATTATATTTAATACTATTCCAAAAATTAGAGCATTAATTGGCTTGATTGTGCCTGTAGCTATTGGCCTGTCATTAGTTCGACTCATTTTAGTATCAATATCATGTTCAAGGTATTGATTTATAGAACTCGCTCCACCGGATGCTAATGATCCTCCTATTAAAACAGTCAATATAGTTGTAATATTAGGTATTTCTTTCGCGCCAAGTAACATGCCTCCTATTGCTGTAATTAGTAGAAGAGGAATTATTCTAGGTTTTGTTAATTTAATATAATTTTGAAATAGGGCAATAGTTTTAATTAGTAGCATTAGATTATTTTAGTTGATGTTTTTTTATATTTGTAATAGTTATTATCATTACTAATAAAGCCCAGACAATTGTAGCAAAAATATAATGAGTTAATTTTATATGTGGATGAAAATCAAGCCATACAATTAGTGCTCCGAATAGTATTTGAATTATAAATGAGTGAATTAGTGCCATATTTAATTTTGATAAGATATTGTGTTTATAAATTTTTAAGCCCTTAATAACGGTATATATTATTAGAATACCAATAAATAATGATATTAATCTATGAAGCATATTAATTAAATAAGGTTTTTGTGTTGGGATTAATTCATTTCCGCAAAATGGCCATGATGAACAAGATGAACCATATCCAAGTCCTACCATAAAGGATCCTGACATTATTAATATTAATAAACCAAATAATGAAAGTATTGTAAGTTTTTCAAAATTCATGTCAGGAGTATAATTTATACTTTTTAAAGAATCCCAAGTAGAAATCCATACTACTAACGATGAAGCCAGAGTGAATTCTGCAAGAGATAAATGTATCAATACGCTCCACCAAGGTAGTTCTGTAATTACAGTTACTCCACCGAATGCACCAGTAATAAGTACTAGTATTAAAGTAAAAATTGCAAAAATTTTAGTTGTGTTAAATTTATTTATTTTTTTCCATGAAATAATTGTAGTAGATAAAACTAATAAAATTAATATTGCACCACTTACTCTATGTGAATATTCTATCACTGTTTCAGTAGCTGTTGCAGTTTCTGTATCTGTAAAGGAAGGTACTATTTGATCAAAACAAAGTGGCCAATCTGGGCAACCTAAACCAGACTCAGTAACTCTAACTATTCCACCTAATGTAATTTGAATTAATGCAGATAAAACAGTAGTGAACGAAATAAACTTTAAAAGGTTATTTTTATTATTATCATTAGTGTGGGTTGAATTAGTCAAATTATTATATTCAAGTTAGTTTTATTTGATTATAACTCTTAAAATTAATGATAAAATATTGAAAAAATCATATATATTTAATTTAAATATCATTAATTTTGATGGTAGCATAGGGATTTATAATCGTCAACGAAAAAAGCTGCAAGATTGTGATTTAAATTTATTAATAATAAATATATAATTAATAACTGTAAGGTTATATTTTTATTTGGCCCGCTAGCTCAATTGGCAGAGCAATTGACTCTTAATCAATAGGTTCTCGGTTCAAGTCCGAGGCGGGTCACCACTAACATTTATTTAACAACAGGTATTTAGTTAGCAGATCCTTTTTAATCATAACCTTATATGGTTAAATGAATGAGTTTCTAATTTATTTTTCGAAAAAGCCTATGTTGTCAAAAGTTTGACGAAGTTTTGCGGATTCATCAGAATTCAATTTTCGATTGGGGGCTAGTGGAGGACCACATTCTAGGTTCATCCAAGCTAATATCTCTTTTATACCACCAATAAGATCCGGCGAATTCAAAAGTGCTCGTATGATTTCATTTATTCTAGCTTGAAGCTTAGCTGCTTTATCAATATTGTTTCCTTGGTAAGCTTCCCACAGTTGTACGAAAAGTTCGGGCATAATGTTGTAGCTCGCTCCTATACCTCCAATTGCTCCTGCAAGTAGGCTGGGCAATAAAAGGGAATCTTCTCCTTCAAAAATCACGGATTCTTTCCATTTACTAGCCAAGTGACCTAGTGTATAAATATCTCCACTCGAATCTTTCATACCGATAATATTATCGGTTTGTATAAGTTCTTCATAAAGTGATTCGGTCATTGCAATACCAGTTCTTTGAGGTATATTGTAGATTAACAAGGGAACTTCAGAAACTTGTGCTATAGATTTGTAATAATTTACTTGGGATATTTCATCGGGTTTGTAAAAATAAGATGGAGGTAAAGCAGAAATTGCATCAACTCCAATTTCGCTTGCATGCTTAGCCAATGTAATCGTTTCAGGTATTTGAAATGCACCCACATGTGCTATTACAGTTACATCACCACGTGTTTCATCTAATACAGTTTCTAGTAAATCTTGTCGTTCTTTAGAATTCATCAATAGTCCTTCACCAGTACCTCCACAGACATATAGTCCATGGACTCCAGCGTCTATTTGGTGTCTAACTATTTGACGCATTGATACTGCGTCGAATCTACCATCCATATCAAAAGTGCTAACAGTGGCTGGAAATATTCCACGTAAATTATCCAATTCAATACTCCTTATAATATCGGGTTAGTTATTGTATTTAGTCTATCAATATTTGTTGTTATTAATTTAATCTACCAGACTTTTCAAAAGTGTAACACATTTGGTTTAGAACTTACTCTAGTTTCAAAACAAATGAGATTGTATAATATCAAAAAATTATAGGACTATAATTTATGAACATTGAGATTTGGCTTCAACTTGTTGCTATTTGTTTTTTAGGTGCAATATCCCCAGGGCCTAGCCTGGCTTTAGTAGTTACAAATACTTTTGCTGGAGGAAGAACTTACGGTATTATTACAAGTCTTGCACATGGTATAGGTATAGGTATTTGGGCATTTTTGACTGCTGTAGGCATAACAGGATTATTAGTTAATGCATCAGGTATATTAGTAACTATGCAAATTGTTGGAGCATGCCTTATTGCATATATAGGTTTTCGTACAATATTTAATTACAACGAAGTTTCAATTCAAGAAAATGATATAAAGTCGACTAGCTCTAGAACTCTGCTGAGAGGAGCGAGTGAAGGATTTTTAATATCTATTCTTAACCCGAAAATTGCTTTATTCTTTCTAGCAATATTTAGTCATTTAGTCCAGCCAGATTCGAGTTGGACAGAAACGACCTTAATGGGTGTTACTGCTGCCGTAATTGATGCTTGTTGGTACATATTAGTAGCTTTAGTACTAACTGGATCTAATATTGTTAAGATTTTCCAAAATAAAGTAAAAGTTGCCAGTAGAGTTAGTGGGATTTTTCTTATTTTTGTAGCTGTTTACTTATTCATTAAAATGATGCACGATTGGGTTGGTTTTGTGTTGTTGTGAATTTATAGTGATAATATTTATTAAATAATTTTTTTAATATTGACTATGAAAAAGTGATTAAAAAGTACGTTTAATACCTATGTGTCTGGATCATATTCAAAGTACTTCTTCAAAAAGAAATTACATTACTTCTACTTCAATCCTAGAAAATAGTCTCCGATATTTGGATCATTGAGAATATTTTTAGCACTGCTTGTATGGATTACTTTTCCTGAAGAAAATATATATCCGCGATTCGATCTTTCAAGAGATAGTCTTGCATTTTGTTCTACTAGAAGTACTGAAATTCCTTCCATTCGCAGTTCATCGATATTTGCGATAATTTCCTGTTGGTATTTGGGCGATAGCGCTGCAGTTGGTTCGTCTAAAAGCAGGAAGGAAGGTTCTGATATAAGAGCTCTTGATATTGCCAACATCTGTCTCTCACCTCCGGATAGAGAGGCTGCAAGATCATTCATTCGTTCCTGCAAATCTGGAAACATGTTGCAAGCTCGTTCTATAGAATTCTTAAGTTTCTTGGAGTTCAGTCTAATTCCTCCCATTTGCAAATTCTCTCGAACTGACAAAGAAGGAAACACATTATCAACCTGGGGAACGTATGAGATCCCTTGATCTACCAGCCGATCAGTTCTCCATCCAGACACATCTGAATTATTGTACAAAACCGTACCCTTGTGGTGTGTGGCTAGCCCAAAAAGTACCTTTAAGAATGTAGATTTACCGCATCCATTTGGCCCTATTATAGTGACGAATTCTCCTTTGTTAACATATAAATCAATTCCATTTAAGATTTGCACATTTGTGTAACCTCCTTCTAGGGCTTTAACTTCTAGGATTTTATTCATTTTTGAGTTTCTCCTGGATTACCGAGATATGCTTCAACAACATCTTGGCTATTTTTGATTTCTTCCGGTGTACCTTCCATTAAGATTTGACCTGAATCCATGACAATAATTCTGTCAACATCACTTCGAAGTATAAAGTCCATGTTGTGTTCGATAACCAACATTCCTATATTTTTGTCAGAAGTTAAGGATAGAAGGTTATGGAAAATTCTCTCTGCAAGAGGACCGGCAACTCCAGCAACCGGTTCGTCAAGTAACAAAAACTGGGGTGAGCTCATAAGAGCACGGCCAATGTCGACGAGTTTACTTTGTCCACCTGATAATTCACTTGCAAGATTGTGTGCTATATGAGATATCTCAAGTAAATCCAGAACAGCGTAAGCATCTATTAAACGCTGTTTTTCATCTTTTCGTGAATTAGGACGCAGCAAAGAAAGTAAAGTATTGGGTGCGAATTGCTTGCGTGGAGGAACAAGAAGGTTCTCGATCACAGTCATATCTCGCCATAACCATGTGTGTTGAAATGTTCTTGTTAAGCCTAGACTTTGAATCTGGTCCGGTCGCATGCCCGTTGCATCTTGGCCAAGTACTTCTACTTTGCCAGAACTCATCTCCAACATTCCGGAAATACAATTAAATGTAGTGGTTTTTCCGCATCCGTTAGGTCCAATCAATCCAACAAGTTCTCCTTTTTCAACATGAAACGAAACTTGGTCTACTGCTCTTAGACCACCAAAATCCTTTGAAAGGTTTGATATCTGAAGTGCAGGTACTATCATAATTATTTTGAACTCCCTTCTTTATCCAAATTTGAGTGTGAATTGGAAGGTCTTTTTGGTCGGCTAGGAACTTCAGGTAATAAACCTTTAGAAGATGTAAGTAATGTGCCTACAATTACAACTCCAATTAGTGCCAATTTTAGATGAGGTAAAGATAAGATAATATCCCCTTTAGGGAAAATCTCAGTAATTGATCGATCTGACCATATAATTCCTCCAACATTTAATATTAACCAAGAAAACACATTATCTAGATATGAAGTCATATTATGAAATGGTAAGCTGGCACTACCTCTAGATACAACCATTACGTTGAATATAAATTCGACTATAACTATCAGAAATGCTCCAATAATCATTCCTCTGTTATTACCACGACCTCCAACTATAAAAGCTGCCCATATTAGAAATGTAGTACGAACTGGATTCATGAAATCTGGCCATACATTAGTATTTAACCAAGCCCAAAGCGCGCCAGCCAGGGCGGCTATAGCAGCACCCAAGGCGAGGCTAGCTGCCTTGTGAATAAGAATGTTGTGTCCGTGATGCTGGCTTACTATTTCATCATCCCTTATCGAACGGAGAATCCTTCCCCAGGGAGATAGAAGGACAGTGTTAAGTATGAACCAGACGACAATTACTGATAATGCTGATATGATAGACAGGAATACTACATATGGTGCTGAGATATTTAGCCCAAGTAAATTCCCCACCATTTCAGATGGTCCATTTTCCCACCAACTTTCGAGTGGACGAGAAAATTGTGAAATACCCATAGCTGATGTAGTAGTACCAGCACGAAGTAAAGGTTCTGCTTGAAGAGAAATTCTTAGTACTTCGCCAAGAGCAATTGTGACTATGGCAAAGTAATCCATCCTGAGTCTAGCAGTAGGATATGCAAGTAACCATCCAATTGTAGCTGATATTATGACGGCAACGATTGTAGCCATAAATGGATTCCACCCATAGCCATTTGTTGCAACTGGAGCTGAAAGTAAACCCACAACCACTGCTCCAATGCCAACAAAGAAAATAACTCCAAAATTAGTCATACCAGTCAAACCTGTATGCAAATTGAGAGAGAAACAAGCCAAGCTAAAAATACTTACAAGCGTAATGATACGAGCGACTTGTAACACCTTTGTAAGAGTGGTAACACTTGGGAGTATCCAAACAATACAGGCTAGCAATAGAAAAAGAATAGCGAATGTTATCCATGAACCACGTTCTGTTTCCCTTTTAATCCGTACCCAATTACTCGGCTTGATACGTAATCCTGATAGAATATCTGTTCTGCTAGGTCCAGTGAATTTTATCTTTGCTAATAGTTTAAGTGTACATTTTTTCAGTAATCCACTATAAGTTTTTATAGTCTTTTTTATTAATTCCATTAGTATATTAATCACTTGTTTGACTTGGTAAATATAAATTATAGCTTGAGATAAGGTATCTGATAGAGGGTTTAGTAGAATAAAGACCTTATTCAATTGAGGATTAGGAGATTTTTTATTTTGTTGTGACAGACGCTTCTTTCGAATCCGTTTAATATTCCAATCTTGAATCGCTGAGCCTATACCCCGAGGTGCTAATAGAAGTAATCCGATAAGGAAGATGAAAGGCATAACTTCTGCAAAACCAGTAGCAGTTGGACGATCTAATGCGTTTCCAGCACCAATTAACACAGGCTCTGAGGTAGCTCTCAATAATCCGATTATTAATGATCCAATGATTACACCCGGGATGGAACCAATAGTACCCAGAACGATGATTGCAAACGCAGGTAATAGCAATGTCAGGCCTAGTTCAGGGTTGATTGGTAATATCGCTGCTAGTAATGCACCGCCAAGACCAGAAATTCCAGATGAAAGGAAGGCGGTGCTCCCGTGCACACGTTCGACGTGAATTCCGCTGGATGCAGCGAGATCCGAGTTGTCAGCCACTGCACGCATTTGTCTTCCAAGGCTAGTGCGATGTAAGATAAATAACAAGAGAATGATTGCACCGAATATACCTACTACAAGGGCTACCTTCGAGTAGGCGAATCCATATGAATTAACGTTTCCAACGATATCTACTAAAGGAGCATTAATACGATCTCCTAGGTGGAGTTGTAATTGCTTAGTAGGAATTTCAAACGTAGCTGTGCTAAGCCTCCAATCTCGATCTGGTATGAAACGGTGAGTACTCGCACTAAAACGCATATAAAGTATGGCACGAAGTACCATTGATACTCCGAGAGAAGCGATCATCATTACTTGTGGAGTAGCCATTTTGTTTCTAAATCGCTTATAAACTACTTTATCTATAATTAAACCAATAATACCAGTTATAATAAATGCGCTGATTCCAGACCAAATTATCAACTCCCAATTGAGAGATCCGTCCTTAGGTGCATTTGAAATCGGGAAAAACCTATCGGACCACATTAAAGTTAAAGCCACGTAAGCTCCAAAGAGCATCATTTCTGCCTGTGCGAAATTAGCGAAACGTTGAACCTTATAAGTGATTGTCAAGCCTATTGCTATGCTGATATAAACTGCAGACCAGTAGAGACCACTTGATCCTAGCGAAGATAAGTTGAAATTCAATGTGGCTGATCTACCCAATCCAGTTAGTAAGAAATCAAGAACAACAAACCCAACCAAAGTCACTATAATAGGTGTAAATATGATTACTGTACTTTTCCACCTAATATCTATCTGGTTAAGTATTATTCTGACTAGGAGAAGGATGCCTGCCATCATTTCGACGAATAATGTTAGCCACTTTATTTCGCCTGTTAATAAACCTAATGAGGTAATTATTCCTTTGTTATGGATTAACCCAAAATAGGCATCAAAAAATAGAAAAACCGAAAATACTACTTGGAGCAGCCATGAAGGTTTAAGCATCCAACGTTGCCATATTGCGTTCAAAGACAATCTCGTCTTTTCAATTTAGACCTCCGCTCTTTGGGCTAAATATTTGTATTGCTGGTTAAATGAATTGGCCTACAGTCGATACGTGAGTAGATGCAGGCCAATTCCAATGGCAAAATGATTTATTTTGAAAGTTGTTTAATTATTTTATTCCATCACTTGAAGTCCAGGTTCTAGGACAAGAGAAGGCTGTACCGTCAAACTGACATACTTCATACCCTGTACCAGCAACATCACCATTTGCATCAAAGGTATGTGTACCGCTGGCTCCAACGTAATTTGTGCCAGTCTTTTTCAATGATGTCAGTATGTTTTCAGGGTCGGAAATAATAGATGCAGCTATAATTTTGATTGCATCATAAGTTTCTCCGGTATATATTGCTCCATCAGCACCACCGGCAGCAGCATAAGCACTCTCAAAGGCTGTTTTTGCATTAGTATCTTCACCGGGACGAGGTCTGGTTGCTATCAAACCATTTACTGCTGTTACGTCAGTAAATGCATCAGTGAATTTAGCATCTGCAACACCATCAGCACCAATCATTTTACCGGTGAAGCCTTGTGTTGACAAAGCTTCTATGATTGAAGCACCATCTGTAGCATATGACATAAGTAGAACTGAATCACATCCACCATCGATAACAGATTGAGCTAAAGATGAGGCATCATAAGAACCTTCAGTTGGGTCGTATCCAGCTTGTGTGCATACGCTACCAGACCAGCTGGATGCAAAATTATCACCGAGTCCTGCACCGTAATCATTTGTCATATAAAGAACTGCTGGGTTACTTGCACCTTCAGCAGCTGTCACTGCTGCTAAAGCAACTGCTTGTTGAGCATCACTTGGAACAACACGGAAAAGGTATCCATTATCGTCTGCACCACTAAGTCCAGGAGAAGTACTGGCGTATGATACCATTGGGACTCCTGCTGGAGCAGCAACTGCAATTGCACCTAGAGTCGCACCCGAACAGGCAGCTCCAACTATTGCAGAAACACCGCTGTCAATAAGAGTTTGGGCAGCAGTTCCAGCTTGTGTGCCATCACAACCCGAGTCTGCAACAATTAATTCAAAAACGTAGTCTCCTTCATGAGTCTTATTGAGCTCCGATATAGCTATTGCTCCGGCATCTTCAAAGCCTGGGGCATATTGTGCTATTGGGCCAGTTTGGGGACTTAAAAGTCCTATTTTTACCGTTGTAGGTTCGCTACTACAAGCAATAACCCCCATTAAAATAAAAACCAAAACTAATATACTGTAAATCGATTTAACGCTATAACTATTCATAGTTAACCTCCATCGTTTTTTATATTGCCATAACTTAATATTAAGCGTATGCAATAAGTAACTAATTTCGAGACAAAATATTTGCTACTATTTTATAGTAGCAACATAATAACATACTTTATAATTATATGTGAAATTTATATGTAAAATTATAGAAAAACTGATCAAGAACAGAATATTTTGGTGTACCTTAATATTAAATTTTTAATGAATTATATTTTAAAGATTTAAATGAATTCATTGCTCTTTGATAGGAATATTTTAAGTCAATAATTGGTTTTGGATATGTAGTGCCTAAAATTATATTAGCTTTTTTTAATTCAGTAATTGGAGCTTCCCAAGGTTTAAATAAATATTTAGTATCTAACTTTTTTAATTCAGGTATATACTTTCTTATATATATTCCTTGGGGATCAAATTTTTGACTTTGAGTGATTGGATTAAATATGCGAAAATATGGAGAGGCATCTGCTCCAGAACCTGCAACCCATTGCCAACCCGAACTATTATTGGCTAAATCAGCATCTAATAAGCAATCCCAAAACCATAATTCTCCATGCTTCCAATGAATAAGTAGGTTTTTTACTAAAAAAGAAGCTGTAATCATTCGCATTCTATTATGCATGTATCCTGTTTTCCATAATTCTCTCATAGCAGCATCAATTATTGGGATACCTGTAATTCCCTTTTTCCATTTATTAAAAAATTTATCATTTTTATTCCAAGGGAAAGAATTGAATTTTGTTTGTATATTTTTTTCTGGCATATATGGGTTATGAAAAAGTAAATAATATGAAAATTCCCTCCATCCTAACTGACTAAAAAATTGACTAATGTTTTCATCAATATCTAACTTTTTAATAGAATGCCATATTTGATTTGGTGATATTTCTCCAAAATGTAGGTGAGGGGAAAGTAAAGAAGTATATTGTCTTGATGGATAATTTCTAAACATTTTATATTTATTCATCTTCTTATATGTAAAATTGGTTAATTTATTTTGAGCTTCTTTTTCACCTATGTTCCAATTGGATATTACAGATTTGTACCATTTAGATTTAGGTAAGAGACCTAAATCTTCAATATTATTTTTGTGTATTTTCAAGTTAACTATATCTAATTTATTAGGAATAGGAAAAAGGTTTCTAGGGTTATGTGAAATTTGATTAGCTTTGCGATAATAATGAGTGAATATTTTATAAGGAGTTTGGTTATTTTTCATTATCTTTTTTGGGTCCCATAATAATGAACCATTATAAGTTTTTACGGTTACTCCTTGTTTATGTAAGATATTTTTTATTTGATTATCACTATTTATTCTCCATAACTCATAGCATTCATTCCAATAAACATTTTTAACTTCATTTGTTTTTATAAGTTCAAATAAAATTTTTTTTGGGTCTCCTATATATACATGTAATTTTCCAGCTAATGAATTATTAAGAGACTTTAATGAATAATATAACCATACTTTACTAGCATTCCCTATATGAAATTTTTCTTGATTTTTATTATCATATATATATATTGGTAATAGATTGCTATTTTTGGCAGCATTAAATAGTGAAGGGTTATCGTTTAACCTCAAATCTTGCCTGAACCAATGTATATTTATATTCTGATTCATAAATATCGTATATATAATTTCAAAAATTTATAACTTAGCTGGCATTCCACCATCTATATTGATAATTTCACCAGTTATAAATTTTGAATCCTTACTTGCTAAAAATAAAACAGTATTTGCTACATCTTCAGGTTTACCTGCATTTTGTAATATTTGAAGTAAATCAAAAGTTGGTTTAAATTTGTGATTACCATCTTCTCCTTTAGCTTGTTCAGTAATTATTTGACCTGGTCTAACACAGTTGACTCTAATATTATGTTTTCCCCCTATACTGGCTAAATATCTAGTCAATGCATCTATTCCAGCTTTTGAAGCATAATAAGATGCTGAAGGAGCTCCGCTTATATTGTAAATATTATTACTAAATCCTCTTTGAGCTGATAATGAAGACATATTTACTATTATTCCTTCATTAGATTTTATTAAGTGTTGCCAGACAGCTTTACACATATAGAAAGTACCTGACAGGTTTACTTCGATTACTGAATTCCAATCATCATTATTTTCATCTGGAAAATTATTTGATGAGGCCATACCTGCATTATTAAAAAGTATATCAATTTTTTTAAAATTACTGATAATAGTTTTAATTGCTTTATTAATTTCATTTAGATTAGTTACATCACATTTTATAAATAAGCATGTTCCACCGTTTTGTTGTATAGATTTTTGAACTTGAAATCCTTCTTTTTCTCTTCTAGCTAGAATTACTACTTTAGCTCCCTCATTAGCAAATAAGTGAGCAGTTGATTCACCAATTCCACTATTGCCACCAGTAATTATTGCAACTTTATCTTTTAACTTGTCCATTCTTTTTCTCCAATAAATTTTAGATATATTAAGAATTAGGTTTTAGGTTACTATAATTCAAATATTATTAATCTAGTTTGATTGCGCTATATATTTATTGATATAATAGCTTTATAGTTAATACTTTTTTATTTCTAGGCATTATCAATTATCTATTTGTCATGGTTCTAAGAGAGTCATATATTGGGATTAGGAGCACTCTCTGAAATTTGAACAACTGAAACTTAATAATAATCTTCTTTCTATTATAAATGATGTAGGCCATAAATACGCAACACCTATTCAAGAAAAAGCTATTCCTATAGCTTTGCAAGGTAGAGATGTTTTAGGTTTAGCACAAACTGGTACTGGGAAAAGCTTAGCTTTTATATTACCTATTATTCAAAGAATTACAGAGGAGAAATTTAATCCGGGAGTTATTAGAGCACTTATTTTAGTACCTACTAGAGAACTTGCTGAGCAAATTTCACAGACTGTTATTAAATTCACCTCAAATACTAAAATCAGGACTGTTGCAATTTATGGTGGAGTGAGTAAGATTCCTCAAACTAAATCTTTACGTGGTAAATCTGAGATTGTTGTCGCTTGTCCAGGTCGTCTCCTTGATCATATTAGAGATAATAATCTTGATCTGAATAAATTAGAAATGTTAGTTTTGGACGAGTCAGATACAATGTGCGATATGGGATTTCTGCCTGATATCAGACGTATAATTTCATTTTTACCAAAAAACAGACAAACATTATTTTTTGCTGCAACTATGCCAGATGAAATCAGAACTTTATCAGACAATATCCTTAATAATAATGTGACAATAGAAATTGATATAAAATCTCCTATTGAAACAGTTTCCCATGTTCTTTATCCAATTAGTAGTAGGCTTAAAACTAAATTGTTGATGCATATTCTTAAATATACTGCGACTGGGCAAGTTATAATTTTTACACGTACTAAATTTAAAGCAGAAAAATTAACTCAAAAAATTTCTAAATCTAAATATAAAGTAGTATCTTTACAGGGTAACATGTCTCAAAATAAGCGTCATAGAGCTATAGAAGGATTTCGTGAAGGTAAGTTTGATATATTAGTTGCTACAGATGTTGCTTCACGTGGTTTAGATATATCTTCAGTTTCACATGTGATTAACTTTGACATACCTAATACAGTTGATACATATGTACATAGAATTGGTAGGACAGGTAGAGCTCAAAAAGATGGCAAGGCTTTTACTCTTATTGTTCCCGAGGATAAATTATTAGTTCGAAAAATAGAATCAGTTTTAGGTAAACCTATTGATAGATTTGAGTTTTCAGATTTTGATTATAATTTAGTTGAAGTTAATTCTAATTCCTCGAATAATAAATCTAAAACCTTGAAAAATATTAATAAAAACACTAATCATAATAAAACATCTAACCATAATTATTCTTCAGATTCAAAAGAAAAATTTGCATCTATTGGCATAGCCAAAAAAACTAGAAAAAGAATAAGGAAAAGAAGGAAGTAATTAATTAAGTATTTAATTGATAAGCTAAATCTTGGAAGTCATTAGCAATTATGTCGAATTCACTATTATTTATTTCTTCTATTTTTATATTTTCTCCAAATTCGAGATTTCTTAATACGTATGCAGTTTGCATACCTACATCTTTTGCTGCCCGTAAGTCAAATGCATGAGCAGCAATCATCATGACATTTTCAGGCTTTAGAGACAATATATCCAAAGCTTTAAGATATATTTCTGGATCAGGTTTATAATGTTTAGAATTTTCAGCTGATAAAATATAGTCCCATTTAATTCCGGCATTTTCTGACAAGTTTGTTAGTAAATCAATATTTCCATTAGATAATGTAGCAATTTTAAATTTTGACTTGATTCTGTTTAATCCATCTATAACATCAGGCCATAATTTTAGTCTGTGCCAGGATTTATTGAAATTGTCTTTTTCTTCTTCATTTAAATTATTTATTTCATAATTATTTAATAATTTTTCCAATATCATTTTATGTAAGTCATCTACAGTTGTCCAAGGTAATTCACCTAATCTTACTTTATTCATATATGGCGTGTATTGACTTCTCCATGAATCAGCAAAATCTAACCAGTTAATATTTGGGATATTTATATGTTTCGATAGATTTAATCCTTCTAAATAAATAGAAGTTCTCCAGTCAGTAACAGTTCCAAAAATATCGAACGTTAAAGCTTTTATTTTATGAATATTTATATTTGGCATATATTTTTCTTCTAAAATGTTTAATAATACATAATATTAAATTTTAATTTAAATCTAATAATTTTTAAATATTATATTTGAAGGAGTTTTGAAAATGCTTCAAAGATATCAAATTGTTTTATTAAATGGGCGCATAATAGACCCCGAAAGTGGGACGGATTTTATAGGGAATTTGGGAATAGATAATGGAGTAATTAAATATTTAGGTAAAGATTCTATAAAAGGAGATAAAGAATTAAATATTTCAGGCTTAGTCATATCTCCAGGTTTTATTGATTTACATTCACATGGTCAAGATAGAGAAAATTATTTTTTACAAGCATCTGACGGAGTTACTTCTGCATTAGAATTGGAACTTGGAACTGATGATGTAGTTAATTGGTATAAAGCAAGAGAAGATATGTCTCCAATTAATTATGGAGTTAGTATTGGGCATATCCCTATAAGAATGATGGTTATGAAAGATGCAGCTTGTATAAGTCTAAAAGAGGAAAAATTTAAAGGTGATATAGTAAGACTTCCAGTAGGAGATGGTGCTCATAAAGAAGCATCTAGTGAAGAAATTATTAACATAAAATCTATGATATCAAAAGGATTAAAAGAAGGAGCAGTATGCGTTGGTTTAGGAATTGCTTACACTCCAGGTGCTTCTTGGTGGGAAATAATTGAAGTTTTTCGTATAGCTGCTTTATACAATGCAGTTTGCCATGTACATATGAGAGGGTGGGGAGCTTCACCTGGGAACGATGCAATTCAAGGGCTTTCAGAATTAATTGCCGCTTCTAGTATTACTGGCGCATCATTACATTTAGTGCATATTAATAGTAGTGGCAATGTAATGGTCCCTAAATTGTTATCAATGATTAAAGATGCTTCTAGTAAAGGTTTAGACATTACTACAGAATGCTATCCTTATGCTGCCGGAATGACTGGAATTGAAGCTCCTTTATTTGATGAAGGTTGGCAGGAAAAAACTGGTATGGATTACAAAGATTTAGAATGGCCAGAAACTGGCGAAAGATTAAATAAAATTTCATTTGATAAATATAGATCAAAAGGAGGCATGGTTATATTACATTCTATGTCAAATGATGTTGTTGATATAGCTGTTAAAAGTGATATAACTATGATTGCTACTGATGGATATATCAAAAAAGGTAAAGGTCATCCTAGGACTACGGGGTCTTATTCTATGATTCTAGGTAAATATGTTCGAGAGAGAAAATTAATTACTTTAATTGATGCAATTAGAAAAATGAGTTTTATGCCTGCTAAAAGATTAGAAAACTTAGTTCCAAATATGAAAAATAAAGGCCGTATTAAATTAGGGGCTGATGCTGATTTAGTAGTATTTAATCCTGATAGTATAATTAATAAATCTACATATTCAAATCCTAGTGCGATTTCTGAAGGAATAGTACATTTGATTGTAAATGGAATTTTTGTTATCGAAAATGAAAACATCGATTATTCATCAAATTGTGGAAAACCTATACGTGCCTAATATACTAACTTTTATTTCTTATATTTCCTAATGTATAATAAATTTATACTTAATTTTTTAATAAAATCATCATGAAAGAGTTAACAAATTGGAACATGAATTAATTCGTTTTTCAGGCATTATTTCGGCAATTAGCATTGGGTTGATAATTGGTTTAAAACATTCTACTGATGGAGACCATGTTGTAGCAGTTTCAACTTTAGCAAGAGATTATAAAAGTGTTTTTAAAGGTCTATGGGTTGGCTTGTCTTGGGGCCTAGGTCACTCTACTCCATTAATAATACTAGGCTTAATTATACTTTTTTTAAAACAGGCAGCAATGGATTTGTACGAATCTGTTGCAACATATTTTGAATTTGGTGTAGCTATTATGCTGATTTTATTGGGATTGCAAGTCTTTTGGAAAATATATAAAGGAGAATTTCATATTCATTCACATGAACATGATGATGAAGCTCACAAGCATATGCATGGATCACATAGTCATACAAGCGAGGAAATTAAATCTGAAGTTAACCCACATGAAGAAACTAAACACGGATTTCTTCCTGAACTGATTCCTTTTTTTCGTTTTAAATCTTATTTAATAGGTTTAGTACATGGTTTAGCGGGTAGTGCAGCTGTATTACTAGCTATATTACCTACATCTGATTCATTTTTTACTGGTGTAATATTTTTACTTTGTTTTTCAATAGGAACAATGGTTTCAATGGCATTAATGACTTTGGTATTGGCATTACCATTTGCATTTTCATATAAATCTGAAAAATTAGGTAATTCAATTATTTTTATAGCAGGTTTCTTAAGTATTTTGCTCGGTTGTGCATTAGGGATGGATATAGTTTTAGATACTAATTTTACTGGTGTTCTGTGGTATTAATTATTATAATTGAGATGTTTTAACATGTTATATAAAAATAAATTTAAATTAAGGAAAGAAAATAAATGAATATAAAAAATGAAAAAATTGGGTTTATTGGTTTAGGCATTATGGGAGAACCAATGGCTAAAAACCTTATAAAAGCAGGTTTTGATTTAATTGTATATAATCGAACAAAATCAAAAACTGCTTCATTAAAACAACTAGGCGCAATAGTTGCAAATACTCCTTCAGAAGTTGCAAATAATTCCAAGTATATTATTACTATGCTTACTGATTCTCCTGACGTAGAAGAAGTAATATTAGGTCAAGATGGAGTATATCAAGGTATTCAGAATGATAGTATTGTAATTGATATGAGCACTATATCGCCAAATGTTACTCGAGATATTAATTCAAAATTAGAAAAGAAAAAGTCCTTTTTACTAGATGCACCAGTAAGCGGTGGTTCTTGGGGTGCAGTTGAAGGTACCTTATCAATTATGGTTGGTGGGGATAAAAAAGCTTTTGATAAATCAATTTCTCTATTTGAAGGTATGGGTAAAAACATTGTGCATACTGGCCCTTCTGGTATGGGTCAGACTACTAAATTAGTAAATCAAATTTTAGTAGCAGGTACAATGAATGCAGTAGCTGAAGCATTAGTTTTTGCTTCTAAATCTGGTGCTGATTTAGAAAAGACTATAGCTGCTGTAGGTGGTGGAGCAGCTGCATCTTGGCAATTAAATACTTTAGGTCCAAAATTAATTCAAGGAGATTTTGAACCCGGATTTATGGTTAAATTGCAACAAAAAGATTTGAGACTAGTAATTGAAGCAGCTCAAGAAATGGGTGTTTCTGTTCCAGGCACATCATTGGTGAATCAGTTTTTTGTAGGTTTAATATCTCAAGGTTTAGGTGATGAAGGTACTCAAGCATTAGTAAAAGCTCACGAACAATTATCAAATATTAAGGCTAGAGTCTAATATTAATCTATAATTTGATATCCAGCTTCTATTGTTAAGTTAAATTCTAATTCTCCTTCTTTTATTGGTGTAGACATTAAAGAAGGAGAAGCCATTGATCTCATTCCATACATCTCAGTATTAGAAATAGTGGTAGATATTGATGGTTCAGATAAAAATACTAATTTTCCTAACTCTACTTGTGCAAATGATGCATATTGTTTTGCTTTAAAACTCGCATTTTCAACTGCTTGTTTACGGAGTTCATTTATAAATTCATCGGTATTTTCTCTGTCAAATGAGATGTTATTTATTCTAATTGAATTTTCACCTACGTTTGTTACTTCATCTATAACAGTTCCTGTTGACTCTATATTACGAATTTTTACTGATATTGAATTGTTTACTCTGTAACCTACAAGAGTTTGTGTTCTTGTGTTTTTGCCAGGAGTTATTATTTCAGGATATTCGTAAATTGGATAAATACTAAAATTAGTGGTTTGAATATCATTATCATCTATATTTATTGATTTGAAATATTGGATAATTTTGTCCATATATATAGATGATTTATTTAATGCAATTTGTGTAGTTTTATCTTCAGTTTCTATTCCTATGTTTAACTTAAGTATATCTGGGTCAACATTAATAGTAGATTCACCATGGACCCATATACCAGTTTTATTTGAACTGATTATATTATTTGAATTTTCAATATTTTTTGTATTTAGAGGTTCAATAGTTTTATCTTGATTTTGAGAGTTTTTAGATTCTGATGTAGTTGTGGATGATTCATTTATAGAACAAGACATTATGGTTAGTAAGATAATTATAATGAAACTATTATTTATAATTCTTTTTAACATATTTAAACCTTTCTGGTGGATATTTGCCATATTGATTTTGAATTTTAAAGTAAAATGAAATAGTTTATATAAAATTAATTTTAAAAAACTTATTTATGTTTATATTTAAATTTAAGAATGTACCTACAAAACTAATTAAATGGTTAATAGCTTTTTCTATATTTGAAATTATTATTTTAGCACCTTTATCTAGTTATGTGCCTATTTTACCTTTAATAAAAAAAGAATGGGGGATAAATAATTTTCAATCTGGTTCTATATATTCAGCATACTTAATAGGTTATGCTTTTTCTTCTTTAATCATATTACCCTTTGCTGATAAATTTGATACTAGGAAAGTATTTTTACTATCTTGTACTTTGTTTGTTTTTTCTCATTTAGTATTTGCTCTTTTTGCTACTAATTTAATTTTAGCATGGATGATTTTCCTTTTTTCTGGTGCTGGGTTACTTGGCATATATATGATTGGAATAAGAATTATCTCCGATCAATTCGAAGAAAATATTAGAGGAACAGCAATTGGGCTATTTGTATCAGCTAATTATGCTTCGATGAGCGTTTCAATATTTTTAATTGGAAATTTACTCAACTATTTTGAATGGAGAAATGCTTATTTAATTGTTTCAATTATATCAGCGACAGGTTTACCAATAGCATTTATATTACTTTCAAATATAAAAATTAATAATGATACATCTTCATCTAATAATGCATTATTAGATTTTAATGTTTTAAAAATTTCAAAATTAAGAAATGTTATTTTAACTTATTCATTTCATACTTTTGAACTTTATTCAGTAAAAACATGGTTCATAGTTTTTTTGACTTCAATATTTGTATCAAGAATGTATAGTACTGATAATGCAGTAGTAATATCATCTAATATTGCTGGAATTGGATTAGGGTTTAGTATGCTGGGGCCAGTATTTGGAGGTTATATATCAGATAGATTTGGCAGGTTAAATACTTCTTCGATTCTTTTCCTCTGTAGTGGAATATGTTCACTAATTGTTGGATGGATTGCAAATTTTGATATTACATTTATAATATTATTTGCTATTTTGTATTACTTTTTCTTATCATCTGATTCTGCAATATATTCTACTATGATTACAGAATTTAGCGGTAAAAAATTAGGTTCTGCAATGGCTATGCAAGCATTTATAGGATATTTATTTGGTATGTTAGGTCCTATAGTTTTTGGATTTATTTTAGATATAAGTGAAGATTTTTGGAAACTGACTTTTTCGATGCTTTTTGTGGTTTCTTTTTTGGGTATATTTTTGCTACAAAGAATAAAACATTATTTATTAATTAAGTAAACCAATGAATAATATCAATTATAATTCAAATATTTACATTTGCGAGATTTGCTCTGGAAAAGTAATAAACATTAAATGTAAATTAATTTGCCAAAGCTGTGGATATACTAGAGATTGCTCTGATCCATAAAATAAGCAAACTATTTTTTTGGATCGTCTCCATAGTTATTTGAACCATCAGTACCTTCTTTTATAGACCAAATTAGTAATATTATCCAACCTATAATAATTGCAAGGGATAAAAACAGCCACCAACCAGATTTGTCTATATCATGTAGTCTGCGTACTCCTATTGCTATACCTGGAATTATTGTGCCTAACGCCCATATAGCTTGTATTATGCTTCCAATTGGTCCAATAAATATAGGTGCAAATGATAATATAAGTCCAACTATCATTGAAAATAATATCCAATACCAATATTCTGACCTTCTTGCTCTACCAGAAAAATTTGAATAGTTTTTTATTAAGACAGATTCAACTGCTTCAGACAATCCCATAAATACTCCTTTAATGCAATTAGTAAAAAGATTATACTTAAATTAACAATATTTATCATTATATATTTTGCTCAGTTTGTATATTTACTTAAGATTGTGAGGTTTAAATGCCAATATTAAATAAAAAAGACGCACAAAAATTTGAATTATTAGGTGGTGGTGTTAGATGGACTATATTAGATTATCAAAAAGGAAGTGAATCATTATGGGTAGGTGACTTATCTCTTCCACCTGGAGGTTCTGTAGAAACTCATATTCATAAAACTGAGGAAGCTATGGTTGTAATCGAAGGTGAATTAGATGCGATTTTAGGAGATGAAGTGATAAAAGTATCTGAAGGTGAAACTGTTTTAGCTCCTAAGGGTATTAGGCATGCTTTAATTAATAATTCAAATACTAATGCAAGAGTTATTGCAATATTCCCTACAAGTAAAATGGAAAAAACTTCAGTAGATTAATTTATATATTAGAAATTTCATATAATTTACTTTTCCATACCTCTTTATGAATATTTTCTAAAGTTTTTTGGTTAGGTTCATGTTGAATTGACAATAATCTCTTTAAAGTTTGTTTTTTAAATTTTTCTATATAAGTGCACCTTTTATGTAGACCATTTATTGTATGTTTTTCTCCACCAAATAATAAGTAATCAATTTTATTTTCATAAGGTTCAAAAATATCCTTAGTTATTTCACATGTTTTATCATATAATTCTCTAATTAATCTTTCTCTGCTTCTTTCAAATCTTCTTTGTGACGAACCTCCAGCTTTGTGTCTGTTTTTCACATATCTGTCTTTAGTTTTAGTATGTAATAGTTCTTCGCCTTTTAATATACATATTGCATACCTACCGAGTCTTAATAAAACAACTCCAATAATATATTTTTGGTTTAATGTATCTTTTAAAATTTTAAATTTATCATGATTGTTAAAAGATGAATTCAAAATAGGAAATGGGGGTATTATGGTATATGTCTTATCTGTAGTTTCAAAAACAGATAAACCTGTTTCAGAATAGGCGATTTTATTTATAAAATTAATTTGTTTTTCAGATAAATTAGAAATCACATCGTTTTTAGTTTCTAAATCTTTTGGTGAAATATATAAAGATTTAATACAATTATTACTAATTGATTCAAATAATTTAAATAATTGTGATTTAGTTGCAAATTGAGGATTAATTTGATTTCCTTTATTAATAAAAATTTGGTTATATTATACTAATATTAAAAAATTTTATATACTAATTTATAATATATACAATAGAGGATTATTATGAGAAAACCACGAATACGATTAGCAGTAATTGCATTTATTGGATGGATAATAAGTTTATATTTCTCAAATTATCTACTTAATCAAGATACATTTATTAAAGATAAACAAATATACATTATGAGTGTTTTATTTTCCGTTTATTTTAGTGTTTTGATAGCTATTTATTTTATTTGGCTAGTTATTTCAATATTGAAAAAGAAAAGCGATGTTGAATTGACAAAGAAAAGTGATGTTGAATAAAATATTTCATAGAGGTTTAATAATTAATGAAAACAAGATATAAAGACGACCTATTTCATCTGTAGTTATAAATATTTTTATTTACTAAATTTATTTAATAATATTAAGAGAGGTTATTATGTCTTTACGACTTGGCGACGAGGCACCTGATTTTCAAGTAAATACAACAAATGGATCTATAAATTTTCATGAATGGATTGGAGATGGTTGGGCTGTTTTAATGTCGCATCCTGCAGATTTTACTCCTGTTTGTACTACTGAACTTGGACGTGTTGCTTCTATAGAGCATGAATTTACTAATAGAAACACGAAAATTATTGCAGTTAGTGTTGATCCTATTGATTCACATAAAAAATGGATTGATGATATAAATGATACACAGAAAACTAATTTAGGTTTCCCTTTGATAGCTGACCCTGAAGGTGAAATTGCTAAATTATATGATATGATTCATCCCAATGCTGATAATAAAACTACCGTTAGAACTTTGTTTGTTATTGGTCCAGATAAAAAAATTAAACTTAGTTTTACATACCCTCCATCAACTGGTAGGAATTTTACTGAAGTTTTAAGAGTATTAGATTCTTTGCAATTGACTAGTAGTTTTCAAGTTTCAACTCCTGTAGATTGGAAGAGTGGAGAAGATTGCGTTATCCCTCCTACGGTAGCTGTAGAAGATATACCTGTTAAATACCCTAAAGGATATACTGAAGTGAGGCCTTACCTTAGGTTTACACCTCAGCCAAATCTATGATTACTTACAATTTATCTCATTGAACAATCGGTGGTTAATTCCTTTTGAGGTACTAACCACCAATTGTTATCTTTGTATATCCATTTAATTTTTTGTGCACCTAAATTACCAAAAGGTTCTCCATTTAACAACATTTCCTGAGTAACATAACCTTCATTCTTATTACTTTGAATATCAGTAACTCTAAAGCTAATCGATTTCCAGTTGAATAAGAATTCACCTTCCATAAATAATACAGTTTCACCCATGATTAAAGAGAAAGCGTTTCTGTTACATATATTTTTGAATTCAGGCGAATAAAAGTCATATGATTTACTCCATTTACCTTCTGAGTCGAATTCAGCTAATTTATTTGCACGCTCTTCAAGAGTTTCAGAAGAATTTATATCGCAATTTATAATAATTAAAATAGATAAAATACTTAATATAAGTATATAAGTGGTTTTTATGTTTAGTATTTTTTTCATAGTATAAAAATTATTATACTACATAGTGTTATGTATAAATAAATTTAACAATTAATATATATATCAAGTTTTCATAATGCTATAATTAATATATGAAATTTAAATTAAGTATTTTAGTATTTTTAATTGTTACTATTTTTTCTATCTCCTGTGATTCTAAAGAAATAGATTCAAAATCTAAAGATTTAGATAATGATATTTCAGATGAAATAGTTAATAATAATTTAGATCGCTTAGACATTGAAGAAGATTTAACACTTATTAATTATACAGATGAAAGTAATAGTTTTTCTCTTAATTTTCCTGATACATGGAAAGTAGTTACATCAATGGCTCAGCTCTTTGAAGTTTTTAAAGATTCATTAAGTATGGAAAGTAGTATTGCTCCTGTCTTATTTGCAATTGATGAAGCATCAGGGGATAATATTTTTGTAACTTTAGAATTTACTGAATTATATGAAGATAAACCTCAATTAATTGATGTAAATGAATATGCAAATAAGGAAGTTGAAAAATTAAGAGAATATCTTTTTGAATCTGAATCTAGTGCTAACCAAAATATTATACAAAATGAAGTTAAATTCGAAGATGGAACTTATGGATATAGAATTGAAATTTATCATACCGAAGTTCCATTGTTACAAATATTGTATATTTTAATTAATCCTTCAGAAAATGGTTGGTGTGGATCTTTACCATTTATGTTTACAGGGAGTCTTAGTAGTGAAGAAGGTAATGAGATTAATTTAAATAAAATTAATAAAATTTTAAATAGTTTTAAAGTTGAAAAAGCACCTCCAAATTTAGATTGTGATAAAAGAGAAACTTTAAGTATTTTAAATAATATATATGATGAATAAGTAAATTTATTTAGAAATTAAATGTAATGCAAATTTTTGAATCAACTAAACATTTTTTAAAAAATGAACCTACCCCTATAGACAGAATTGTTAATCCATTTCAAAGATTTGCTTCTGAAAAAGCTGCTGGCGGGATAATTTTATTTTTATCTGCATTAATAGCAATTTTATGGGCGAATTTTATTAGTTATGATTCTTATGATGACTTTTGGCACACAAAACTCACTATTGGTATTGGAAATTATTCTATTAGCGATACTTTCCATTTTTGGATAAATGATGCATTAATGGCAATATTTTTTTTCCTTGTAGGTTTAGAAATTAAAAGATCTGTTGTTTTAGGTGAGTTGTCGAGCATTAAAAAAGCCGCCTTTCCAGTAATGGCTGCTGCAGGAGGAATGATTGTACCTGCAGGGATTTTTATTTCTTTAAATTTAAATTCTGATACTTTTGTTGGTTGGGGAATTCCTGTTGCGACAGATATTGCTTTTGCTTTGGGGGTTTTATCCCTACTTGGTAAAAGAGTTCCGATAAGTTTGAAAATTTTTCTTACTGCATTAGCTATAGCTGATGATATAGGCGCAGTACTTATAATAGCAATTTTTTATTCCAATGACTTAATGTTAACTAATTTATTTATTTCATTTTTATTAGTTTCAGGTGTAATTATTGCTAATTATTTAGGATTAAGAAATCCTTTAATATATACAATTGTTGGTTGTTTAATGTGGGTATTTTTCTTGAAATCTGGTATACATGCAACTATAGCTGGTATTACATTAGCTATGGTTATTCCTCTTAAAGTGAAAATCAACCCAAAACAATTTTTTGACAAAGGTACTGAATTGTTAAAAAATTTTAAAAATGAAAATAATTTTCATCAATCCAGAGGAGATCTTGGTTTGACTACTGAAAAACAAAGTTCTACATTAGAAGAATTAGTTAAATATACTAAAAAAGTTGAATCACCGTTACAGCGCATGGAAAACAACTTGCATCATTTTGTTACTTTTGTCGTATTACCATTATTTGCAATTTCAAATTCTGGAGTAATAATAGATTCTAGCATTAATAATATTTTTAATAATTCATTAGCAATTGGGATTATTTTAGGGTTATTTGTAGGAAAACCTATTGGTATATTTTTATTCAGTTTTTTTGCATGTAAAATTGGGATAGCAAGTATACCAAGCGATCTTAAATGGACCCATATATTAGGTGTGGGCTTTTTAGGAGGTGTAGGCTTTACAATGTCAATATTTGTTAATGGACTTGCCTTCGATTCGCAAACATTTATAGCTACATCTAAAATTGCAATTTTTATTGCATCTATTTTTTCAGCACTGTTTGGGTATATGGTAATTAAGTTAATTAAGAATTAATGAAGCTTAAATTAAAAATTATTTTCTAATACATAATTAATAGGTGTATATTTTTTATTTAAGCTTAAAGCTACTTCTTTATTCGTAATAAAACCATCATGTGTGTTAACACCGTTACTGTTAATGAAACTTTTATTTCTTAATAATTTTTTTAAACCTAAATCAGCAATATCTCGTACATATGGGAAAGTATTATTTGATAGTGATATACTTGCTGTATTTCCTACTATGCCAGGAATATTTGTTACTGCATAATGTATTATTCCATTAGATAAATAAGTAGGATTTTCGTGAGTTGTTGGTTTAATTTCTTCAACACATCCACCTTGGTCAATTGCAACGTCAATTATTACACTGTTTTTTTTCATTTTTTTAATCATATCTAGTGTTATTACTTTTGGTGCTTTGTAGCCTGGTATTAGTACAGCTCCAATAACGACATCAGATGAAATAATAACTTCCTTTATATTTGCTGGTGAAGAATAAATAGTTTTTATTTGACCATTTGATAGTTCTTGTATTTTATTTAAAGCATTTAAATTTATATCACTTACAGTTACATCTGCACCCATATTATTTGCTAATAATGCAGCATTTGTTCCTACAGTTCCACAACCTATAATAAGTACTTTAGCTTTAAGTGTGCCAATAACTCCACCTAATAATTTACCAGGTCCACCATATTTGTTAGTTAACAATTGGGCTGCATTATGAGCAGCCATTTTGCCTGCGATTTCACTCATTGGATACAGTAAATTTAATTTTCCATTAGGGTTTGAAATGGTTTCATATGCAATTGATGTGACATTTTTTGAAATTAATTGAGTTGTTAATTCTAGATTTGAAGCTAAATGTAAATAACAAAAAATAATTGTATTTTTATTAAGATATTTATATTCATCAATTTGAGGTTCTTTTACTTTAACAATCAAGTTCGATTTAAGAAAAACCTTTTCAGCAGTAGTTGATATAGATGCACCTGCATCAGTGTATTCCTTATCAGTAAATCCAGAATTTATTCCAGCATTTTGTTGAATTAATACTTTATGATTATTCTTCGTTAATATTTCAACTTTGTCAGGAGTAAGTGATACTCTATTTTCATTATTTTTTGATTCTTTAGGAATACCTATAATCATTTCAATCTTCCTATATAATTATAAGATTTTAAGTAATTGAGGGAATTTTTGTTTAATCTTTGTAATTTTTGGTTCTATCATTAATTTACAATATTGAGATTCAGGATTTTTAATATAAAAATTTTGATGATATTCTTCAGCTTGATAAAAATTTTTATATTCTGTTATTTCAGTTACTATTGGACTGTTCCATATATTATTTTCAGTTAATATATTTATCATATTTGTTGCTTCTAATTTTTGTTCATTGGAGTTATAAAATATTCCTGATCTATATTGAGTTCCAATATCAGGTCCTTGTCTATTTAGAGTAGTTGGATCATGTATAGAGAAAAACAAAAGTAAAAGTTGTTCGTAAGTTACTTGGTTTTTATCAAACCATATTTTGATAGCTTCAGTGTGCCCACTAGTACCTGAACACACTAATTCATACGATGGATCTTTAATATCTCCACCTGTGTAACCAGATATTACTTTATCAACTCCATTTATTTGTTGAAATATTGGTTCTATACACCAAAAACAACCTGCAGCTAATATAGCTGTTTCTTGAATGTCGTTCATATGAATCCTCTTTAATGATTAGTAATCTTCATCACTAGGCCATATATTATAACCTTTGCAAGGTTTATTATTTGTAGTTTCTCTCCAATTCCAAATATCAGAATTATTACGTTGTTCCATGTATTCTGTGTTATTGTGTTTTAATACTGCTTTTTCATCTTTATAAACTTCATATAACCATATTCTATTTAAATCTGATGAGTCTTGTATAATATCAAAACGTAAACAACCAGGTTCTGTAGATTTAGTTTTTTTAGCATGAGCGATTAATTCATTAATTGCTTTAGTCCTATGTTCAGGTTTTAGTATTATTGGGATTATATTTACTTTAGGCATATTAATTATCTTCTTGGATATCATCTTCTATAATATTACTATTACTATCAATAATTTTATTAGTTTTCTTACTTTCAGCTTGGTTAAATATATAAGGAGAGTTCTTTGAAAATTTAGTAATATGTAACTCTAGATCTTTAAATTTAGTTTGAGGAACATATTGGATTGGTAGGATAGAATTGATTTCATCTACAATATCTTGTTGAGTAGATACTTTTAAGTTTAAAAGAAAAGTTGCATAGCCTAATGTTCTTCCAAACATTCCATATTTTAAAGTAACAAAATCTATATCACTTATTGGGATATCTATTCTTCTTCCAGCACCCTGATCTACTATAATATAGTTGTCTACTAATATATAAGATGTTTTATTTGATGATATATATCTAGGTACTATCATAGCAGCAGCTAATATTATAGGTAAAATTCCAAAGGTTAAAAAATCAACTATTAGCGAGATTAGAAAAAATAATATCCATGGAACAGACATTAATAACCAAGACCAAATAGATTGCTTGATTATTACAGCATCGTCTGGTATTTCAATATAATTTATATTATCTGTCGGTCCCATAACAATATCCTTAATTTTAATGTTTTTTATACTATTAAATTATTTATATTTAATATTAATAATACATTCTTATACTGTGCTAGTATATACAGATGTTTAATTTTAATACTAAAAAAATCAATATTTATGGACCAATTGTGATGGTTGTAGTATTTTTATCTTCTGCTTTATCTATTGGCCCTGGTTATGCTTTCGGAATGTTCATTAAGCCTCTTCAAAATGAGTTTGCTTGGAGTACTACTGAGATTAGTTTTGCATTGTCATTTGCTGCAGCTGGTACTATATTTTCTCCTTTTCTTGGTAGCTTTATGGATAAATATGGAGCACGCAAATTAATGATTATAGCTCTTGCATCTATGAGTATATCATTTTTACTTCGTCCATATATAACTGAAATTTGGCATTGGTATTTATTAAGCTTTTTACAATATTACGCATTACCTGGATCAACTGGCTTGCCAGCTGGAAGGTTAGTTGGAATGTGGTATCCAAGAGTAAGAGGAAGAGTTATGGGGCTAGTAACTATGGGGAATAATTTTGGAGGTCTTTCAATACCTCTCTTGATTGGCTTTGCGTTAGCTGCTAATAAATGGAGAATCGCATATTATGAATTAGGTTTTATATCTTTATTTTTAATTATTCTTACAATGTTATTTGTCAGAGAACCTTATGTTGAGTCTGAAAATAATGTTATTAATAAATCTAAGTTGAACAAAATTGGAAACAATAATTTTAATTTAGGTGATCTTTTTAAAACAAAAACATTTTATTTGTTAGCTTTATCTTTCATGTTTGGAAACTTCACTTATAGTGCTTTAATACCACAAATACCTGATTATTTAATAATAAAAGAACTTCCTAGGAATCATTTGCCTTTTTTAGTTAGCTTATTAGCAACATTTGGTATGTTTGGAAAAGCATCTTTTGGTTATCTTTCTGAAATTTTTACTTCTAAAACAATGATGGTAGTTAGTCTTTTAGGTCAAGTTGTGTTTATATTTTTTATTATATATACAGATAACTATATATTTATGTGGATAATATTTCCTTTATTTGGTTTTTTTATGGGAGCCTATGGAGCTATAATTCATTTAGTAATACAAGATATGTATGGATTGAAAAATTTTGGTAAAATTTCTGGAATCCTTCTATTTGGATCTGTAATATCTTTTTTTGTTGGGCCAATATTATCTGGTATATCAGTTGATAAAACTGGAGATTATGCGATTTCTTTTATTATAGTGGCTGTAATGTTTGTTATAGGAGCTATTCTGTTAGTGACAATTTCGAATGAGAAAAAAATTTTATAATAAATATATAATATAAATTATGAGAAAATTGTTTTTATGTTTTTAAAATTAAAAAAATTAATATTTTTTGTGCTTGGAATTATATTCTTAATATTGGGTATATTAGGATATATCCTTCCTGGTTTACCAGGGACTATATTTCTTATTATATCTGCTTCATTTTTTCTTAGATCTTCTAATACTATGTATAATTATGTTGTTAACAATCGCTATTTTGGTAATATTATACGAACATATTTTGAAACTAAATCAATGCCTATAAGAGCTAAGTATTTAGCTATTTCGAGTATAATAATATTTTCTGGCATAAGCCTTATATGGGCTCCATATAATTGGGTATTTGATTTGATTATTTTTTGTTTAGCAATAATAGGTGTAATCTATATTATAAGAATTAAAACATCAAAATAATAAATTTTTAGAGAATAATATACTTTCAAAAATAATGAATTAATATATAATTAGAATTCATGAATATACTTTCAGCATTTTGGGATTGTTTTGAATAAATATACTTGGCTTTCGAATTTTGTAGCATTGTCTAGTAGGAATTATTTATATCTTTGGATAGGTATGGTATTAATGATGACTAGTTTTCAAATGCAAATGATTGCTCAAGGTTATCTGGTTTATGATTTAACTTCAGAGGCAAAAAAGTTAAGTTTTGTAAGTGCTGCATCCGGTCTTCCAATGTTAGTCTTTAGTTTAATTGGAGGAGCAATAGCAGATAAAGTTAACAAAAAAAAGCTAATGCAAATTATTCAGATATTAGCAACAATTTTGACTTTATTTTTAGCTGCTACATTATTTATTGGGAATGGCGTAATTCCATGGCAATATCTATTATGGGTTGGTTTAATACAAGGTATACTCTGGTCATTCAATGGCCCAGCTAGGCAGGCTTTAATACCATATACATTAGACAGGAAATATTTGTCTAATGCTGTTGCTCTAATGTCTTTAGGTATGACTGCTCCTACTTTAGTTGGCCCAGCAATAGCTGGTATTCTGTATTCATTAATTGGGCCTCAGGGTGTATATTTTTTTGTTTCAATATTAACAACTACTGCAGTTATATTTACTTCTTTGATTAATGTTGATCAGCCAAAAATTGCCAGTTCACAAATTCATGTATTTTCAGATATTAAAGATGGGTTGATTTATTTATGGAATACTAAATTAATTAGAAATTTAATGATTGTTGGTTTATCTTTTCTTATATTATCTGGTCCACTTCATACATTGCTGCCTGTAATTGTAATAAATGTTTTTAAAAAGGAATCTGAAACATTAGGTTTGTTTGTTAGTATGATGGGTATAGGTTCTTTATTTGGAACTTTTGTTGTGGCATTTTTAAAACAAGGTAATAGAGGCTTAGTATTTTTGCTTGCTGCTTTAACTGGAGGCTTAGGTGTATTTACTTTATCAATTATAGGAGATAGCGTATTTGCATATTTAATTATTATATTAATTGGTTTGGGTAATTCATGTGTTTGGTCCTTATTACAAGTGTTATCTATGACAAATGCTGATGATAAGTATCGTGGAAGAATTATGAGTATTTTTATGATGACTTTTGGATTAACTCCATTATTGATAATTCCTATTGGTTATTTAGTTGATATTTATGAAGTTCAAATCATTTTAACTGTAGTAGGATTGATCTCTATATTTATAGCTGTTTTTGCAATTAGTACACAAAAATTAATAAGAAAAATACCTTAATATTTTGTAAGAAGAAAATCTTTATGATATATTTTGCAAACGAATAATTTAATTATGAATTAGTTTGATAAGAGGTGTTTATGCAAGATTTTTCTGGAAAAATAATTACTGTTAATGGACCTATTGACCCTAATGATGTTGGAATTACTTCTGCTCATGAACATTTATTCTTAGATATAAGAAAAAATCATTTACCTCCTAATGAAGACAATCTGACTGTGGCAGAAATTAAAATCTGGGAATCTCCAGTAAATTTAGATAATTTGCATTTAGCTAGAGATATGGCCCCAATCAGAGATAATTATTTATTAAATGATAAAAAATTAGCTTTGAAAGAATTATCAGAATTTTCTAAATTTGGTGGTAAAACAATTATTGATGTAACTAGTAATGGTCTTAAAGGAGATCCTGTAGCATTAAAAGAAATCTCTGAGATTTTAAAAGTAAATATAGTTAAAGGTTGTGGATGGTATCAAAAAGTTTTTTATCCGAGTGATATGAATAAAAGGACAGTTAAGGATTTAACTAATGAAATAATTTCTGATATATCCGTAGGTTATAAAGATACAGGAATTAAATCTGGAATAATTGGAGAGATAGGTTTAAATGGGAATCCATTACTTCCAGAAGAAATTAATAGTGCTAAAGCAGCTGCGATTGCTAGTAATATTACTGGTGCAGCGATTTCTCTACATCCTCCTGTTCTTATTGAGGAAAAACATAAAATTTTAGATATAATTTCTTCAGAAGGAACTGAATTAAATAGAGTTGTATTAGGGCATTCAAATCATCTAGCAGAAGATTTTGATTCACTAATGTCTTTTTTCGAAAGAGATATATATATAGCTTTTGATACTTTAGGAGTTGTACGTTCAATCGCAAGTAATAATCCTGACGCAATAGTAGCAAATTCTATTCCAAAAATAATTAAGGAAGGATATTTAGATAAAATTCTATTGGCTCAAGATGTATGTTGGAAAACTCATTTAAAAGCTTATGGTGGAGCAGGGTATTCTTTTATTTTAGAAAAATTTTTACCTCATTTAAAAAAATTAGGTTTGTCAGAAAGAGATATTAATACTATTATGATTGATAATCCAAAGAAAATATTAACTTTTAATAAACCGAATAAATAATTTGTTATTTATTAAAAGTTTTTTGTTTAATATATTTTATTTCTTCTTTAGTTTCTTCAATTAATACCTTTTGGTTTATATTGATATTTCTAAATGATTGTTTAATATTGCTAGGCCAGGTTATCGTTAATTCATCTATTGAATTAGAATTACCTAGTCCAAAGAATGCTCCTATTTCACTATTTGAACTAACACTTGAACCATTACGGATAGTTCTAGTTTGATATTCATTATTATATTTGATTTCTATTTTTGCACCAACTCCATCAGTATTGCTTTTTATTCCTAATGGTTTAACTATTAACCAATTATTATTGCTATTATTATTAAATATTTTTATTTTTCCATTGAAATTTGTTAAATATAGATCTAAGTCACCATCATTATCATAATCAGCAACTGCAGTTGCTCTTGATCTATTTGCATCTCCTAACCCACTTGAAAATGTCATATCAACAAATTCTTCACCTCTTATATTTTTTAATAATATATTCCTTTGATGTAATGGATCTTCAGTTGGTTTGTCATAATTATAATACATATTTCCATTAGCTATATAAATATCTTGCCATCCATCATTATCATAGTCGAAGAAATTTACACCCCAGCTAACTGTATTTATATCTTTGATATGAGCATATGATGCACCTGAAATATCTGTTATATCTGTAAACGTTTTATCTTGATTGTTTTTTAAAAGATATGGTCTTCCTATATTTGACATAAATAGATCTTCATATCCGTCATTATTGTAATCCCCTATATCTAACCCCATACCAAATATTTGTAAGTTGGTATTTGATTCTTTAGATTTATTTATAAAACCATCTGAACCATTTTTATTTATATTATTTTCCCATAAAATATTTCCTTGTTGAAAATCTTTCATGAATATATCATTAACTAAATATATATCAGAATCATTATCATTATCATAATCAAAAAAACTTGCTATAAAACCAGTAGAATTTTTTAAATAGTTTATATCTAATATCTCAGAAGTATCAGTAAATGTTCCATCTCCATTATTTTTGTACAAAATATCCATATTATTTCCATCATTTATATTTTTATTAAATATTTCATCAAATGTATTTTTTATATGATTAGTAATATAAATATCTAAAAATCCATCATTATTATAGTCTCCCCATGATGCAGAAATACTTCTTTGGTTTCCTTTGATATTCGTAGATTTGGTTACATCTACGAAATTAACATTATTAATATTATTAAATAGGACATTTTCTCCATTATTTAGTACAAGTAAATCACTATCTCCATCATTGTCATAATCAGAAAAAGTTGCACCTGTACTAGTCATATTCTTTAATTCTATACCTAATTCATTTGCAACGTCAGTAAATGTTCCATCTCCATTATTTTTATATAAAGAATTAGAACCTTTATGATTAGTAACATAAAAATCAACAAATCCATCATTGTTAAAATCAGCAATAGCAATGCCATTTCCATATGGATGATCATCATTAGGTTGAGGAATGTGTTTAAAATCAACCATTGCATTATTTGTAATATCATTAAAAAATTCTTTAGGTTTTTCTCCAATGTGGAAACCAATATTTTTTTTTGCTATTATTTTTTGATTTTCGTACAACTCAAAATTCAATATCATTTTCCCTGTTGTATTTGTTAGAGAATGTATGTCTATAGATTCATTTTGTAAAAATTTTGTTATAGGTTTTATTGTGAAATTTTGTTTAGGAAATTCATTTGTATAAATTTTAGTTTTATCATTTAGAGTTACTGATATTTTCAATATTCCTTCAATATTGTTTGTATAATTGTTTTCTACACCGAAGTTAATATTTAATTTTTCTTTAGGTTTAAGATATTGATTTTCTATTTCTGCTATTAATATAACACCTTCTCCTTGTATTTGAGCAAATGTAATTTCATCAGTTAATTGAATATTTTGAATATTTTTCAAACCTATGTTTGGACCTATGGATGTATTTATTAATATCAGAGTGATAATTCCTCCTATTATAGAAATCACCCATGTTGAAAGTGCAAAAATACCAACTCCCTTTATTGGTATCATTTTTGTTAATGACCAGAATGTTATAGGTCCGCCTGCAGCAGCTATAAACAATAGAGTTACTGCTGGAGCTTTACCCATACCTAATATTAATAATAAAGCTACTAAAGGTATTTCAAACATGAGTGGTATATTTATTAATAATCCTATAGATGCAGCTATAATTATTCCAAATAGATTGTTTCCTAGAAATGTTGAAATCATATCTCTAGTAATCCATTGCATTACTAGAGAACCAATTACACCAGCAATCAACATTGGAGGACCTAATTTAATACAGTATTTAAAAGAATATTTAATCCAGTCAGTTAATGAGGTTTTTATAATTTTTATAAAGCTCAAATTTTCTGTTTTTTGATCTCTTGAAATTTCTGGTATGTCAATAACATTATTATTTTCTTTTTTTATTACTAAACTTACTATTGGTCCAATAAATATTGCAGCTGAAATACTTAATAAAAGTTTACTAATACCTAGATAAGGTGAAAAAACAAATATTGTCATTAAAATTGTTGGTAAATTTAAAGTTGCAGAACTTTGAATAACTGTTATCGTATTAGAGATATTATTATTTTGTCTTTGGTAAGCTGCAGCTATTGGCATTATACAAGCTGAACATAAGTTCATTATTGGTCCAATACCTAATGCTTTTAGTAGATTTATTATTTTTGATTTTTGATTAGGTTTAATTGTTTGTTTTTGATTTACAATCATAGCTTCTGATAATCCTGCAACTAAGAAAGCAAAAATCATTCCAATTGAAACTAACCTAAAATATGTTATGGAAGAGTTCCACCATCTTTCTATGAATGATTGCTGTAATTCATTTTCTATACAGAAGCCCTGGAAACATTCTATCTCTGGTGAATTAATTATATTTAAATCATTTGATATTATATCGAATTTAGGTAACCTATTAAAATAAAAAAAGGTTGTTAGGATAATAATGAATATTATTAATCCAAGTAGTCGTTTTATGTTTGTTTCACTATTAATCATTAATTACTAGAAGAATAATACCTATCAATATTTACTATTAGATGATTTACAAGTATAATTCGTATAGTTTTTCTTTACAAATTAACTATGGGAGGTATAATTTGTCAAAATACGCTTGTTCAGATACAGAATGCGGAATGGCTGTTGCAGATCTAAAGTGTGGAATTTGTAACGTTGCTTTAGAACATGTATTAATAGAAAAAGACGATGGATCATCAGTTGGTGTTGCTCAATGCCCTAAGGGATGTGGGAAAATAAAGTCTCCTATGTGCTGTGGGTCCGATATGAATCCTATTTAAAAAGTTTTTTTAATAATTTAATAATTTTGAATATTCTCTATGCTATCTTGGTTAATACCTTTTAATACTTCTATTAAAAAAAAACGTATATTTGGTCTTTTAGTATTTGCTATTCTGTTAACTTTATTTTTATTATTAAATAGAATTCCAAAATTTGATATTGTTGAAGAAGATTTAGGTCATGTTAGTTCTCCAACTATGGAATGTTTTCAAGGTTTTTGTATACAAGCTGGTGCTGATACAACTTTATTATCTCGTTGGTGGGAATTTTCAATAACCTATCTTGGTTTAGTTTCTATTGGTATGGCTTTTGCATTTTTAGTTGCGGGTCTTACAGAAGCTTTCATTTTTCCAAATAGTTCTGCTAAAGGGTTCTCGCTTAGAGGTTTTAAAGGAACTTTAAGAGGATTAATTGTAGGCTCCCCTTTAAGTTTATGTTCAGCATGTATTGTTCCAATTTCTAATGCTTTTAGTAAAAAAGGTTCTAGTGTTGAGTCAACAGTATCTATAGTTTTAGGTTCTTCTACAATGAATTTACCTGCTTTAATTATGGTTACAATGGTTTTCGCACCACTTTTATCTTCATCGCGTATTGTTTTGAGTTTACTAGGAGTCTTAATTATAAGCCCGTTAGTTGGATTTATTTATGGGAAATCTCGTGAAGAAGAACATTCACATGAATCAAAAGAATTATTATTAAATTCTGAAAACTTTGATATGTCTTGGAAAGATTCTATTTTAGAAGGTTGTAATATATGGTTACGATCAAGTTTTAAATTTTTTATAAGATTAGGTCCAGTAATGGTATTAGCTGGATTTGCAAGTGGTTTGGCAATTCAATGGTTAAGCCCAGATACTGTTTCTAAGTTTTTAGGTAATAATATATTGGGTATATTAGTTGCAACTTCTTTAGGAATAATGATTAATGTTCCATTAATGTTTGAAATACCATTAGTTGCCGCATTAATATTATTAGGAATGGGTCCAGCACCTGCAGGAACATTATTATTTGTTGCAGCTGCAGGAGGGCCTATTACTTTTTGGGGTTTATATAAAGTTTTACCTAAAAGGGCAGTAATTGCTTTTATAGCTTCAACTTGGATGGTTGGATTACTTGGCGGTGCAGGTATTCTTTTTTATAATAATGTTTTGCATAGTAAGATATTTGATTCTTCAAATCAAATATTGATTAATTTCCCTGTTAACTCTGAGCCAGTAACTGCATTTACTAACCAAGCAGAAAATATTTTATCTGATGGTTTTGAATTATGGAATGATCGTCCTGGTATAGCAATATTTGATTATGATAGGGATAATGATCTTGATATATATTTTACATCTGAATCCGGAAAGTCTAACTTTTTCTATGAAAATAATGGATTAGGTATTTTTAAAAATATTGCTTTAGAAAATGGAACATCTCTTATTGATCAGAATAGTACTGGAGTTGTTGCATGTGACATTAATAATGATGGGTATCAAGATTTATATGTTGGTGCATGGGGGGATCCAAAAGATAAATTAGATTTCAGGTCAGTAGAAGTTGAACAAGGTAATGAAGATGCTTTATTACTTAATAATGGCAAAGGACAATTTATAAATATAACTAATTCAGCTTTTGGTGAAGATGTAAATATCAGATCTGCAATTGGTATTGCTTGCGCTGATGTAGATCGAGATGGATGGGTTGATTTTTACGTGGGAAACTTGGCAGCTCAAGATTTCCGTACATTTGATTCTGCAAATCACCCAGGTCATTATAATCGTTTATATATAAATAACGGAGATTTAACTTTTAGAGAAATTTCTGAATCTGCTGGAGTAAGAGGAGAGCAGATTAGAATGAGAGACTTTGATGGTAATCCTGTGTTATTTCAAGATTCTGTTACTGGAGAATACTTTGAAGGGTATGATCCAAATTTTGTAGACGAGCTTGGTAATAGAATTGGAGATCCTACAGGCCAAACTCATGCAGTAATGTTTTATGATTATGATGATGATGGAGATGTTGATTTATGGGTTGCAAATGATTCAGACAGACTAATTTTATATAGAAATGATTCAAAAGATGATCTGATTAAATTTACTAGTGTAGAAGAATTGATGGAAATAGATGAGATAGGTTCATGGATGGGTTTTGCAATTGGTGATTATAATGGAGATGCAGATTTAGATTTGTTTATAACTAATGTTGGTTTTCATCCATTAAGATATCCATATAAAACAAAAGTAAGTCCATTATGTGAATACCACTCACAATTTGAAGGAGCAACTTGTTTTCATTTTCTTCTGGATAATGATGTTGATGAAAGCCTTGGTGAATTTGTAGAATTAAGACCAACCAAATTTAAAAATGTTTCAGCAGAGACTAAAGTATTGCCTAGTCCTTGGATGCCATCAGAAGCTCTAATTGAAAATTCGTTAGATAAGAGCCATGAGATGCCAAAAGGTTTAGATGCTTATGATTTTGGTTTTGGAACTACTTTTTTTGATTTTGATAATGACACTGACCAAGATTTATATTGGCTTGGATCTGCCTTTAGGGGTGAAGGTCCAGGAGGACAAGTATTCCCAAGTGCTGGAAGAATGCTTAGAAATATTGGGGATGGACAATTTGAAGATATAACTGTAAGAGCAAAAATGTTAGATATTTCCAGGGTTACTTATCCTGATTTTGTAACAGAAAGTGAAATTAAAAAAGATAAAATGGCATTAAGAATTAAAAGGATTGATGTTACAAAACATGAAAATGGTAAAGGTGTAGCACATGGTGACTTAAATGGTGATGGTTATTTAGATATTGTCGCTACTAATAGTAGTGGGCCTATTTTTGTTGGACCATATGATTCTTCAATTGGGACTGCTCCAACAAAGGATTTTTCAGGGCCAATATTTGTATGGATGAATGGTGGAGGAAATAATAATTGGATAAATATAAATTTAGTTGGTGGTATGAAAATAAATGGTAAAGGTACTAACGCAGATGGAATAGGTGCAAGAGTTTATGTTATTACTCAAGACGCCAATGATATGAATAAAAAAATTACACAAGTTCAAGAAGTTAGGGCAGGGTCTAGTTATCTTTCTATGGATAGTATTGGTTTAGAATTTGGTTTAGGTAAGTCTGAAATTATAGATGATATTATTATTTTGTGGCCTAGTGGTGTTAAACAAAATTTAAAAGAAATAGAAGTTAATCAAACTATAGAAATTATTGAAAGTAATAATTAAATTTATTGGGTAG